>Ga0156018_1193_pt1 | contig 15272 bp, 12 predicted proteins | sample RifCSPlowO2_02_FD_107672 | JGI IMG/M metagenome (GOLD analysis project Ga0156018, IMG submission 107672) | Acidobacteria bacterium RIFCSPLOWO2_02_FULL_65_29 | reverse complement strand
GGCACACCCAACCACCCCGGCAGCTGAATCGCGGAGACGTAGCCGAGGACGCTCGTCAGCGCCACGCGCACGAGCGCGTACCGGAGCGGCGTACGTGTGTCGCGCAGGGCGAAGAAGGTCGCGGAATACAGGCGGCCGAAGGTCGACGCCAGCAGTCCAACCGCGGATCCTGCCACGATGCCCCACACGTACACCGCGTCTTCGTGCCGGAACCGGCCGGTTTGAAAGAGCGCCGCAGCAATGACGTCACCGAGCGCCAGAAACGCCGCCGCGGACGGCACGACGAAGAACGCGATCTGGCGCAGTCCAGCGTCGAGCCGGGTTCGAAGCGTCGCGAATCCGCGCGGATCGACCGCGACGTCGCCCGACATCCCCGGCAACTCGGCGGCGGTGACCGACATGCCGAAAAGACTCACCGGCAGCGTGTACAGCAGCTGCGCGTTGGCGAGTCCGGTCACGGCGCCTGTCGGCAGGAGCGAGGCGAGCAATGTGTCGATGTACGCGCTCACCTGGACGACGCCGCGGCTGATGAACACGGGCACGAAATTGCTGACAACGGCGCGGACGTCGGGCGAGGCGAAACCGACGGCCAGGCTGAGATCGGGCGCGACCCGAAGCACGGCCGGCAGCTGCACGGCGAACTGCAGCGCGCTGCCCGCGACCGAGCCCCAGGCCAGCAGGACGGCCAGCCGCGGCAGCTCGGCGGACGGGCCAAAGGCCGCGAGCGTGGCGATCATCGCGGCGTTCCAGACGACGGGCGCGGTGTAAGAGAGCAGAAACCGGCCATGGCTGTTCAGTACACCCAGACACCACGCGGAGAGCACGAGCGCACCCGCGCCCGGGAAGAGCACACGCACGAGCGCAATCGTGAGCGCGCGCGTCTCGCCAGAGAAGCCCGGCGTCACGAGCGCGACGAGCGCCGGCGTGGCCCACACGCCGACCAGCACGACGATGGCCACGACGAGTGCCAGGAGTGCGCCCACCGCTCCGGCAACGCGATCGGCCTCACGACGGTCCCCGCGCGCGAGGAGGCCGGCGTAGATCGGAATGAACGAGCCCGACAAGGCGCCCTCGCCAAACATGTTTTGAAGAAAGTTGGGAATCCGGAACGCGGCGTTGAAGGCGTCGGCCTCGGGGGACTCGAGGCCGAAGAAGTGGGCAAACACGCGGAGGCGCACGAGGCCGGCCAGGCGGCTCGCGAGGATGCCGGCGGCGACGAGAGACGCCTTGCTCAATGCGTCTTATTCAACGTCTTCCTCGACGGTGGGCTCGCCGAGCGTGCCGCTCGACTTCTTCATCAGATAGCTCTTGATGAACCCGTCGATGTCGCCGTCGAGCACGCGATTGATGTCGCCCACCTGATCCTTGGTGCGATGGTCCTTCACGAGCTGATACGGATGAAGGACGTAGCTTCGAATCTGGCTGCCAAACGCAATCTCCTTCTTGACGCCGCCAATCTGGTCGAGCTTCGCCTGCTGCTCTTTCAGCTTCAAATCGTAGAGTCTGGCCTTGAGCACCTTCATCGCCGAATCGCGGTTCCGATGCTGCGATCGCTCGTTCTGGCAGGACACCACCATGCCGGTCGGGAGATGTGTAATCCGGATGGCCGAGTCGGTGACGTTGACGTGCTGGCCGCCAGCGCCGCTCGAGCGGAACGTGTCGATGCGGATGTCCTTCTCGTCGATCTCGACGTCGACGTCCTCCGGCAACTCCGGCCACACGTAGACCGACGCAAACGATGTGTGCCGGCGCGCCGCCTGGTCGAACGGCGAGATGCGCACCAGTCGGTGGACGCCGGCCTCGGCCGACAGCAGCCCGTAGGCATAGTCGCCCGTGACGGTGACCGTCGCGCTCTTGAGCCCCGCTTCCTCGCCTGGCTGCTGGTCGATGATCTCGCGCTTGAATCCCCGGCGCTCCATCCACCGGAGATACATCCGAAGCAACATCTCGGCCCAGTCCTGCGACTCGGTGCCGCCGGCGCCCGGGTGAATCGTGAGGATGGCGTTTCTGCGATCGTGCTCGCCGCCGAGCATCTTCTTGATCTCGCCGGCCTGCACTTCCTGATCGAGGGACTCGAGCGCCTGGCCGAACTCGGCGTCCACCTCTTCCCCCGCGGAGGCCCATTCGACGAGCACGGCGAGGTCGTCGCTCTTCTTCTTGAGCGACACCATGAGATCGCGATCGAGCTCGACGCGGCGGCGGCGCTGCAGAATCTTCTGCGCCTCAGCCTGGTCCGTCCAGAAATCCGGGGCGGCGGCGCGCGTTTCGAGCCGGGTCAGCTCCTCGTCGAGCCGAGCGGCCTCAAAGATAGCTCCGCAGATCGCCAGCACGCTTGCTGAGATCCTCGTAGCGTCGTCTCAAGTCGTCAACAGTACGCATTCCCCATTCTACGTCGAGGACCACGGGCCAGGACAAGGAGCGCGAGCGTGAGGATCGCAGACGCATGCGCGAAGACGTCGCCGTATCGGGTATAGATCGTCGTGGTCTCGATGAACCGCGCCTGTTCCACGATCACGGCCGGCTCGAAGATGCGGCTCTCGGCGACGACACGGCCGTACGGATCGACCACGCCGCTGATGCCCGTGTTGGCCGCGCGCGCGAGATAGCGACCGTTCTCGATGGCCCGCATCGACGCCTGCGCGAAATGCTGGTAGGGGGCCGATGTCGGGCCGAACCAGGCATCGTTGGTCATCGTGATCAGCAGTTCGCTCCCCCCCACGACGAAGCCACGCACGAGTTGTGGATACACGATCTCGTAGCAGATCGCCGCGCTCACCCGGTGTCCGTTGACGGGCAGCAGCACCTCGGCGTCTCCCGGCGAGAAATCCGACACGGCCTCGACGAGACGGGACGCAAAGAAGAACAGTTTCTTGAGCGGCACGTACTCGCCAAAGGGCACCAGATGCAGCTTTCGATACACGCCGGCTGTGCGGCCGTCGGCGCCGACGAGGAACGCGGCGTTGTAGACCCTCATCGGTTCACCGCGCTGGATCTGGTTGCTGCCGACAAGGATCGGCACCGAGCTCTGTCGTGCCAGGGCGCGCAGCCGTTCGGCCTCGGTTGGATCCTCTTCGAAGGAGAAGGGTGTCGACGCTTCCGGCCAGACGACGACCTGCGCGCCCAGGCGGATGGCCTGCTCGCTCTTCGCGAGGTAGTCGGAGAAAATCGCGTCCGCACGAGCGGGATTCCACTTCTCCGCCTGATCGACGTTGCCCTGGACGAGACCCACACGTACGGGCTCGCCCGTCCGCGTCAGCTGGGACCGATTGAGCCGGAGACTACCCCAGCTGGCAACGCCGACGACGATCGCGAGGGTCACGAGCAACGGGATCGTCCCTCTGACGCCAGACCCCGCCCAATTGGCCAGGCCCAACGCCACCGGCTTGTGGAGCTCGGCCGTTGGGCCTGGTCCTGGGCGCGATTCACCCATGGCGGCGAGCGCGACCGCGGCGCTCACGGCGGCCACGAGCGCCGAGACGCCGAAGACCCCGAAGACGCTCGCGAGCTGCGCCACCTGCAGCACCGGGGCCTGGCTGTAGCCGAGCAGGACCCACGGGAGCCCGGTGAAGAGATGCGTTCGGCCAAGCTCCGTGGCGACCCAGACAAACGGCGCGGCCAGCAACGCCGACCGACCCAGGCGCGCCGTCAGTCGGCGCAGCACAACCGCGAAGACCGCTGGATAGAGGGCGAGATACGCGATGAGCGCCGCGTTGACGAGCACGGCCGCCGCGACTTCGAGGTTGCCGTACACGACCATGACGCGGCTCGCCCAGTACACCGTGCCGGTGAAATAGATCACGCCGGTGGTCAGACCGAGCGTGAAGGCGCGAATCAGGGAGCCCCGGTCGAGTACGAGCAGAAGCGGCGCCAGCGCAATCCAGGCGATGGCCGGGTGACCGAAGCGGGGGAAACTGAGCGCGAGCAGCAGGCCCGACAGGGCCGCGCGCGCATAGTCGAGCGCGCGGGGAAAGGTCAGCGCGTGACCCAGGGCTTGAACTGCTCTTCCTTCTGGAGCCTGGCGGCCATCGCTTCCGCCTCGCGCCGCGTCTTGAACGTGCCGATTCGCACGCGAAAGAGCGACGGCGTTTGCGAGGACGGCGACACGACGTACGCGGTGTAGCCCTTCGTCGAGAGACGCTTCGCCATCGCGTCGGCCTCGCCACGCACGTTGAGGGCCGCTACCTGCACCGCGTAGCCGGGCGGAGGCTCTGGCAGCGCGGCCGCGGCAGGAGAAACCGGTGCCACGGGCTCGCGGGCCGGCGGCGGCGGAGGCGCCGCGGGACCCGCCGCTTGACGGGTGGGCGCCGGCGCGTCTCGCTCCGAAGCCGGTTTCAGGGTCTCGACGGCGGGCGTGGGCTTCTCGAGTCGATTGAAATAGCTGAGCTCCTCGACGGGCGTCGGAGGCTGGGCCGGCACCGGCTCCGGAGTCGACGATCCGGGCAGCACGCTCTGCGAGGCGGCGGGCGCCACGTCGATCGTCGTCGCGTCGGTCGCCTGCGCCAGGTCACCGCGCTCGGCGCGCACGCCGCGGCCGACGAGCACGCCGCACAGAAATATCACCACCGACACGACGGTCGCGGCCATGAACAGGAAGACCAGCTGTTTTCCGTTCAGCTGAATCTCATGGAAGCCGTCGTCCTGTGTATAGGCGGCCAATGCAAGACGATTGTACCACGCCCGTACAGCGGCGGCCCTAGCCTGATGGATGGCGTGTAGCCAGGTGGCGAAATTGGGGACAACCGCGCGTTTCAGGCGGCCCCTGTCAGGTTCGCTGGGCTGCTAGAGGGCGATCGTGAGCACGCAGGACGGCTGGCCTGTCCCGCGGCAGGCGACGACCTCAGCCCGATGGTCGAGATCGAAGAGGGCGAGCAGCCGGGTGAACGCGGCTGCGTAGAAACCACAGAGCGGGTGATCGACCGGCTCGCGGACCGAGCAGAAAATCGAGTCGCGCACGTCGATGCTGGCCGTCCCGCGTCGGATGCGCGCCGATGCGCGGCTTCGCCGGAAGCTCATACGCACCAGACCGCCGGCGAGGCGCAGCAGCAGACGTTTGCGAAGCCAACCAGGCGCCGCCTTGACGATGGCGCGCTGGAGCGGCGGCATCGACTCGACCGTCCACTCGGCGGCGTACCGGCCGGCGCGCGCCGTGATGGTGTGGTACGCCTCGCCTTCCTGCCGGAGAAAGCTCAACACGGCGTAAAGGGGCGCCTCGCCGATCGTCCCCCCGCGCAATCCATCAGCGTGCAGCCAGTTCTCGTAGAATCCGAGCCGGGTCGGCAGGACGTCGGCGATGCCCTGGTGGAGGGAGGCGACGAGTACGCGACCAACAGGGTATTCGCGCATGCGGTTACGTGAAGCCGAGTCCTGTTAAGATCGAAACCGCATGCCGAGCGCCGCGATCCTCGTTGGCGGAGCTGCCAGCCGGTTCGGCGGGCGCGAGAAGAGCGCGCTGGTCGTGGGAGGCCGCACGATTCTCGAGCGCCAACTGGCGGAGCTGTCGCGCGTGACCAGCGATCTGATGCTCGTCGGCGGGAATGACCTCGAAACGACCCCGCCAGAGGGCTGCCCGCCGCTGCGCGCGGTGCCCGATCGCGTGCGGGGACACGGCGCCCTTGGAGGACTTGACGCCGCGCTCGCGGCGGCGCGCGACGAGGTCGTGCTCATCCTCGCGTGCGACATGCCGTTTGTGACGAATGCCCTCGTCGCGCACTTGATCGCGCTGGCGACCTCTCCCCCAGGCGCCGGGCGTCCTGCCGTCGTGGTGCCGATCACCGATCGCGGCTATCATCCCTTGTGCGCGGTGTACGCGCGATCCTGCCAGACGCTGGTGGCCAGGCACCTCGCCGAGCGACGGCTGGCGTTGAAAGAATTGCTGGGTGCGATGAGCACGTCTGAAGTGCGCGTGGTGACCGATCGGGAGCTCGAAGCGTTCGGCGATCCCGATTACCTCCTCGCCAACGTGAATACGCCGGCCGAGTACGAGGTCCTCGAAGCGCTGCAGGGCCACGGACGCTAATCGTATCATCTCGTACCGCCAGTCCTTGCTTTCATGATCCTGGGCGTTCAACGTCTCGTTCACGATCGGGTCGCCGCGGCGATCCAACGGCAGTTCGCTGTCACCGACGTACCGGCGTTCACGGTCGAAGTGCCGCCTGGCCGCGCGCTCGGCGATCTGGCCGTGCCCGTCGCCTTCCAGCTTGCTCGCACGCTCAGGAAAGCACCGCGGGCGATCGCACAGGAACTGGCTGGCGCGCTCGGCACTATTCCTGGCGTGGCCCGCGTCGTGGCCACGCCGAACGGGTATCTGAACCTGTATCTCGACAGGCCGGCGTTTCTCGTCGACCGCGTCGTGCCCGCGCGGGCCGCACGTCTAGGCGAGGACCTCGATCGCGGGCCGTCGGCGAAAACCATCGTCGAGCACACGGCCATCAACCCGAACAAGGCCGCCCATATCGGCCATCTGCGCAACGCCGCGCTCGGCGACACGCTCGTGCGGGCGCTGCAGTACCGTCGGATACCCGTCGAAGTGCAGAACTACATCGACGACACCGGCGTTCAGGTGGCCGACGTCATTGTCGGATTCCTCGAGATCGAGCGCTTGTCGATCGACGAGGTCCGGCGCCTGGCGGATTCGACGCGGTTCGACTACTACTGCTGGGATCTCTACGCGCGCGTCACCGAGTGGTACGAAGGCGACAAAGCCCGGCTCGAGATCCGCGCGGCAACGCTGCGCGATCTGGAACATGGCGCCCGCCCCGTCTCGGAGCTGGGAGCGTTCATCGTGGACCGGATCGTGCGGGCGCACCTGAAGACGATGGCGCGGCTGAACATCGGTTACGACCTCCTGACCTTCGAGGGCGACATCCTGCGGCTGAAGTTCTGGGCGCACGCGTTCGACATCCTCAAGGCCCAGGGCGCGGTCTTTCTTCAGACCGAGGGCCGGCTCGAGGGCTGCTGGGTGATGCGAATCGAGGACGAGGCGGATGGTGGGGCTGACGCCGCGGAGGACGAGTCAATCGAGCCTAGCGGCGAGTCAATCGAGCCCAAGGGCGAGTCAATCGAGCCCAAGGGCGAGTCAATCGAGCCTGTGAAAGACGCCGCCGCGAGGGAGAAAGTCATCGTCCGCTCCAACGGCGTCGTGACCTACGTCGGCAAAGACATCGCCAACCAGTTCTGGAAATTCGGCCTCCTCGGGCGCGACTTCCGCTACCACCGGTTCGCCGACCAGGCGGGCGGGCGCACGCTGTGGGCCACGACGTCGCTCGAGGGCGAGGCCGGCGCGCCGCCCTTCGGACGCGCCAGCCGCATCTACAACGTGATCGACTCGCGCCAGATGTACCTGCAGGCGCTCCTCGGCCAGGCGCTGAGAACACTCGGGCACCCGCGGGAAGCCGAGAACTCGATTCATTTCTCGTACGAGATGGTCGCGCTCTCGCACGACACCGCACGGCAGCTCGGTTATCCGGAAGACACCGGCGAGCGAAAGCCATTCGTCGAAGTCTCTGGTCGCAAGGGACTTGGCGTGAAGGTCGACGATCTGCTGGACCTGTTGGCCGAGAAAGCGGCTGGCGAAGTCGCCAGGCGCAACCCCACGTTCTCGGCCGAGGAGTGCCGGAAGGTGGGCGACGCGATCGCGGTCGGTGCGATCCGCTACTTCATGCTGAAGTTCTCGCGGGGCACGCTCATCGTGTTCGACATCGACGAGGCGCTCAGCTTCGAAGGCGAGACCGGGCCGTACCTGCAGTATGCTGTCGTGCGCGCGAACAACATCTTCCAGAAGCTGAAGGAGCGCGACGGACTCACGGAAGCGGCGATGCTCGAGGGTCTGGAACGGGCGTCGGCAGAGGAGCTGGCCGACGAGGGCGCCGAGGCGGATCCGCACAATCTCTGGGCGCTGGTGTTCGAGGCGTCGCGCCTCGATGACGTGGTGGACCAGGTGGTGCGATCGCTCGAGTTTTCGGTGCTGGCCAAGTACGCGTTCGGGCTCGCGCAGTTGTTCAACGCGTTCTATCACCGATACTCGATCCTGAACGAAGAGCGCGCCGACCGTCGCCAATGGCGTGCAGCCGGTGTGGCCTACGTCCGGCAGCAGTTGTCGCGAGCGCTCGACCTCATGGGCATCGGCGTGCCGGCCCGCATGTAGGCGCGCCTCCATACTTTATGGCGCTCATCGGAATCACGGCCTGTCGCAAGCTCGAGGACTACCGCCAGTCGGTCCTCCACGTGGGGGGCGACGTGCGCGTGCTCGACCCGGCCGCCAGGGCGGCCGCGGTCGATGTCGTCCATGTCGACGCCGATGTCGTCAATGTTGACGATGTCGACGATATCCTCAGGGGCGTGGGAGGGCTGCTGCTCACGGGCGGCGAAGATCTCGCGCCCGCACGCTACGGCGCCGAACCCCACCCGACCATTGTGGACGTCAACCCGGCGCGCGACGAGTTCGAGCTGGGTCTGGTGGCTGAAGCGCGGCGCCGCGGATTGCCGATCTTCGCCATCTGCCGGGGTATTCAGGTATTGAACGTCGCGTGCGGCGGCACGCTGGTCCGTGATATTCCCTCTGAGGTCACAGGCGCGCTCGAGCATCGCCTGCGGGTACCGCCCCATGAGTCCTACTCACTCGCGCACGAAGTGTGGCTCGACAAAGACACGCTCCTGTCGCGCCTGATGCGGGAGCGGCTGAGCGACAGCGATTCCTGCGAGGTCAACAGCCGCCACCATCAGGCGGTGCAGAAGCTGGCGCGCGGTTTCATGGCGTCGGCGACGGCGCCAGACGGTGTGATCGAAGCCATTGAAGACCCTGCCTCGCCATTCTGCCTCGGCATCCAATGGCACCCGGAGAACTTCTGGCGCACGGGTGAATTCCGGCCGCTCTTCGAAGGGTTCCTCGAAGCGGCCGGGCGACAAGAACCCCGAATTTGAGGATGTGAGGATTTGAGAATGTGAGGATTTGGCGCAATGTGACGATTCTGAGCCAGGCGCCGCACGTCGGACCAAATTCCTCAAATTCTCGCAAAATCCTCAATTCCTCAAATCCTCAAATCCTCAAATTCTCAAATCCTCAAATCCTCAAATTCTCAAATTCCACGACGGTCTCCACATGTGGAGTATTCGGAAACAGGTCGAACGCGTGGATCCGCGTGAGGCGGTAGCCGGCGTCGACCAGGCGCCTCGAATCCCGGGCAAGCGTCGCGACGTCGCACGACACATAGAGGACCTGCGTCGCGCCGAGTCGAATGGCACCTTCCAGCGCTTCCTTCGACATCCCGGTTCGTGGCGGATCGACGATGAGCGTATCGGGCCGCGGGCGGGCGCCGACCGTGAACGCTTCGACAGCCTGATGGACCGTCTCTACCGCCCCCTCCGCCGCGGCCGCGTTGGCGTCCAGATCACGGGCCGCGACGCGGTCGCCCTCCACCGCGATCACACGGGCGCCCCGAACCATCGCCGCCGTCACGGCAAACACCCCGACGCCGGCATAGAGGTCGACGACACTGCTCCCCTGCTCGATTCGCTCCGACACGTGGGCCACCAGATCGTGGAGCAGAAATCGGTTGGCCTGAAAGAACGCGAGCACGTGGCGCCGCAGCGTAACGGCGTGGCCATTGATCGACAGCACATCGGTGACATACGGACTGCCAGCGATCACATCGGAGCGCGCAGGACTGAAGTCCTGCACGACAGGTGCGGGCCGACCGAAGTCCTGCGCGATACGTGAAGGCCGACTGAAGGCCGGCGCCGCCGAGCGAGCAGGACTGAAGTCCTGCTCTACAGGAGGCTGGCCGATCCTGCCTGCTGTTTGGCGACCGCTGACTGGCGACTGGTGACTGATCGAAAGCCCCGTGAGGCCGTCGACTCTCGCAAGCGACGTCAGCGATGCGGGCTCGACAGGCGCAGTGGTCGTCAGATGAATCACGCGATCCGACGCGTCCACGTTCTCGGACACTTCGAGCTCGCGGACCGCGTCGATGTCCGTCGAGCGCAAGCCGCCCGCCAGCCGATCGAGGACATCCGAGGTGGCAGGCAACAGCTGTCGCGTGGCTCGCGCGTCGCATATCTCGTGGGTGCCCTCGCGAAAGAACCCGATGTGCCCATCACGAAGGTGCAGGCGTGCCCGCATTCGATAGCCCTCGTCGGGCGAGGGCGCGACGCGGACCGCGGACGGCAGCTCGATCCGTCCGATCCGGGCGAAGGCATCGGCGACGACCTGCGCTTTGATCTCGAGCTGCCTGGCGTACGCGACGTGCGCGTACGCGCAGCCGCCACAGAGTGGATCGGTGAATGGCGTCCGGCGATCGGGCGACGGCTCGTCGACCGTCATCGTCTGGGCGTACGCCACGCCCTTCCCTATCCGATCGATGCGCGCCGTCACCCGCTCGCCGGGAATCGCGCCGGCCACCAGCACGATCTGGCCGTCGACCCGCGCGATCATCGGGCCGCCGGCCGCGGGCTTTTCTATCGAGAGAGGGACGAGCTGCCCGGGGACGAGCACCTTCCGTTTACTCGACGCGCGCCGCCGCCCGCGCCACCACCGTCGAGGACTGCCCCGCCATCGCGTCGTAGTACGAGACGAAGCGCTGAGGCTCCGGTGCGTCGTAGCGCTTCAGATTCTGCGCCCAGCGATACGAGATCGGCTGGTAGCGCAGCTCGACCTCCACCTGGAACGGGCCCGCGGCGCCGGCGACGTCCACCTCGTAGCGCACACGGTCGCCGTCGGCGCCGAAATTCGCGTCGCCGCGCGCATCGCCGCGCACGGCGATGTCGGCCTCGGCCGTCGCCTTGTCGAAGCCCCGAGGCAGCAACCGGTTGTCCTTGACGAACGAGACGCCGAAGAGCAGGCCAGTCGTGGGCACGCCCGCCTGGTCGACCATCACCGACTCGTAGATCTGCACGTCGTCTCCGGCGCGGATCACCTCGTAGTGCGCTTCGTACCGCGTGAGGTCGGCGTCGTTGTCGTTGCCCTGGATCGCCCCGGTTGCGCTGACGGCGCCAGACTCGAACACGGCTCGCCCGGATCGGTCGCGTACGGTGACGTGCAGCCACGCGCGCCGCGCCGGGTACCCGGTGGGGAGCTTGTGGCCAGTGAGATTGCGTACGGCGACGTCGACGCTCAGCACCCCGCCGCTCGCCGAAGCGCCGACGATGGTCACGCCGGCCGTGTCCGCCTGCAGCTGCGCCAGGGTCGCGCGCGAAGACGACTCGAGCTCGCTTGGGAGGGCCTGCACGCCGAGCTCGCGCCGATAGCGATTCAGCATGCGCAGCATGAAGAAGTTGCCGCCGACGAATGAATGGCGGCTGAAGCCTTCGCGCGGCTCACCCAACACCGAGGAGACCCGCATCGGTTCGGCGACCTCCGGCATGTGGCACGACTGGCAGCTACGCTCCTCGCGAAACGCGCTGTGCCGCCATTCGAGATACGGCACCTGCTCGGGCAGCGATCCGATGGCCTGGCCGCTTTGCCCGAGCGCGCTCGTGTAGAGCGTATGGCACGTGGCGCACAGCTCCGATTGCTGGATATGTGCCGACTCGGTCGGTTTGACGCCGGTCGCCGAATGCATCACCGACGATCTGGCCGCGTCGACGGAGAAGGGCCCGAACATACCCGCCCCCCCACCCGGCGGCGCCGGCTTCACCACGTAGCCGCCCGTGAAGCTTTCGCGCGTGCCCAGGCGATCCTGCGCGATTTGATGGCAGAGCATGCAGGACACGCCGTCCGCCGCTAGGCGATCGTCCTCGACGTCTCGCGCGCCAACCGGCAGCCGAGCGAAGATCTCGCCGTGGCGCCCGTTGGCGTGGGCCATCGTTCGCGCCATGGGCATATGGCAGATCGAGCACTCGTCTTCGATCTCGCTCGTCGCCGACGGGTGATCGATCGTTTCGCGCCGGACCGACGCCTGCCAGTACGGATCGCGCGACGAGTTCGCCATCATCGATCCGCGCCACGACGCGCCGATCGACACGTCTTCTCCCGCCGGCGTGATCAGGCTGTTGTGGCATGCGAGGCAGTTGTCGGAGGTTTCGAAGTGCACAGCCTCGCCTCGGGCCGCGGCGCCGGCCGGCGCCGGCGACTGCGCTCGCGTGCCGACGACCAGGGCGAGGAGCCAGAGACCGGAGCAGAGCGACAGCAGTAGCCGCGCCGGCATGAGTCGGTTAACAGCCCGTGGCGCAAGTCCATCGTCGCACCGAGAGCGGCGATGCGCCCGGCCGGCAAGGCGCGACGACCGAGAATATCGGCTGTTAACGCCAGCCATCGAACAGCCCGCCGTCGAACCAGTCCCACAGAAAGTAGGTCAGCACCTGAACGTGTCGCTCGGCTCGGCTGGTCAACGGGATCCGAAGGCCCGCGTTGATCATGATGTGCTGGCGCTTACTGAGCGTGATCTGCATCTGCGGCACGATGTCCCACTGCGCGTCCTCCTCGTCGACGAGCTCCTTCGCCCCGACGAGCTCGACCATCGGTGTCCACGCGCGTCCCAGACCGCCGTTCTCCATGAAACTCTTGCCGATGGCCATGCGCCAGAAGGCTTCCTTCGAGGACTTGTCGGTATCGGCCGGCAGCTCGACACCCGAATGGAGATGGAGGAACCCATCCGACGGCAGCATCTGGCCAAACGCCACGAACGGCTCGAAGAGGTTGACGCCTTTGCCGAATCGTTCCGTTTCCTTACCCGTGGGAAACACCGCCTCGACGCCGACGCTCAGAATGGATCCGGCTGGCCGACTGTGAAACAACGCGTGTTTCACCGCGAACACGACATCGCCCAGCCCACGCTGCCAGGTGCCCCCTGCGCCTTTCTGCAGCTCGACCGGCACGGCCAGCTCGAACTGGCTGCGCTTGCCCAGGCGGCGTTCGTAAACCACGTCGGTCGCGACCGACGCTTCGTCTCCGTGGGCGATCGCCATGGAAATGACGGTTTCGTTCTCGGGAAACGCCTTTTCGGTGACGAGCGGGCGAGGCAGATTGAGATCGCCGAGCGGCCAGGACGGGTCCGTGCAGAAGCCGCGCAGGTACCCAACCAGCTTGTCGATGTCCTCGTCGGACAACGCCTCGCCAAACGCGGGCATCACGCGGCTGAAGGCGCGAGCCGGGCCGCCTAAGTGGATCACGGAGCCCCAGTCGCCGTCGGGCTCCGGCGTCGAGAACGTGCAGTCCGTGAAATCGGGCAGGGGGACGTCGAAGCCTACGACGCTTTTCGGGTTGCCGCGACCGTCCGTGCCGTGGCAGGCGGCGCAGGCCGCGTCGTACGCCTGCTCGCCGCTCATCGACGCGAACCTGGAGGCCGTCTGCGCGCGCAGGCTCGCGTCCCCAGCGAGGAGGACCAACGTCATCAACAGCGCCGCGACGAGCGTCCGCATCGCTCGAGGGGATCGGTCTGCCACAATCGCCCGCGCGTCAGTTGATGACGACGTATCGCTCGAGTCGGGCGACTTCTTCCTTGCTCACGTACTTGCCCATCTCGCGGCGGAACTGGGCGATTTCCTTGTAGGGTCGGTATTCCTTGAACTCGCGCAGCATTCGCGCGCCCAGTCCGGGAATCGAGAGAATGTCGGCGTCGCTCGCGGTGTTCAGCTCGATGGGCACGAACACGTACTGCTCGAGCCGCGCGAGCTCTTTTTCGTCGACGTACTTGCCGATCTCGCGATGGAACTGGGCGAGCGCTTTGTAAGGCCGGTACTCCAGAAACTCCCGGACCATGCGTGCGCCAGCGTTGGGAATGAGAAGAATCTGCTCGCGCGTGGCGGTGTTCAGGTTGAGATGCACGAACAGCCGTCCGTACAGATCGGTGATTTGCGGCCGACCGAGGAGGCCGCCCAGGAGCGCGTCGAGCTCCGTGATGCTCGGAAAGGGTCGCCTTTCCATGATGCTCTTCACGAGCGCCGGCGTCAGCCCGGGAAGAGCCGCGAGCTCCTTGTCGGTGGCCATGTTCGCGTCCACAATGGTCACGGCCTTGCCGACCTGCGCGTCGAGAGGCGCGGCTGAATAGAAGGCGGCCGCAAGCGCCACAAGCGTGATCGCAGATCGTCGTTTCATACTCTCCTCCTGCTCATCTCGGTGACCCGCCAGCCCTTCGCAGCCCGTAGTGACAGTCTGGCTGCATTCGACGGGCGATGCATCCCCGCCGGCTGCGTTGCTCCTCGCTCACATACTCCCGGTATGCTCGCGTCGCGCCTTGCCGGTGGGGCGCCTCACCCGTCTCAGTGCGACGCCAGACTGTCACCACGGGCTGCTAGCGCCGGGTGCCGGAGCGTCTGCGTCAGCCCGACGAGGCCGAGCAGCGCCATCGAGCCCGGCGCCAGCACGGGCGTCGCGCCCGTGAGCGTCTTCTCGACGAGCTCGAGACCCGACATCGTCGGATACATCTCCAGCTCGAACTCCACGTTGCCGCGATAGTGCAGCACCACACCGAAGGCGCCGCTCACGACAAACAGCGCCATGACCGAACGGACGGCGTGCACCGTCGCCGCCCGCGGCGCCGCCGCGTGCCACACCAGCGCCAGCGCTCCGAGCGCCAGCAGCACGACCGGTGTGAGCTGCACCCATTCCTCGAAATGACCGATCAGCAGCAGCTCGCCTTCCATGCCGATCGTTCCGACGAGCAGCGTGGCGAGCAGCCAGCGGCGGACTGCTGCCAGCGTCCCGGATGCTTCGGCGTGTGAGGCGATGGTCATGCGGACACGATGCGCGGACGGCGGCCCGGCAAGCAGCCCGTGGTGAACTGCAAGACTACCATCGGCGAACGGCATCTCGAAACGTGAGATTGAGACGCGGTCTCAGATCCGCGAAGCATCGCCTCAACCCAAGAGTCGCGAGCCGTGGGTTTAGTAGTTAAAACAACGACACATGCGGAAGCCCGACGTGTGCCCGGGCCAGGCGATCGATCACCGCCGCCTTCGCGCGGCCGTACGCCTCCGGCGCAAGGCGATCGCGAAAGCTGGCGAGCTCTTCGTCGGCATCGCGCTCGAACCGGCCGCGCTCGTCTGCATCGATCGACGCCAGCGCGAGGGCGCCGAGATCCGAGTCGATCGCCGACAACCGATCGAGCAGCGCCCGGCGCGCATCGCCCCGCACGCCTCCCGCCGACGCCCGCGCCTGGTCGAGCTCGCGCGAGAGCCGTTCCATCACCGAATCTCCCTCCGCCGCGCCAAACCGTCCCGTCGCGCGCGCGCTCGTGAGTCGAGCGAGGACACGCCCGAGATGCGCAGGCAGCGAGCTCTTCGTACGTCGGCCGGGTCCTTCCGCCTTCGCCCCTGGCTTCGGCGGACCGCCGAAGCTC
>Ga0156018_1054_pt2 | contig 15568 bp, 19 predicted proteins | sample RifCSPlowO2_02_FD_107672 | JGI IMG/M metagenome (GOLD analysis project Ga0156018, IMG submission 107672) | Acidobacteria bacterium RIFCSPLOWO2_02_FULL_65_29 | reverse complement strand
TTGGCCTCTTGGAAATGATCGAACAGCGTGATTCCGCCGAGACGCCCCGCGAACGCGCCTCGAATGAGAACTCGGCCGGCGTTAAAGCCGCGCGCCATCGAACCTTCGTAGTCGACGCTCCCAGGGACGAACGCCTGCTGCATGGTCTCAGTCACACTTGCGGGCCCAGGTGCTCCCTGCCGCTCAGGGAACGGGCCGCCGCACTGGACAGACCGCCCCCGAACAATGCGAGCTGCTTCCACCCTACGGCGTTACCCAGGATCTATTTGGGCTCGCGGAGATCTTCCAAGTGTGAGCCCGAGCCGCCCGCGTCAGATTCGCGTGGTCACAGTTGGTCGTGTACACGACGGCGAGCATTCCCCGTCATTAAGCACAAGGGAACCGTCTCTTGTGATTTGACTTTATAGTTCACTGTACAGTTAACTATTAACACGAACGACAACAGTGTGTCTGGAGAGGGAGCAGCGTTGCAATGAAACCCACACCCACAGGCTGGCCGAGACTCTCCCCGTCCGTGTTCTATGACGACGCGGCCACAGCGATTGACTGGCTGTGTCGCGCCTTCGGCTTCGACGTGCGTCTCAAGGTCGAGGGAGACAACGGCCGGATCGAGCACTCTGAACTCGTCTACGGCGAGGGCCTCATCATGGTGGGACAGGCCGGCGCAAACGCGCGCCGCCCGGGTGTGACGTTCCCCACAAGTCCCAGGTCGGTCGGCGGCGCAAATACACAAACGCTCATGCTCTATGTCGATGACGTCGATGCCCACTACTCGCGCGCGCGTGCGGCCGGCGCGACGATTTTCGCCGAACCCGAAGTGCACGACTACGGTGCCGACTACTGGTCCGACCGCAGCTACGGCGCCGTGGATCCGGAAGGGCACCATTGGTGGTTCACACAACGACTGCGCGATCCACAGCCCTAATGTCGACGACCAACCTCGATCAGACCCTGCTGGCGCTCGCTGACCCGACGCGACGACGTGTCGTCGACCTGCTGCGGAGGAAACCACAGCGTGCCGGCGACCTTGCCGAGGCGCTCTCGGTGAGTCCGCCCCGTTTGAGCCGTCACCTCCGGGTGCTGCGGAACAGCGGTCTCATCGAGGACAGCGCGATCGAACAGGATGCGCGCGTCCGCTTATACCGGTTGCGCCCAAAGCGTTTTGCAATCGTTCGTGCCTGGCTTGAAGAAGTCGAGGCGTTCTGGGCGGCCGAACTGTCCGCGTTCAAGGCGCATGCCGAGCGGCCACGAGCCCGTCGACGATCATGAGCGTCTCCAGTGTCTTACCGTCGGGCGACCAGGCGACGGTCTCGGTGACGGTCACGGTGGAGCCGGCCGTCGCGTTCGAAGTCTTCACGCAGGAAACCGATTTATGGTGGCGGCGCGGCTTGCGCTACCGACTGGCCGGACGACGCCCAGGCTCGCTGTGCTTCGAACCCAGCGTTGGCGGTCGGTTGTTCGAATCGTTTGAAACGCCATCGGGAACTCATGTCCACGAGGCCGGCCGTGTGACCGTGTGGCAGCCTCCTTCTCGTCTCGTCTTCACCTGGCGAAACGCGAACTTCTCGGCCGAGGACGACACCGAGGTCGAGGTGCTGTTCGAACCGACCACCTCCGGCACCAGAGTGACGGTGCAGCATCGAGGATGGTCAGCCCTCAGGCCGGGCCACCCGGCGCGGCACGGTCTCGACGGCGCGGAGTTCAGTCGCATGATCGGCCTCTGGTGGGGCGAGCTTATGACCGGGCTGCGCGAACGCATCGAGACACGCGGGGCCGATTGACTGCGGAGCACGGCTCCCTGCTGCAGCGATTCGAACGTTGTTGCTGCGGTGGGCGGATTCGGGCTCGATCCGTCTGTTCGTAGGGGACGCGAATGAACAACTCGACGAACTTGCGGCATATTCCTGACACGGCCCGGTGGGTGTGGTGATGGTGTAGAACCGCGCCTTCCGATTGTTGTCGGTCACGCCCCACGCGGCACGCACGAGCCCGCGCTGCTCCAGGCGCATCAGCCCTGTGTAAAGCGTGCCCATATTGAGCTGGAGCGAGCCGCCGGAGACCTGCTCCAGGCGCGCGGCGAACGCGTAGCCGTGCAGCGGGCCGATGGTGACCAGCGTTTGCGGCACCATGAGGTCGAGCGTCCCCTGGAGAATGTCGGCCTTCGCCAGCTCTCTGTTAGGCATGCGAATGGGGCATAGCCGGCTCTATTGGAATGTCAAATAAAGGGACCGGACAATAAAGTCGCCAGCCGTTCCTCGCTACGTGATCACGACGACGCCGATTCAGATCAGCGAGTTTCGACAGTGCCTGGCTGTGGACCCGGCCGACCCGACAGGCGTGTGGCTGTGGTCGCCCGGTCGGTCCGGCTGCTCCAGCCGCAGCACGGCCCTGGTCTTTGGCATCCCGATGCTCCAGTCGTCGTGGCAGCCGCTGCACCAGCTCTGGGCGCGCCACCCCTGATCCAAGTCCGCTTCCGATTGCAGCGGAGATTTCCGCAGGCTGATTTCGACGTTCACCTCACGATCCATCAGGCCGACATCGTATCGGCTGCCGGCGCCAGCGCACCGATCGAGCGGCGAGACGATCTCAAGATTCCGGGAGATGACGAAGGGCGATAGAACAGACGTCGACCTGTGCCAGGTCCCAGTCCTGGCTGTCTGACGAAGAACCCGAAGAGGCCGCGGTATGATCCACTCGTGTCCCAGGTAGCGGCCGTTGTCTTCGACTTCGACGGCGTCGTCCTCGACAGCGAGACTCCTGAATTCGAATCCCATCGGCGGATCTACGAGCGCTGCGGTGTCGCCCTGACCGTAGACGAGTGGTGCAATAAGATCGGTGTGTGGGCGGAGGGAGATGACGACCGCTGGGCGATGCAACTGCGCGAACGCTGCACTTCGGCGCCAGAGCCCGAGGCCTACCACGCAGAGAAGCGGCGGGTCTTCCTGGAGATCTTGCCGCGCGAGCCGATGCGCGGCATTCGCGAGCTGCTCGAGACGCTGACCGCCGCCGGCGTCCTCGCGGCGATCGCGTCGACGTCCCCCGCGCGATGGGTCGTGCCGGCGGTGGAGGGTCTCGGCCTGCGGCCAACGTTCGGCGCGATCGTCACGGGCGACGAGGTGGCGCGCCGCAAGCCCGCGCCTGACGTGTACCTGGAAGCCGCGCGACGCTTGGGCGTGGACCCGACGCGATCGATTGCCATCGAGGATTCCGGTCCCGGCATCACGGCGGCAAAGGCCGCCGGCATGAAAGCCATTGCCATCCCACACTGGCTGACCGAGCGCCACGACCTGCGCGCCGCCGATCTCCGTGTGACGCATGCCGGCGAGCTGACGCTGGATCGGCTGGCGGCCCTCGTCGTGTAGCGACTACGTGGAAGCTCGCAGAATGCGGATAAGCTTGGCCCTCAATCCGGTCGGGTCCTGGATGGCTTCGAACGTCACTGCCGCGCCCTCAGGGAGCTCGTGAAACCACGCGTCCTGAAGAGCACCGCGGTGAAACAGGTAGGTCTTCCCGTCGACCCCAACGAGATGGCCGACTCCCCGATCACGCTGCAGCTCGGTAATCGTGCCATCCACAGGGCGACCTATACGTCGTGGCCCACTTCTCGGAGGAGATGCCGCAACGCGTCGACTCTGGCGGCGATGTCGCCGGCAGACGCTTCGTCGCCCTTGATGGCTCCGGCGCTCGCGGTCAGGCTGTTCAACACCCGCTTGATCCGAAAATCGTTGACGAGGAAATCCGTGCGCGTCTCCGCAGCGCCTTCCTCGAAATTGTCATGATCCGACATGCCTCTCACAATACGCACCGCGGCGATTGATTGCCACTGATTTTTGTCCCCGTCCGCAGGACGGCATTTCTCTCAGTGACCCTCCCCTATCAATGGCGGTCAGGGTTTCTCTTGGTGCCGATTGTGATGCCTGGCTCGACGACGCCACCACGTTGGAGCGTGCGCTCCAGCAGAGACGCCAACGCTCGAAGTCCGTAAGCTCGGGCAGCACGATCGAGGCATGATTGGCTTGTGGGCGGGCAACAACAGCGCGCGGCGACAATTAGATCTGCCGGTCGTGTTGACACCGCGCAAACAGCGACGGCGACTTCGCGAACCTCCGCATCACTCCGATGAAATGAGCATGGTCACAAGACGGAGGCGGCAGCCGCATTGCAGTCAACTGCTCGTAAGCCGAACAATCGAGGCGTGCGGTTCGTCTGCCCCAGTCGGGAGTAGTCCCATGGAGGCCGACACCGAAGCCCGGCGCGTGGACGACTCCGTTTCTTGACAGTTGGCCGTATGTTCGCTATATGTTCGCCCATGAAAACTCTCGAAGGCCATGTCGCCGTCGTCACCGGGGGACCTTCGGCGTGGGCCGCGGGATCGCACGCGCGCTTGCTCACGACGGGGCGCGGGTGTTCGTGACCGGCCGCTCGGTGCACGATGGTGCACCCATCGATAAGAACATCGAGACACATCACCGCTATTCGCTGCGACCACTGGCTGGATGCAGAGGTGACGGCCGCGTTGGAGCGCGTCGCTCGGGAGACGCACGGGATCGGCATCCTCGTGAACAACGTCTGGGGTGGATACGAGCGGATGGTCGAGGACGGGGCATTCACGTGGGCCACGCCGTTCTGGGAACAGCCCCTGTGGCGCTGGGACGCGATGTTCAGCGCAGGCGTGCGCGCGCACTACCACGCGAGCCAGCTGGCGGCACGGACGATGGTCGCCAGCCGGCGCGGGCTGATCGTGAATATCTCAACCTGGACGGCACAGGAGCACATCGCGAATGTCGCCTATGGGGTGTCGAAAGCCGCGACCGACAAGATGACCGCCGATATGGCTATCGAATTGCGGCCCTATGGAGTCACGGCCGTGTGGCTGTACCCGGGACTCGTGAGGACGGAGAAGGTCATGGAGGCGGCCGCGTGGCTCGACCTCACCAATTCAGAATCCCCTGAGTTCATCGGACGTGCCGTCGCGGCGCTTGCCGGGGATCCCCACGTCATGCGGCACACCGGAACCGTGCTGGTGGCCGCGAGCCTTGCGGTGGAGTACGGCTTCACAGACATCGATGGCAAGGCTCCGCGCCCCCTCACGCTGGCCGATGTATGAACGCGCCGAGGCTCGCCGTTCAGGGGCGAAGGCACGAAAACACGGCCGATCCCGACGCCACGGTGAAAGCACCACGAACCGGCCGCGACACCGTCCCTCGGGCATGGCCGCAAATTCACGAAGTCTTCGAGGAGCAGGTCGTGACGCAATCGGCAAGGACACGCTTCCTGCACGTGGCGAACGGCACGTGCACGACGCGCATCATTGAATCGGCAGGCATTCCAGGCACGTTGTCCATTTGGGCGGACCCACTCTATGAAGGGCCGGTTCCAGACGGTCTGACGGACGCGGAGCTCCTCGACCTACGTGCACGCCATCTCGCCGGGCCACCGGAGCAAGCGCATATCGATGTCGTGAACGACCTGAGGCAATGGCGAGCCGCGATCGAACGTCACGAGTCCTACGATGAGTTGATCTTGTGGTTCGAGCACGACCTCTTCGATCAACTGAATCTCATTCAGCTCCTGACCTGGATTCGAGATCGCGTACCTACCGCGAAGGTGGTGAGCCTCGTGTGCATTGGAGCCTTTCCCGGTCACCCGAGATTCAAAGGGCTCGGCGAGCTCACACCAGACGAGTTGGCATCACTGCTCGAAACGCGGCAGCGTGTCGGCGAGGCACAGTACTCGTTGGCGGAGGCCGCCTGGCAGGCGTTCCGGGAGCCGACGCCTGAGGCTCTGGACAACCTGCGCCACACTGACACTGGGGCATTGCCGTATCTCGCGGCTGCCGTCACGCGTTTCCTTCAGGAATATCCATGGACCGCTGACGGACTCTCGCGCACCGAGCGCCGGCTTCTGGAACTGGCAGACGCCGGACACGTCGAACTATCGGCGGCGCTCCCGCGCATGCACGACGACGAAGACGTCTACTACATCACCGACACGTCGATCGCGGAGCTCGCCGACACCTTGTCTCGCACCTCACCTCCGCTGCTCACGCTTGCGCGGGAGCCGATTGCCAAGGGCGGACTGCTTCAGGGATCGGTGACGCTCACGGATGCCGGTCGGGCCGTGCTCAGGGGTCAGCGCGACAGGGTCGCCACTTGCGGAATGGACCGGTGGCTGGGTGGCGTGCACTTGCAGAGCGACGCGGACCTGTGGCGGTGGGACGACAAGCGTCAGAGCATGACCGTCGCTTCCCATTGAGGACGCCAATCACACAACCAGAGGTTTGCACATTGCGCGGAGCGGCGATTGATTTTACAAAGCCGACAAGGCACTATGCCAGGTATGAACCTCCTCGAACGCATCACGGTGGAACCGGACAAGTGTGGCGGACGACCGTGCATCCGAGGGTTGCGCATTCGGGTCACGGACATTCTCGGGATGTTGGCTGAGGGCGTGTCGCACGACCAAATCCTGCGTGACTTCCCCTACTTGGAAGCCGATGACATCAAAGCAGCACTGGCCTACGCGGCACGCCAGGCCGATCACGCAGTTCTGCAGCAGTCTTGAATTTCCTGGTTGACGCTCAACTCCCGCCAGGGCTGGCACGATGGATCTCCAGCCAGGGCCATCGGGCCACGCACGTCTTCGACATCCACCTACACGCGGCCGCCGATCCCGTCATCTGGGAGCACGCCCGCAACGAGAAAGCGGTCATCGTCAGCAAGGATGAGGATATCGATGGCTGTTGAGCGAGACACCCGTTGCGTTGATTTGGATCCGGAAGGGCAATTGTTCAAACGAAGCGTTGATGGCGTGGTTTGAGCCGCTCTGGCCGGAAACGCTGAAGCGACTGGAACAGGGCGTGCGACTCGTCGAGTTGCGCGGCTAGCGGCGAAGTAGTCACTGCCCCGACACTAAGGGGACCGATCAGCACGCTAGCAGGAACTTCGGAGTGCGACGGCGGGGTCGACGCGCATCGCGCGCCACGCCGGAATGGCGCAGGCAGTCAACCCCACCAACACAAGCATCGCGGACACGGCCAGCCAGGTGACCGGATCGGTTGGCTCGACCCCGAACAGCTGGCTCCGCACAAATCGCACGCTGGCGAAGGCCCCGACGAGGCCGAGCGCCACGCCCATCACGACGAGGCGCGCGCCGCGAAACACGATCAGGTTCAGGATCGACACGGGAGTCGCGCCCAGTGCCAGCCGCAGACCGACCTCCGTGGTTCGTTGCCGGGTTCCGTACGCCATCACGCCGTACAGACCGACGGCCGCCAGCAGGAGCGCCATACCGCTGAGGATCCCGACGAGCGTCGCCATCGTCCGCTGGCCGGTGATCGATCGATTGAACTCGTCGACAAGCCGGCGGGGCCGTGTCACGGCGATGCGAGGATCGAGGTCGCGCACCACTTGCCGCACCCCAGGCAGGATCGCGAGGGGATCGCCGTCGGTTCGCACGTGGAGCGTGACGGCGTACTCGTAGTTTTGGGACAGCGGCAGGTAGAAGAACGGCCGCGGGTCACGTTCGGTCGCGCTGAGATACACGGTGTCGGGCACGAGGCCCACGACGATGAGCGGCGACGCGGACAGAAAGCGCTGGCCGATGGGATCGGCGTTCGGCCACAGACGATCCGCCAGCGAACGGCTCACAACGGCGACACGAGGCGAGGCCGGCCCGTCCGAGGCCTGAAAGCCCCGACCGCGTAGCAATGGGATGCCCATGGTCTCGAGGTAGCGATCGCTGACGACGTTGGCGCGCACCGGAATCACGTTGCTCCGATCGGGGCGGATCGGCTGGCCGTCCACGCTGACAGGCACCGTGCGCGATGCTCCACTCAAGACGGTCACGCGTGCGGCGCCGGCCGCCACGACGCCCGGCAGGGCGTTCAGCCGATCCAGCACCTCGACATAGAGCGCGTATCCGGTGACAGGTGAATAGCTGTCACCGGGACCGATCTCGGCCACGAGCGTGCGATCCACGCGGTAGCCGAGATCGACGGCGTACGCCTGCTGCAACGTTCGGATGAACAGGCCGGCGGCGACGAGCAACACCAGACTGAGCGCCACCTGCAGGACCACGAAAGCGCTCCGCATGCGAGTGGCTCGAGCACCAGTCGTCACCGCGCCTCCCTCGTCTCGAAGCGCGGCAACGGTATCTCCCCGGACCATCTGCAGAACAGGGGCCAGTCCGAACACAAGGCCCGTGACCACACCGGTGGCCAGCGCAAAGGCCAACACGCGCAGGTTGATGCTGAGGTCGAGATCCTCGGGAATGCCGAACCCGTAGAGGATCGGCGTGCTCCAGCCGGCAAGGATCAAGCCGCCGGCCGCGCCAAGTACGCCGAGGATCACCGCCTCCGTCAGCCACTGCCGCACCAGCTGCCCTCGTCCTGCGCCGATCGCCTGACGAACCGCCACTTCGCGACGGCGCGTGACCGCGCGTGCGAGCAGCAGGCTCGCCACGTTCGCGCAGGCGATCATCAGGACGAGCGTGACTGCCGCGGTCAGCAAGGCCAGCACGGGCCATGTCTCCGTGCGCACACCTGGCCCTTGGCCCAACGGCACCGCGGTCGCGCTCAGATCGCGGTTCGAGTCGGGATAAGCCGCGGCCAGCCGGCGGCCGACCACGTCGAGCGCAGCGGCTGCTTCGGTGAGCGCGGTGCCATCCCGCAAACGGCCCACCATCTCGAGCCACCGCACATCGCGGAAGCCGAGCATGTGAGTCGTCCCGAGCCGCTGCCGCAGGGCGCCGGCCGACGGCGGCCGCACTTCGTCCTGCAGCGCCATGGGGACCCACGCGTCCGGCGCGTCGCCCAGGACCGGACCTCCGAACGCGCGCGGCGCGACGCCGATGACCGTGTAGGCGACCGCGTTCAGCGTGATGGACCGACCCACGATGTTCGGATCGCTCCCGAATCGCTGCTGCCACATCTTGTGGGACAGCACGGCCACCCGGACCGGCGAGCCGGCGCGGTCTTCTTCTAGACTGAACGCTCGGCCGACGACCGGGCGCACCCCGAGCACGTCGAAGTAGTTCCCGCTGACCACCACGCCGTCGATGGGCTCGGTGACGCCCTCGGTGTCGAGCGACAGCCTGATATCCGCAAACGCCGTGAGGCCGTCGAGGACGCCGCTGTCGCGTAGATCGACATAGTCCGGATAGGACGAGCTGCCCAACTGTGGACCACCGTTCGGGTTTGTCGTCGCCCGCGCGGACGAGACGGTGTACACGTGGACGACGCGACTGGGTTCGGCAACCGGCACGCTCTTCAACAACACCGCGTCCACGGCGCTGAAGATCGCGGCCGTTGCCCCGATCCCGCCGGCCAGCGTGATGACGATGACTGCCGTGAAGCCGGGCGCACGGAACAGCGTCCGGAGAGCGTATCGAACATCGCGGCGCAGATCGGTCAACATCGCGAACCGTGCCTCGCGAGCCGGCACGGGTTCGTCGAGCGCGGCGCGCCAGCGGTCCGCCACGCGTCCGGGCGGCGTTCGACTGGCCGATCGGAGCGCGCGGGCGAGATCGTCGGCAGCCGCTGGCAGCGTCCCGACGGCTTTGGCCCAGGCGGCCGAGTGATCGAGACCCTCCTGACGAGCGTCTCGGTACACGTCCTCCAGGTGCTGCGCCAACTCCTCGACGATCTCCGCCTCGCGAGCGATTGTCAGCGACGGCAGGTGCTCGCGCACGTAGAGGCGGAAGTCCATGAACACTACCTCCCTGGTTCGAGGCCGGCGACTCGATGGAGGGCGGCCAGCAGCTCGCGCCATGTACTGCGCTGTTCCGCCAGTGCCTTGCGACCGTGGGGCGTCAGCCGGTAGTAGCGGCGACGCCGCTGTCCCGCCTTCTCTATCCACTTGCCGTCGATCCAGCCGCGGCGCTCCATGCGATAGAGCATGGGGTACAGGGAGGCGACGTGGAACCGGAGCACGCCATCGGACTGCTCGTCGATGAGGTTGGCGATCTCATAGCCATGTCGGGCGCGACGCTCGATGACCGAGAGCACCATGAGCTCGGCGCTGCCTCGCTTCACCTCAGTGTGTGGAGCCATATATGGTCAGACAATATATTAGCCACGCCAGGGACTGTCAACACGTGTCTGGCTCGCCATCCCGAAGCGCCGATCAGCGAATGGGTCACCGAGGGTGTCCCCACAGCGGTCCCTGGGCCGCTGACTCACGGGGCCAGAGTCCCGAAGAGTTGCCGCACCTCAGTGACGGAACCTCGCCCTATCCTATTCAGTGGGCGTAAGATCACTTCGTCCTTCCTCGGAACGTCACGGTCGGGTGCGGCCCGGAGCGATGAGATGGATGCCTCGGTGGCCAGAATGTGGGCGGCATATCGAGTCAAGTCCCGAATGTCACCAGCCTCGCCGCCACCGCCGGCATGGCACTTCTGCGACAACGAGTCGGATGCCAACACGTGTGCCGCCCTCGTGTTGTCCGGCCACAAGCGTGCGACGACGCCGTCATTGTGGTTTTTGGAATCGCGGGGGTTGGCGGTGCCCGTCGGCGGCGACCTGGATATCGTGGCCGACTGGGACGGCGTTGCGCAATGCGTCATTCGGACGACGGACGTTGCCATCGTTCCGTTCGAAGCGGTCACCGCCGCGTACGCCGCGGCTGAAGGTGAAGGCGACGGTTCGCTCGAATCGTGGCGCGCCGTGCACTGGGCGTACTACGAGCGGGAATTGGCCGGAACTGGATTTCTCCGGACGGAGGACATGCCGGTCGTGTGCCAGAGATTCGAAATGGTCTATCCGTAGCGCCAGGCCTTCCATCGGTCATCGATGGGGCTTGAAAGCGGGCTCCAGTATCACTTTTTCGGCGTCATGCGAAGATTCGCAAAGTCGCCGTCGCTGACGTTCCCCGGGGACCGCGATGTATTGCACCGCGTGCATATACCTGACCGGATCGGTGGACCAGCACTTCCTGATGAGCCGAGGCTCCCTTCCTGAATCCCGCCCTCTCAGGATCAGATCGCGACCTGTGTCGTGACCCCGCCGAAGGTCGCTGCCGACGACGCTGGCCCTGGACGGAGGCTGTTCATTTCTTGGTTGTTGTCGCTGACGACAACCCATACCTCGCCTGAACGCACGCGGCTTCCTGCCACGGATAGCGGTCGCCACGTCTTCATTCGACGGAGTAAGATCGCGCGGTGAACGGAGCCGGGAAGACGCTCTATCGATGGACCCGCGATCTGCATCTCTACCTCGGACTGTTTGTCAGCCCATTCCTGGTCGCCTTTGCCGTCAGCGTGTTCTTTCTCAACCATGCGAAGGTGGACACGAGTGCCGTCAGCTCGATCGCGACCGTTCGCGACATCGCTGTTCCCGCCGGGATGGAGCGTACCCAGGGTCGCGAAGCCGTCGATCTCGCCAGGAAGATCGTCGACCAGGTCGGCGTGACGGGCGAAATAGGCTTCGTCCGCTATCTCGGCAAGGAGCGGCGTCTCGTGATTCCGGTATCCAGACCCGGTGTCGAGACGGTTGTCGACGTCGATGTCTCGAAACGAACAGCCGTGGTGTCACGGCGAATCACCAGTGTCATGGAATCGATCGCCTATCTCCACAAGAGTCCAGGGCCGCACAACGCCGTTCTGCGAGGCAACTGGTTTTGGACCCGGGTTTGGAAATGGCTGACCGACGGGACGGTCTACCTGTTGCTGTTCAGTTCGGTGAGCGGATTGTATCTGTGGCTCACTATCAGAGCGGAACGCCGCGTTGGCTTGGTTCTGCTTGGCGCAGGCGCGATGACGTTCGTGGCGTTTCTCTATGGCCTCGCCATCTGACCGCGGACAGCGGGCTGGCACCGTCCTCGAGATGTGGAACCGCCAGGTCCACTACTACCTGGGCCTGTATTTCTTCGTGTCTCTCTGGCTCTTCTCTCTCACGGGCCTTCTGCTCAATCATCCTCAGTGGGCGCTCTCGCGCATCCCGAACGACGCGAATCCGGAATATGCGATCGCCATCGAACCGACCTCTGGCGACACAGACCTGGCGCGCGCCCGCGACATCGTCCGCCAGCTGGGCCTGAAGGGCGAGATCGATTGGCCTCAATCGGCGCAGGCGCCGGGCAGGCTCGATTTCAACGTCACGTTCCCGAAGCGGGCGATGCAGCTGAGCGTCGATCTGCGTGAAGGACGCGCGACGGTTCGCCAGATCGATCGAAGCCTCTGGTCGGCAGTCAGGATCACGCACACCTTCAGCGGTTCGCGGTACAACACGCCGGGAATGTACCGCGACTGGCTCCTGACCTCGATGTGGGTGACCGCGATGGATGCGCTCGCAGCCGGACTGCTGATCATGGTGATCGGCAGCTATTACATGTGGTATCAGCTCAAGACCAAACGAGCGTCGGGCTGGATTGCCCTCGTTGCCGGCTTCCTGAGCTGCGGTTGGATCGTCTTCGGGCTCGCCTGAAGTGGCCTGCCAGGCCAGTCACTGACTCGCCCCGGGGCGCTGGAAATCTTTCTCATACCGGGGAATGAACCGTCAGCCGGCTTCGAGCGACTTTAGATTCGAGTCGTGGGAGCATGACTCGACGTGGACCAGACGCCCGAGCGACCCCTCGACGAGTACCTCGTTTTGCTGAGCCAGGCGGGCTCGACTGACGCCCTGGACGGTCTCGCGCGGCGCTGGACCCCGCGGCTACTGCGGTATGCCGCGCGGGTGCTCGGCGGGTCCACGGAGTCGGCCGAAGCGGCCAGAGACGTCGTGCAGGAAACGTGGGTCGGGGCGATCCGCGGTTTGCGCGGTCTGCGCGACCCCGCGCAGTTCCCCGCCTGGATCTACGGGATTGCGACGCGCAAGTGTGCCGACGCGATCCGGACCAACATGCGCCGGAGGCGGCTCGACGCGCATTCGGTCGCGGGCGACGCAAGTCTACGAGAGGCGACTGTGAGTGTGGAGCATCAGATCGACGTGGCGACTGGCATCCGGGAACTGCCGCCGAAGCAGCGTGCCGCTGTGCACCTCTTCTACGGTGAGGATCTGACCGTGGAGGAGATCGCGTCGGCGCTGGGCATTCCCACTGGGACGGTCAAGTCGCGTCTTCACCATGCGCGCGAGGCCCTGAAACGCCATTTGGGAGTCGGCCGCGCCGTCGCGCCAGATCCTCAGGAAAGCGAGTCACGCACACGGAGGACCTTATGAACGACCTCGATCGAGCCATTCGTCAGTCGTTGTCGGCGGAAGACGCCGAGCTCCTCGATCGCCTCGGCCAGAATCAAGCGCTCCACCAGCAGGTGCTTGCCACGTTCGAAGGGCAGCTCCGGTGGGTGAATGTCGCCGGCTGGATCTTCGGCATCCTGCTGTTCGGTGTGACCTGCGTGATGGCGTGGCGGTTCGTGCATGCGCCGGAGCTCGAAGACATGCTGCGATGGGGCGCCGCGTCGGCGCTCGGGTTTGCCGGCGTCGCGCTGGTCAAGGTGTGGTTCTGGATGGAGCTGCAAAAGAACGCCATCATGCGCGAAGTGAAACGGCTCGAGCTCCAGGTGGCGAGCCTCGCGGCACAGCTCAGGCGGCCCTGACGCAACCAGCGGGACGCAGGGTCGGAAGCCCCTTCGGCGTTACGCAGGAGTAATTTCGTTCTCGCCGGCGACTCCCACGCAAAGAACGAGCCTGCGCCCTCCCTTATAGTCACGAATATGTTACCTTATCGAGGTGACGCTTCGCGTCCAGGAGTTACGACGCGTTTCACCCGAGACGCACAAGAAACGGTGAACAACCGTGGCGTTGACTCGACACTTCAAGAAAACGGTGGTGGAACGGGTCCGTCGCGACCCGAAGTTCGCACGGGCGCTCCTGGACGAGGCGGCCACGCTGTTTCTCAACGGCGAACCGGAAGCGGCGCGGCTGCTGCTACGCGACCTCGTCAATGCGACGGTGGGCTTCGAGGCACTGGCTGGGATGACCGACAAGCCTGCGAAGAGCCTGCATCGCATGCTGTCCCGGAGCGGAAATCCAAGCATGGACAACCTGGCCGCCATTTTTGACGCGGTCAGACACAGGCTGAAGGTCGGCCTCAAGGCTCAGACGGTGAAGGCAGCGTAGCCGGCTGCGTTCACTCACGGCCCTCAGGGCCGCCGGAGCTAACGGTTACTCGGAACTACCAGCGCTGCCATGAGTGACACGCGGTGTGGCACACCGGGTCACGGGCTCTGCAGACGGGCACCTTGAGGCAGCCTGTAGCGAGTGGCAGGCGGTTGTGGTTTCATTTTCAGAATTGAATGGCGCTCGAGGAATGGCGGCGTAAACTGGGAGTCATGACTGCGCGGATCATCAGCCTGCTGACAGCGTGCGTCCTCGTTGTCGCCCCTTCGGCCAGCCCGGCCCAGCAGGGTACGGCCGAATCCTTTGACTCCAACGGCGTCCAGATCCACTACGTGGACAAAGGACGCGGCGTGCCGGTCGTGCTGCTTCACGGGTTTACCGGCTCCTACGCGCGACACTGGGAAGCACCAGGCGTGATGGAGGCGCTCGAGACGGCCGGCTATCGCGTGATCGCCATGGACTGCCGGGGTCATGGGCAGAGCGGAAAGCCGCTCGATTCCAGCCAGTATGGGTTGGAGATGGTCCGAGACGTGGTCCGCCTCCTCGACCGCCTGCATATCGAGCGCGCCCACATCGTCGGCTACTCGATGGGGGGAGCGATCGCCAACCAACTCCTCGTCAGATACCCTGGCCGCCTCATGACCGTGACTCTCCTTGGTGCCGGATGGGAGGGAGAGGACTTGGAGGTCGTCACGTCGCAGATGCTGGCGCTCGCCGAGGGCTTCGCGAATAAAGACGCCAGTTGGCTCATTCGTGGGGTGACGTCGTCCGGACAGAATGGACCAACGGATGACGAAGTGGCCGCGCTGAACGCTTCCCTGTTCGCTCGCAATGATCCCCAAGTGCTGGCGGCGGTGGCCCGAGGCCTCCTGCCGCTCTATGAGATTTCGGGTGACAGTCTTCGGGCCACCACGCTGCCCGTGCTGGCCATCATCGGCGAGCACGATAGCGGCCTCGAAGCCGTCAAGCGGATGGCGGGCGTTGTGCGCAGGCTCGAGGTGGTCGAGATCCCGGGCGCCAGTCACGCGACGAGCGTCAGGCCCTCTGCCAAGCCTCTCGTGGCGTTTCTCGACAAGCACCGGCGCAACTGAGAGTCTCCGCATGTGGCGGTCCGGCCGGTCCTTTGTCCTGCGGAGAGTCTATTCCGTTCGTATCGTGATGGCGGGATCGATAGTTGCCGCGCGTATCGCGGGCCGAAGGCTGCCCGCAAGGGTCATCACCATGGCCAGGATCGCGACCGACACATAGATCAAGGGATCCGCAGGCTCGACGCCAAAGAGCAGCGCGCCAATTCCGCGCGCAGCTAAATATGCGAGCGGCAGTGCCAGGGCCACGCCAGCCACGCCGAGCACGACCCCTTGTCGGAGGAACATGCCGAGGATGTTGCCGCGCGCCGCACCAAGGGCGACCCTCACGCCGATTTCCTGCGTGCGCGCGGACACGGTGAACGCCAACAGCCCGTGAATGCCGACTGCGGCCAGCAAGAAGGCCATGGACGCGAAGGTCCCGAGCACG
>Ga0156018_1186_pt1 | contig 15700 bp, 12 predicted proteins | sample RifCSPlowO2_02_FD_107672 | JGI IMG/M metagenome (GOLD analysis project Ga0156018, IMG submission 107672) | Acidobacteria bacterium RIFCSPLOWO2_02_FULL_65_29 | reverse complement strand
CGCCTGGGGCGGTCTCGCCCCCGCCACGCAGGCGTCGGCACCGCAAGCCGCGGCCGCCGCGCCGCCGGCCATCGCTCACGCTCTCGCCGGAGGCCGCGATTCGTATGCGGATATCGTCAAAGTCGTCACCCCGGCCGTCGTCACCATTCGCGTCGAAGGCAAGCCCGCCGTGTCGCCCACGTCGTTCGGAGACCCTGGAAACGACGACCTGCTCCGGCGCTTTTTCGGCGACCAGTTCGACCTGCCACGCGGGCAGCGCACGCCGCGCACGTTCCGGCAGCGCGGTCTCGGCTCGGGTGTCGTCGTGAGCGGCGACGGCTACATCCTGACCAACCACCATGTCGTGGACGGCGCCGAGAGCATCACTGTCGATTTCAGCGACGGCCGCACGTTCAAGGCCAAGACGATCGGTTCCGATGAGCCGAGCGATCTCGCGGTACTCAAGATTGACGCGACGAATCTGCAAACGCTGGCCCTCGCCAACTCCGACGCGGTGCAGGTGGGCGACGTCGTGCTCGCGGTGGGCAATCCCCTCGGCGTCGGCCAGACCGTGACGATGGGCATCGTCAGCGCCAAGGGAAGGCAGACCGACGGCGACAGCTATCAGGACTTCATCCAGACCGACGCGCCGATCAACCAGGGCAACTCGGGCGGCGCGCTGGTGAACCTGAAGGGCGAGCTCGTCGGCATCAACTCGCAGATCCTGTCACCGTCGCAGGGCAACATCGGCATCGGCTTCGCCATCCCGGCGAACCAGGCGAAGCACGTGATGGACGATCTGCGCACGAACGGCCGCGTGCGGCGCGCGCAGCTGGGCGTGACGATTCAGCCGGTGACCGCCGACCTGGCCGAGAGCCTCGGCCTGAAGGAAGCGCACGGCGCCATCGTCAGCTCCGTGGCGTCTGGCAGCGCGGCCGAGCGCGCCGGGATGAAACGCGGCGACGTCATCAAGTCGTTCAACGGCCAGCCCGTGAACGACATCAACGCCCTCCGCAATCGCGTAGCCGACACCGCGCCGGGAACGTCGGCGGCCGTCGTCGTGGTCCGCGACGGCGGCGAGCGCACGCTCACCGTGAAGCTCGACGAGAGGACGCCGGCGCAATCGGCCCGGCGCGACAGCGGTGAGGCGGAGGGCGAGAAGGCGGCGCTCGGCGTCTCGGTGGCGCCGCTCACGCCTCAGGCGGCGGAACGCGCGGGTCTCCCGAGGGACGCGCGCGGGCTCGTCGTGCAGGACGTCGAGCCCGACAGCCGCGCGGCCGACGCCGGCGTCCAGCCGGGCGACATCATTCAGGAAGTGAACCGCCAGCCCGTGCAGTCGGTCGACGATCTGCGCGCGGCCGTGCGGCGCACGGCGGATCGGCCGGTGCTCCTGCTCGTGCAGCGAGGGGAGCGAGCCCTGTACCTGACCGTTAGACCTTCGTAGACCGTCGGGGAATTTGAGGAATTGAGGATTTGAGGACTTGACGAGGATCTGAGGATTTGAGGATCTGAGGATTTGAGGATCTGAGGATTTGAGGGCCCGAGGATTTGGCGCCTCAGCCTTCGGAACTGCCCGCCTGCGTTCCAACATTCTCTGATTCGCCAAGTCCTCAGATTCGCGAAATCCACAGACTCCTAAGTCCGCAAATTCGCCAAAATCCGCAAGGTTCGCCAAATCCTCAAATCCTCAAATCCTCAAATCCTCAAATCCTCAAATCCTCAAATTCCATATAATCACCGAGTGACGCCTTCTGACCTCCGCACTCTCCTCGATTATCACTACTGGGCCCGCGACCGCGTGCTCGACGCGGCGGCGTTGCTCACGCCCGAGCAGTTCACCAAGGATCTCGGCAGCAGCTTCACGTCGGTGCGCGATACGCTGGCGCACACCTATTCGGCGGAATGGGCGTGGTACTCGCGCTGGCAGGGGACGTCGCCGACCACGATGCTGCCGTTCGATCAGTTTCCCGACGTCGCCTCGCTGCGCAAGGTCTGGACGGATCACGAAGCGAAGATGCGCGCGTTTGTCGGTGCGATGGACGACCAGGGACTCCAACGCGTGCACGAGTACAAGACGCTCAACGGACAGTCGGGCTCATCCCCCTTCTGGCAGATGTTGCAGCACGTCGTGAACCACGCGAGCTATCACCGCGGCCAGGTGACGACGATGCTCCGGCAGCTCGGGGCAAAGCCCGGGAAGAGCATGGACATGATTGGGTATTACAGAGAGAAGACTGTCACGGACTAGGGACTAGGGACTAGGGACGCCGGACGTCCAGGGGCTCGGCTGGGGTCAGCCGGGCGAGCGGAGGCGGCTTTTCCGCCGTGGACGGGTTTCTTGCCCGATAGCACGGCAGTAATGATAGTCTCTGGACACGCGCCGATCGTCTGGATCGGCGTTCGATCGACAAGGAGTTTCGATGGCGAGCGGCACGATTAAGCGGATTGCGCGGGACAAGGGTTTCGGATTCATTCGCGACAACAGCGGGCAGGAGTTCTTCTTTCACCGGAGCTCGGTGCAAGGCAGCTTCGACGGCCTGAACGAGGGCCAGCGCGTCAGCTTCGACGAGGAGCAGTCGCCCAAGGGACCGCGGGCCGCGAACGTCCGGCCCGAGTAGAGACAACCTCAGTCGCCGGCCGGCGACAACAATCAGCGTCCTCATCGCCGACGATCACGCGGTCGTCCGGTCAGTGGATTGGTCAGATCCTCGACGCGACGCCAGAGTTGTGTCTCAGGGTGTACGACGATCACCGCAGAAACCGCAGAGATCGCAGAAACACTCGGGATGCACGATATTGTTCCTCTGCGTGTTCTGCGAGTTCTGCGGTAATCGTCGTTACTTGCGGGCGGCGGGCGTCATCGCCGTTTCTTTCCGCTCGGCGCCCCGCAGGTAGACGACCTTGGTCGGCTCTCCGATTTTCAAGACTTCCAGCGCGTACGTGTAGTCGTAGATGTTGGCGATCGTCTGCCCGGCGATTTCCACGAGCACGTCGCCCTTCTGCAGCCCTGCCTGCGCGGCCGGCCCCCCCTCGATGACGCCGCTCAGCAGCAGCCCCTTCACCTCGGTCGAGTAGTCGGGGATCGTGCCGGTGAACACGCGCACGCCCGCCCGGCCGGCGCCTTCGGTCTGCGGCTGGACCTTGACGAAGGCGGGCGCCTGATCGGCGTCGCCGACGCGCCGCGCGATCGAGGAGGCGAAGGCCACGACGCGATCGAGATCCTCGTAGTTGATCTTGTCGGCGGTGTCCGACGGCCGATGGTAGTCGGTGTGCGTGCCGGTGAAGAAGTTGAGCGAGGGCACGCCGGCCTGGTTGAAGCTCGAGACGTCGGTCGGCTGGTACGGATCGGCCTGGAGCAGGAGGTCGAAGCCGGCGGGGACGTTGGCCTGCTCGATGAGCCGTCCCCACGAGTCGCTCGATCCGGTGGCTTGCACGGTGAGCTTGTTGTCCTGCATCCGGCCGACCATGTCGAAGTTGAAATAGGCCGCGATCTGATCGATCGGCACGGGCGGCGCGTTGACGTACGCCGCCGATCCCAGCAGCCCGAGCTCCTCACCCGACCAGAACTCGATCAGCACGTTTCTCCGCCGCGACACCTTCGAGAGCGCCTCGCCCGCGGCCAACACGGCGGCGGATCCAGACGCGTTGTCGTCGGCGCCGAAGTGAATCTTCCCGGCGTCGGCCTTGTCGGCGAGTGAATTGCCGTTTTCACCGTGGCCCAGATGGTCGTAGTGCGCGCCGAGCGCGATCCAGGGTTTCGGCAGAGATCCCGGGGCCTTCGTGGCGGGCAGATAGGCCGCCACGTTGTGCCCGGTTTTCCGTTCGCGTTCGACCCTCGTCCGGATCGTCACGGTCGCGTTCGGGATGTCGAATCCGGCGACATGAGGATTCGCGGAGTCGAGCGCCTTCTGCGCGGTGGCAAGCGTCTTGGCCGGATCGTCGAGCGTCGCGAAGATCACGCCCGCGACCCGTGCGCTGATGCTGGCGGCCACGATGCCGGAGCCGGCGATCGCCGTGTCGAAGGTCATCGGCATCGTCTCGCCGGCGTTCGGCGAGCTCGGTCCCGTGACGAAGATGACGGCCCTCGCGCCGCGCTGACGCGCCGCCATCGCCTTGTAGCGCGGGTCGGCGTACCGCGCGAGAATGCCCTTGGTCTTTTGATCGGCGTCCTCCGGGAAATACCGGAGCACGAGCACGATCTTGTCTTTCACGTCCAGCGTGGCGTAGCTGTCGTAGCCGAAAGTCTGGCTGTCGGGCACGACGATGCCGTAGCCGGCGAAGACGATCGGTCCGCTTGCCTCGCCGTTATCAGAGAACGAGAGCGCGCGGACGTCTTGTTGGGCGGTGAACGCACCGCCCGACGCCGTGGCCGACACGCCATTGCCTCCGGAACGTTCAACGGACGCCGACACCGTGAGGCGAGAGCCGCCGTCGCGCATGCCCGCGGTGAAGTCGAACGGCAGGCGATAGTCGGTCGCGCCGGGCACCGGCCGCGCACCGATCCGCTTCAACTGCGCGACGAGGTAGTCGGCCGCCAGGCGTTCGCCGTTCGATCCGGTCAGCCGGCCGTCGAGGCGGTCCGAGGCCAGCGCGGTGACGTGGGCTTTGGTGGCCGGTGTCGCAGCCGCCGGTGTCTGCGCGTCGAGCCGCGCGAGCGGGATCGACAGCGCGAAGGTGGCGATGACAAAGAGGCGCGTGAATCGTTTCATGACTCTACTTCCTCAACGGTGCGGCCTTGATCGCCGCCAGCGCGTTCTCGTGGCTCCACTGCGCCAGGAACAACTGGCCGGCGGCGCCGCCCGACCGGCTCGACGTCCACGCGAGCTGCTTCCCGTCTGGCGACGGCACGGGGAGTCCATCGAAGCCGTCGGAATAGGTGACCCGCACCGGCTCTTTGGTGCCCGCGCTGTCCACCATGAAGAGCTCGAAGTTTTCGAAGCCGAGCTTGTTGGACGCGAAGATGATGTACTGCCCGGAGGCGTGCTCGTAGGGCGCCCAGCTCATCGCGCCGAAGGCGGTGATCTTCTTCACGTCGGCGCCGTCCGGCTTCATGGAATACACGTCGGCGATGAGCCCGTTCTCCTCGAAACGGCGCCAGATGATGCGCGAGCCGTCGTGGTTGAAGAACGGTCCGCCGTCGTAGCCCGCCACGCTCGTGAGCCGCTTCTGGCCCGACCCATCGGCGCGCATGAGGTAGATCTCGGCGAAATAGCTCGGGTCGGTCTCGAGCTGCTTCTGCTCAGCGGGAGTCAACGTGCGGTCGTACGCGTCGCGCATCGACGCAAACACAATCCACTGGCCGTCGGGCGAGTAGCTGCCTTCGGCGTCGTAACCGCGCGCGGTCGTCAGCCGCTTCATCGCGCCGCTCTTCTCGTTGAGCGCGAAAATGTCCATCTCGGGGTCGTAGTCCCACGAGTAGCGCCGCTCCTTGCCGGAGGCTCGAAAATCCAGCTCCGCCTTCTGTTGCTCCCTCGACGTCGGATCGAGGTGCGTCGAGGAGAACATGATCTCGTCTGATGTCGGCCGGAAGAATGCGCACGTGGTCTTGCCCATGCCCGGCGAGACGCGGTTGACGTCGCCGGCCGACAGATCCATGACGTAGATCTGATAGAAGGGATTGCCGGGTTCGCGCTCGCTTTGAAAGACGAGCCGCGTGCCGTCGGGCGCCCAGTAGCCTTCGCCGGCGCGACGGCCGTCGACTGTGAGGCGGCGGACCCGCGACAGGAACTCACGCTCTCCGGAGGGCGTGGCGCTCGTCTGGGCTGCCAACGCCTGGCCCAGAACCGCCGCGATTGCCGTCACGTGCCAGATTCGCATAGGGAACCCCTGCCTAAGGCATTATCTCCCATGTTATTCTTCAAGCTCCCGGAGAACAGAACAATGGACCCACTGAAGATGTCCGTCCTGGCGCTTGCGTTCGTGGTTTCGGCGCCGGTGGCCGCCCGGGCACAGGTCGACGTGACCGGCGACTGGACGGTAACCGTCGACTCCCCTCAGGGCACGTCGAGCATCGACGCCACGATGAAGCAGTCCGGCGAGGACCTGACCGGCACGATCACGAGCCCGATGGGCTCGGTCGAGTTCAAGGGCACGGTGCTCAAGGATGCGCTCAACGTGAGCTACACGCTGGATCTGCAGGGTAACTCGATTCAAATCGTGATGAGCGGGACGGTCGCCGGCGACGGCATCTCGGGCAACCTCAACTTCGGCGGGCTTGGCGACGTCCCATGGTCGGCCAAGCGCAAGGCCGCCGCCACGAACGGATCTGCCGCGGCCTCGCCTGCTGCCCCGGCCCCGGCGACCATCGGCACACCTGTGGCGGGTGTGGCCGACGTGTCGGGGAAGTGGGACATCACGTTCAACATGGCCGGTAATCCGATGCCCGCGACGGCCACCTTCACACAGGCGGAGGGCAAGGTCACGGGCACGATCAGCAGCCAGACGGGCGAGACGGCCGTCACCGGCGTGATGGCCGGCAGCGCCCTCAAGCTCGACTTCAACGTCGAGACGCCGCAGGGGCAGATCGCCATCACGATGACAGGCGAACTGAGTGCCACCGGCATCGCGGGCAAAGCCACGATCGTCGGGCTGGGCGACGCCGATTGGACCGCCACGCGAGCCAAGTGAAATTAAGAATTAAGAATTAGGAATTAAGAATGCGTTGGATGGTTCGGCTTGTCACGCTGGCGCTCGCCGTGTTCGTGGCGGCGAGCGTGCCGCACGCGCAGAACGTCACCATCAAGCTGGCGACGATCGTGCCGGACGGCTCGGTGTGGGACAAGAGCCTCAAGCAGATGGGCGCAGACTGGAGCCAGGTGACCGGCGGCCGGGTGACGGCCACGGTCTACAGCGGCGGCACGCAAGGCGACGATCCCACGGTGCTTCGGAAGATCAGATTGAACGCCTTGCAGGCCGCCTCGCTCACGTCGGTCGGCCTCGCGAGCATCGACGCGTCGTTCAATGTGCTCAACGTCCCGTTCTTTTTCGACAACTACGACGAGCTGAACGCGGTGCTCGAGAAGCTGACGCCGGTGCTGAGGCAGCGAGCCGAATCCAAAGGGTTCGTCCTCGTCCATTGGGGCCACGCCGGGTGGCTGCAGATCTTTTCGAAGCGCCCGGTGCAGACGGTCGCGGATCTGAAGAGCGTCAAGCTGTTCACCTCGGCCGGCGACGATCGCATGACGCAGTGGTACAAGGCCAACGGCTTCCAGCCGCGCGCGATGGCCATGACCGACATCCTGACGGGCCTCTCGACCGGGATGATCGAGGCGATGCCGTCGACGCCGCTCGCGTCGCTGGCGTATCAGTGGCACAAGCAGACGCCGTTCATGCTCGACATCGGCCTCGCGCCCTTCATGGGTGCCACGGTCGTGGCCAAGAAGGCGTGGGACACGATTCCCGCCGCCGATCGCGCGAGCATGCTCGACGTCTCGGCCGGCGTCGAAGCGCAGCTGCGCGTCGACGTGCCGAAAGGCGACGCGTTGGCCGTGACGCTAATGGGCGCGCAGGGCCTGAAGGTCACCAAGGCCAGCGGCGGCGAATGGAAACAGGAAGCTGAAGTGCTCTCGAAAACGATGCGCGGGCAGATGGTGCCGCCCGACATCTTCGATCTCGCGCTGAAAGCGCGCGACGCCTACAGACAGCAGAAGGCCGCCGGCGCCGGCCGGTGAACCGCGCGTTCATCCTCGTCGAAGACGCCGTCGCGGCGGTCGCGCTCGCGGCGATGGTCCTCCTGCCCCTTCTCGAAATCGTCCTGCGCCGCACCATCGGAGCCGGCATTCCCGCGGCGGGTCCGATCGTCCAGCATCTCGTGTTATGGGTCGGCTTTCTCGGCGCCGCCATCGCGGCGCGCGAAGGGAAGCTCCTGTCGCTCGCCACCGGCGCGTTCGTCCCGGAGGGGGCGCCGCGGCGCGCCGCGGCGATCTTCACGGCCGCGGTCGCGTCGGCCGCCGCGATCGTGCTCGCGTTCGGCGCCATCGATCTGATTCGATCGGAGCGGGAGGCGGGTTCATCGCTCGGCGCCGGCATTCCGACCTGGACGGCGCAGCTGGTGCTGCCGGTCGGGTTCGCGCTCATCGCCGCGCGGCTCGTGTGGCGGTCAAGTCCGACATGGACCGGCCGAGCGATCGCCGCCCTCGGTATTTTCGTGGGCGTGCTCCTCGGCCGCGCCCCGTCGCTCCTCCACGGCGCGCCCGCTTGGCCTGGCCTCGCCGTCATTATTCTCGCTGGCGCGCTCGGCGCGCCGATTTTCGCGATTCTGGGCGGCGCGGCGGTCGTGCTGTTCATGACGAGCGGCATCACGCCGGCCGCAATCCTGATCGAGACCTACGCGTTGAGCGTCTCACCGACGCTGCCGGCGATTCCGCTGTTCACCTTGGCGGGCTTCATCCTGGCGGAAGGCCATGCATCGGCCCGGCTGCTTCGGGTGTTCCGCGCGCTGTTCGGATGGATTCCCGGCGGCTCGGCGGTCGTCTGCGCGGTGCTGTGCTCGTTTTTCACCGCGTTCACCGGCGGCTCCGGCGTGACGATCCTCGCGCTTGGCGGGGTGCTGCTGCCGGCGCTCATCAAGGACGGCTACCGCGAACGGTTCTCCCTCGGGCTGCTCACCGCGTCGGGATCGCTCGGCCTGCTGCTCCCGCCCTCGCTGCCGCTCATTCTCTACGGCGTCGTCGCGCAGATTCCGATCGAGGACCTGTTCATCGGCGGCATCCTGCCAGGCCTGCTGCTGACGGCGATGATGGCCGGGTGGGGCGTGCGCGAGGGCCTGGTGTCGGGCGCGGGGCGCCAGACGTTCGAGGCGGCCGAGGCGTGGTCCGCGCTCTGGGCCGCCAAGTGGGAGCTGGCGCTGCCGGCGGTCGTACTGGTCTCCATGTTCAGCGGCGTGGCGACGACGGTCGAAGCGTCGGCGCTCACGGCGGCGTTTGCGCTCTTCACGCAGTCCGTGATCCACGGCGACGTGTCGATCCGGCGCGACGTGCTGCGGGTGCTCGCCGAGTGCGTCGGGTTGATTGGCGGCGTGCTCGTCATCCTCGGCGTGGCCGTGGGCCTCACGAACTGGATGGTCGACGCGCAGATCCCCATGCGGCTCGTGCAGTTCACGCAGGGGCAGATCGAATCGCGATTCGTGTTCCTCCTCGCGCTCAATGTTTTCCTCCTGCTCGTCGGATGGCTGATGGAGATTTTTCCCGCCATCGTCGTCGTGGTGCCGCTCATCGTGCCGCTCGGTGCGGCGTTCGGCGTCCACCCGGTGCACCTGGGCATCATCTTCATTGCCAACCTGGAGCTGGGCTATCTGACGCCGCTTGTCGGCTTGAACATCCTGCTGGCGTCGTACCGTTTCAAACGGCCCGTGCTCGAGGTCGCGCGCGCGGCGCTGCCGATGGGCGGCATACTGGCGATCGGTGTGCTCCTTATTACTTATGTGCCGTGGCTGACGCTGGGCATTCTCGGGTGGTTGGGTCGTCTCTGATCGCACAATCTCTACCACAACATTTCTTTCGCAATGCTGCCTAACCAGTCTTGCCACGAAGACACGAAGACACGAAAAAGACCAATAGGGTTGGCGAAACGTCTTGGAGCTGATCATGAATCGACAAGTGCTGCTTCGCCGGCGTCCGACGGGCCGCCCAGTTGCCGACGACTTCGAGATCGTCGACGCGCCGGTTCCACCACTGGCCGACGGCGACGTGCTGCGCCGGACGATCTATCTCTCGCTGGATCCGTACATGCGTGGGCGCATGAACGACGGGCCGTCTTACGCGACGCCGGTAGCGTTGGGACACGTCATGGTCGGACGCACGGTGGCGCACGTCGTCGAATCACGACATCGGTCGATCAACCCGGGCGACTTCGTCGCGGCCAACGACGGGTGGCAGTCCTACGGCGTGTCGAACGGCAAGGATCTGCAGAAGCTCGACCCGGCACGCGCGCCGATCTCCACGGCGCTTGGTGTGCTGGGCATGCCGGGCCTGACCGCGTACGTCGGGTTGCTCGACATCGGCCAGCCGAAGCCGGGCGAAACCGTCGTCGTCTCGGCGGCGGCCGGCGCCGTGGGCTCGGTCGTGGGCCAAATCGCGCGCATCAAGGGCTGCCGGGCTGTCGGTGTGGCCGGTGGGGCGGCGAAGTGCGACCACGTCGTTCGCGAGCTCGGGTTCGATGCGTGTGTCGACCACAAGCGCGGCGATCTCAAGGACACGTTGGCCGCCGCGTGCCCAGGCGGCATCGATGTGTACTTCGACAACGTCGGCGGCGATGTGCTCAAAGCGGTGTTTCGATTGATGAATCAGAACGCCCGCATCCCGCTGTGCGGCACGATTTCCGACTACAACGCCACCGAGCCGCCGCCGGGTCCCAACCTGCGGCCGCTGCTGGTGAAGCGCGCCATGATCAAAGGGTTCATCGTGTTCGATCACAACGATCGTGCGCCGGCGTTCTTCACGGACTGCGCGGCCTGGCTCCGCGAAGGGAAGTTGAAGTACCGCGAGGACATCGTCGAGGGAATCGACAACGCGCCGGCGGCGTTCCTGAAGCTCTTCGACGGTGGGAATGTGGGGAAGCTGCTCGTGCGGGTCTCGCCGGATCCGACGCGGCCGATCGCGAGCTAAGATTCAGAGGAAGGTGACGTGATGCGGAAGCCACTGCGAGGTTCGTCGGCGGCAGCTCATCGCGGACCGATGCCGTTCGTCGCCTGGACCGGCGCTCTCTTGGCCGTCGTCGTCCTCGTCGCTCGCACGCCGGTGGCTCAGCAAAAGCCGCTGCACCTGAACCCGGTGATCGCGAAGCTCGCCGAGGGTCGGACCGCCTACGGCCTCAACACCGGCGATCTGTCGCTCGTCAACGCCCGCGAGACGGCCCGAGCGCCGGTCGACTTCGTCTACGTGGACATGGAGCACAACCCCCTCGATTTTCCCGCGCTCCATCTCTTCCTGATGGGCATGTCCGACAAAGGCCTGGTGCTCAAGAAGGGCAACCTGCAGCCGAACGTCGCGCTGTTCGCGCGCTTTCCGCCCGAGGCCGATCAGTCTCAGTGGGTGGTCAAACAGGCGTTGGATATCGGGCTCCACGGCGTCATTTTCAATGGCGTCGATAGAGCGGAGCAGGCGCTCATCGCCGTCAAGAGCATGCGGTACCCCCAACTGAAGGGATCGAAATACTACGAGCCCAACGGCGTGCGTGGCTCAGGTCCGGCAAACGCGACGTGGATCTGGGGAATCAGCGGCGCTGAATACGATCGACACGCCGATCTGTGGCCACTCAATCCCGAAGGCGATCTGCTGGCGATGCTGATGATCGAATCGGTGGAGGGCCTGGACAACGTCGACGCGATCGCGTCGACGCCCGGCGTTGGTGCGCTCTTTGTCGGTGCGGGCTCGGATCTGACTCGCGCGATGGGCGTCCGACCGGGCTCGCCAGAGGTCGAGGCCGGATTTCAGAGGGTCTTGAGGGCGTGCAAGACCCACCGCATCGGCTGTGCCATTACGGCGGGCAGCGCGAACGAGGTGGCGGCGCGGGTGAAAGAAGGATGGAACATCATTCGATCGACCGTGCCAGCCATTACCGCCGGGCGCGCGCTCCTCGGAGAAAAGTAAGGGCGGAAATCGATTATCATCAGGGTGCATGCGGCTCCTGTCACGTGTGACGCTCGCCGTTTCCGCCGCATTGGGCCCGACGGCCTCTGCTGCCGCGCCGAGCCGTGCGTAGGATGTCCGCGATGAGCACGAACCCGCTCCATCTCCTCGTGACCGATTCGCTCGGCCGGCGGACGGTCTCGGTCGACGACGTACCGTTTACGATCGGCCGCGGCTCCGAGAACCATCTCCAGCTGCCCGACACGCGGGTGTCCAGGCGGCATGCGGAGCTGGTGCAGGACGGCGAGGCCTGGCGCGTTCGCGATTGCGGTTCCCGCTTCGGCACGTTCGTCAACGACGAAAAGATCGAGGAGTGCGAGCTCAAGCCGGGCGACCGAGTCCGTCTCGGGCAGACAGAGCTCAGGCTCGAGTCGGGCGACACGTCGGCGGGCAGCTCGTCCACGTTCGACTTCCGCCAGGTGAATGCGCTCCTTGCGGGCATGCGAGCGCTCGGCTCGACGCAGGTGCTCGACGAGGTGCTGGCCATCGTGCTCGACGCGGCGCTCGAGCTGACGGGCGCCGAGCGCGGCTTCATCCTGCTGGCCGAAGAGGGCAAAGGGCTCGCGCTGAAAGTGGCGCGCGCCAAGGGCGGCATCACGCTCACCAAAGCACAGACGAGCCAGCGGATTCCCGACGAGGTGTTCGCGACAGGCACGGACAAGATCGTCACGGACCTGCTCGACGATTCGCACGCGCACCTGCACGCCGGTACGGTGGCGCTCGGCATCCGCCACGTCTTGTGCACGCCGCTCAAGGTCATCCGCTTCGGGCAGGGCGGCGGCGGCGAAAAGCGGATCGGCGTGCTGTACCTCGACAGCCGCGAGCGCGGCTACCTCCAGACGGTGGGCGCGCTCCACGCGCTTGCAGCGGAAGCCGCCGTCGTGATCGAGAACGCGCGGTTGTATCAGGAAGTGGTCGCCAAGGAGCGCGTCGCACAGGAGCTGCGCATTGCGGCGCAGATGCAACAGCAGCTGCTGCCGCCGTCCTACTGTCTCGCGGCGTCCGCCGAGCTGCACGCGATTACCACGCCCTGTCGAGACGTCGGTGGCGACCTCTTCGACTATGTGAACCGCGGTGACGGCGTGCTGTCGTTTGCCGTGGCCGATGTCGCCGGTAAAGGGACGTCGGCTGCGCTGCTGACCGCCGTCACGCAGGGCCTCTTCGCGGCCGAAGCGGAAACGGCCAACGGCCCCGCCGTCGTGATGGCGCGCGTGAACCGGGGTTTGTGCCGCCGTGCCGTGGCCTCGCGCTTCGTGACGGCGTTTTACGGTCACCTCGCCGCCGACGGCACGCTGCAATACTGCAATGCCGGACACAATCCACCGTTCCTGGTTCGCGCCGGCGGCTTGTCGCGGCTCGAAAGCGGCGGCACGGTCCTCGGGCTGTTCGACACCGGCGCCTTCGACATGGGCGAGGAGCACGTGGCGCCCGACGATGTGCTGGTGCTGTTCAGCGACGGCGTGACCGAAGCCGAGAACCTCGAGGGTGAGGAGTTTGGCGACGATCGGCTCGCCGCCCTTCTCGAGGGCGCGCGTGGGCGATCGGCCACCGAGGTGTTGGACACCGTTCAGCGCGGCCTGGCCGCGTTCTGCGACACGGCCGCGGCCCGAGACGATGTCACCGTGATGGTCCTCAAAGTGCGCTAAGGAACTTGGCGAACCCTTCCCTCGTCTGTGTTCAATGCGGCAACCGGAATTTGAACAAGCGGCCAAATTCCGTGTTCTAATACGTTGGATATCGCCGTCGCGGCTGGGCGCGGACGGCTTGTCGGGCGCGTCCGAGGGACCCTGCCCACGTGTGCAATGGAGGCTGGAATGAGGTTCGGCTTCAAAGTGTTCCTGGGGATGGCCTTACTGAGCCTTCCCGTGTCCCAGGGTCTGAGGGCGCAACAGACGGCCGTCCCAGGCAACCGGGGGGGAGGGGCCCCCGGAGCAGAAGGCGTCACCTTCACGCGGGACATCGCACCCATCCTGCAGCGGAGCTGCCAGAATTGCCACCGGCCCGACGGCGTGGCGCCGATGTCGCTCGTCACCTATGAGGACGTGCGGCCGTGGGCGCGCACGATCAAGCAGCGCACGTCGATCGGCCCCCATCGCGGCGTCATGCCTCCGTGGTACATCGAGAAGAACGTCGGGATTCAACAGTACAAGGACGATCCTTCTCTGAGCGATCGCGAGATTGCCATGATCGGCAAGTGGGCAGACGGCGGCGCGCCCCGTGGGAACCCCGCCGACATGCCCCCGCCGCGGCAGTTCGCCGACACGGGGAGCTGGGCCATTGGCGCGCCCGACCTGGTCGTCACGATGAAGGACGTCGTCGTGAAGGCCAACACGCCGGACTGGTGGGGGGAGGTCGAGAGCGCGGCGTCAGGGCTCACCGAAGATCGCTACGTGGCGGCGCTCCAGATTCGGGAAGTGAACGACATTCCGAAGGACGGCGGCGGCAGGGCCACGGTCGGCGCGCGGTACGTCTTCCACCACATGATTTGGGGAACCGATCAGGGCGGCGGCGACGGCGTGAACACGCCGTGGCCCGTTCACGAAGTCGGCCGCAACGCCGACTACTTCCCGCCGGAGGCCGGCAGGCTGCTCAAGGCCAAGTCGCGCATCATCTCGAACTCGGTCCATCTGCACTCGAACGGCCGCGACACGACCGGCCATCTCGAGATCGGCTTCAAGTTCCATCCGAAGGGCTATCAGCCGACGGTGAAGTCGTCGCGAAGCCGTGGTCTTGGCAACGGCCTCGACATCTCCATCAGGCCGATGGAGGCCAACCAGCAGCTCCACGCGTACACGGTCCTGCAAGAGCACACGAAGATCACGTCGTTCGAGCCGCACCTGCACGCGCCGGGCTCGCGGATGTGTCTCGAAGCGATCTGGGGCATCAACATCCAGACGCTCTCGTGCGCCGGCTACGATCACAATTGGGTGCGCGGGTACGTCTACGCAGACGACGCGGCGCCGATTCTGCCGAAGGGCACGATCCTGCACATCATCGGCTACATGGACAACTCGCCGTCGAACAAGAATCTGCCGGATCCGCGCAACTGGCAGGGGTCGGGGAATCGTTCGGTGGCCAACATGTTCATCGACCTCGGCGAAGGCGTCGCGCTCAGCGACGAGCAGTTCGAGCAGGAAATGGCCAAGCGGCGCCAGATGACCAGGAGCGACGTGATCCTGGGTTGCCCTCTGTGCAACCAGCCGCTGCCGGCCCGCAACACCAACAACAACCAGGGCCAGCAGCCGTAACGACGCCATGACATACCGCGCGCTTTCGATCTCGACACGGGTTCTAGCAGCCCGTGGTGAACGTCTGGCTGCATTCGACGGGCGATGCATCCCCGCCGGCAGCGTTGCTCCTCCCTCAAATACTCCCGGTATTCTCGGTCGTCGCGCCTTGCCGGCGGGGCGCCTCGCCCGTCTCGGTGCAACGCCAGACCTTCACCACGGGCTGCTCGGACCGGTGTCGGTCCTGCTCGTTGCCTTCGTCATGCTTCTGACTCCCGCGGGGACGCGCGCCCAGTCGTACGCCAGCGGCCAGCCCGTGTGGCCGGCCTACGAGGGCTTCGAGAAGAACGCCGACGGGTCGTTTGCCTTCCTGTTCGGGTACATGAACGACAACTGGGAAGAGGAGATCGACGTCCCGATCGGCCCCGGCAACATCATCGAGCCCGGCGGCCCCGATCGCGGGCAGCCGACGCACTTTCTGCCGCGCAGAAACCGGTTCATCTTCAAAGTGCGGGTGCCGGCCGATTTCGGCGACAAAGAAATGGTCTGGACGCTGACAACGCAGGGGAAGGCACAGAAGGTCTACGCGTCGCTCAGAACCGATTTTCTGATCGAGAACATCGACATCATGTCCGAGACGGGCGCGCTCGGCGCCGGCGTCAGCAATCCCGAGATTCGCGCCGACCAGCCGCCCCTCGTCACGATCGAGGGCGGCAACACTCGAACGGCGAAGGTGGGGGAGCCGCTCACGCTCGTCGTGACCGTCAAGGACGACGGCGTGCCGAAGGCCAGGTCCCAGACGCAGCCGCAGACGCCACCCACGCCGGCGGCCGCGGCCCGCATCCGCGAGCAGATGATGTCGCCCCC
>Ga0156018_1185_pt1 | contig 15702 bp, 16 predicted proteins | sample RifCSPlowO2_02_FD_107672 | JGI IMG/M metagenome (GOLD analysis project Ga0156018, IMG submission 107672) | Acidobacteria bacterium RIFCSPLOWO2_02_FULL_65_29 | reverse complement strand
CGTACTACACGACGCACGCGCACTCACCGTCGGCGCTCGCGGTGCTCACGGCCCCGCTGTTTCGCCTTCCGGAATCGTGGCTCTGGGGAATGGTGGGCGGCCAACTTGGACGTGCAATCGGACGTCGTCGTCGACTCCCATCGGCTGCCAGTTCTTTGAGGACGTCTCATACTGGAACCGGCGGATGATGCCCACAAAGCCGGTGATCATGCCACCACCGGCCCAGCAGGCCGGTGTCTATTCCGCCGCGGTACGCCGCGGCCATGGCCTCGATCATCGCCGTGGACTCGCCGCGCACAGCCGGGCGATTGCGGTGAATAGACTGGCGCGCGCCTGTCAGCGCGTCTCGCGAAGTTGCGTGGCCAGGTCAAGCAGTTCACACTGCAATGGATCGTCGTGATGGAACGCCTGCGAATCAACGAGGCGATCGCGAGGACTTTCGGCAATACGGATTTGCGACGTTGCTGTAACTGCGAAGGCACTGCTGCTGACATGAATCGCTCGGTGAAACAGCGGATTCTCGCCTGCCTGAAGGGGATCGCCACCGGCGACGCGGTCGGCAAGCAGACCGAGACGTTATCCCGCGCTGACGTTCTTCGATGGTATCCGGATGGGGTCCGCGGGTTCGAGGGACCACCTGGAACGCCCATCCCGCGGTACGTCGGCAACGCGAAGCGCGAGTGGCGAATCGGAGAGACGACCGACGATACCGAGGGAACGATCGCCGTGGCGCGGGCCATTCTCCAGGACGGCGATGTCCGTCACACGAGCGTCGGCCGGCACCTGCTCGAGTGCAAGAAGAGCGTTCATCCGGGCGTCACATCGCTTTGGGAGTTCCACCAGGCGGGCGATCCGGGACGAGTGACCGAGCGCCACGATGGATGCGGTGCGGCCATTCGCGTTGCACCCGTTGGAATTCTGTACCGCTCAGACCGGTTGGACGACATTGTCGCGGCCGCCCGCGAGGCCTCGATTTCAACCCATGGCGGGGCGCTGGCGATCGCGGCGGCAGCGGCTACGGCAGCCGCTGTATCTGCGGCGATCGACGGAGCGTCGCCGCCGGAGATCATCGAGGTCGCACAACGCGCAGCCACTCAGGCCGAACGCCAACGATCGGATTCGGCGGATGCCACCTTCGCGGAGGCCCTCCGCACCATCCACGCGGATGTGGACAAATGCAGCGAGCTGAACCCTGGGGCGGTGGCCGCCCGATGGTTTCCGGAGAACCCGTTGACGATTGTGCCGCTTGCCGTCGCGCTCGGGACGGTCATGCAGTCCGCCGAGGCGGCCATTCTTCTGGCCACGAATGTAGGCGGCGACAGCGACTCCGTGGCATCCATCGCCGCTGCCATCCTCGGAGCGAGGTGCCCCGAGACCGTGAACAACGAGTGGTATGCGGTTGTCGAACAGGTCAACGGCCACGATCTCGTCTCCCTCGCGGAGGATCTGACTGGGCTCCGTTGCTGAGAAACTTCCTACGCGCATTGCCATCCCACACTGGCTGACCGAGCGCCACGGCCTGCGCGCCGCCGATCTCCGTGTGACGCATGCCGGCGAGCTGACGCTGGATCGGCTGACGGCCCTCGTCGTGTAGCGACTACGTGGAGGCTCGCAGAATGCGGATGAGCTTGGCCCTCAATCCGGTTGGGTCCTGGATGGCTTCGAACGTCACTGCCGCGCCTTCTCGGAGCTCGTGAAACCACGCGTCCTGAAGAGCACCGCGGTGAAACAGGTAGGTCTTCCCGTCGACCCCAACGAGATGCCCGACTCCGCGATCACGCTGCAGCTCAGTAATCGTGCCATCCATAAGGCGACCTATACGTGGTCCACTTCTCGGAGGAGATGCCGCAACGCGTCGACTCTGGCGGCAATGTCGCCGGCAGACGGTTCGTCGCCCTTGATGGCGCCGGCGCTCGCGGTCAGGCTGTCCAGCACCCGCTTGATCCGGAAATCGTTGACAGGAAATCCGTGCGCGTCTCCGCAGCGCTTCATGACACGCGTAACTCTACCATCGGGCGGGTCGACGATGAGGGACGATCGTCTGGTGCCCACGACACGGGTGCCGTCGTCAAGCCACCAAGGGGCGTGTTCATGAAGTGAGCAGTGAGCGGCATGGAATGCCGGACATCAATTCTTCAGGAACACGCTCTTGGGAATCTTCCCGGCGACGACTTGCGTCAGATCCACGGCCTCGGCGATGTGAAAGTCGACGGCGATACTGGCGAGCGAGAAGGCCTGGGCCGTCGACAGCCCCCGTTCGGCGACGAGAAAGCTCACGACCTCCCGCGCCGCCTTCTGCAGCGCTCGATCGAGGTCGAGATCGATCCCCATCAGGATGTAGTGCGTGGGGGTCTCGGCGCGAGGTACCGTGATTGTCTTGCCTTTGTGGACAACGAACCGAAACACGCCAGAGAGCGAATGTTCGATCGCGGTCCCGCTCACTTCCCCGTCGCCCTGCGCCGAGTGCGGATCCCCGACGTAGAAGCGCGCGCCGGAGTGAAACACCGGCAGGTACAGCGTGCTTCCGATTGTCAGGTCCTTGAGATCCAGATTTCCGCCAAACGGCCCGGGCGGCCGCGAGCTCTGGACCCCCGCCACCGTCACACCGGGCTGGCCCACCACCGCATCCCTGGGCGCGACAGCCATGACGCCCATGAACGGCGCCAGCGGCACGTGAATGTCGCCGGAGAAGAGCGCCACTTCGCGTCCCCCGATTCGGCCGGTCCGGATCAAATGCCGCGTGCCTGGCGTGATGTCGAGCGCCCCATCACCCGGCCGCGCCCCTGGATATGTCGGCTCGAAGATCCCGCTCGCTGGACTGGTGTTGTTGATGCCGTACGGCACGCGGGTCGTCAAATCGAGGACCTGCACCTCGAGCATGTCTCCGGCTTCTGCCCCGTCCACGTAGATGGGCCCCGTCAGAATGTGTCCCCCGCGTCCTTCGCGAGGGCGTCCAGTCCTCGACGCCCAAAAGTCGAGCACATCCTGCAGGATCTCTTCGCGCTTCACGCCGTAAGGCTCGAGGAACTGCACCGGATGCTCGTCCTGTGTGGCGCCGGCGTGCGACAGGGTATCGATGCGCACGGTCTGGCCCGAACGAATCGTCAGGATCGGCGGTGCGTCGATCGGAAATGAGCCCCACGTCACCGTCTCAGGGCGCGAAGGTACCGAAAAATCGGCCCCCCGCGTCTGGGCTTGAGATGTAGATGGCACAGCCGCCGTCAGTCTAGCGCTTCCTGATCCCACGCTGTACCCAACCTGCAGCGACAATGCGAGGAGAGCGGCCAGGACAACAAAGAGCGGGCCGTTGCCAAACCGAGGCCTCATCTCGAACGACATCGGAACCGCCTTTCCTGTTCTGCGCAGCGCGGATGGGCGATGCGTGCCTAGCATAGAATTCGGGGCGTATGCCGATCAACGTGCGCCCTCTACGTGCCGACGAAGGGCGAATTCACCGATGCCGTCACCCTTGCCGCAATGCCACGATCGGCTCGACCTTCATGGCGCGGCGCGCCGGGAAATAGCAGGCTGCCGCGGCGACCGCGGTCAGCACCAGCGAGACCGTCGTGAACGTCAACGGATCGGTGGCCGTCACGCCGAACAGGAGACTCGAGCCGGCCCGACCCACCAACAAGGCTCCCACGAGCCCGAGCGTGAGACCAGTCACGCTCAGTTGTAGCCCCTCGCGAACGACCATACGGAAGATGTCGCCGGCCTGCGCGCCTACGGCCATGCGGATACCGATTTCCTGCGTGCGCGTCGCCACGGAGTAGAGGATGAGCCCGTAGATCCCGATGGCGGCCATCAGGAGCGCAACGACGGCAGATCCGATCAGAAGCGAGGTCTGGAAGCGGCGCTCCGTGAGGTAGGCGCCGAGCCGTTCTTCCAAGGTCGTCACGCCGTAGAGCGGTGCGTCCTTGTCCACTCGACCGATGGCCGCTCGAATCGTCGCCACCATCTGCACTGGGTCATCGGAAGATGTTCGGACGAGAAGGGTCTCGAGCCCGGAAGGATTCTGCGCCAGCGGCTCGAACATCTGCTGGATGGGTTCGGTCTCCAGTCCCTGACGGCGCATGTCGCCCACCACTCCGACGACGGTCAACCACGGGCGGTCGGAATCCCGCGGGCCAAGCTTGATTCTCCTGCCGACCGGATCGCGCCCGGGCCATAAGTGGCGAGCCATCGCATCGTTGATGATCACGACCCGCGGCGCATCGGGGCCGTCTTCGACCGAAAAGAAGCGCCCTCGGAGCAAAGGAGTCCGGAGCGTGGTGAAGAATCTTCCGCTGGCCTCGTCTCTGCGGAGCCGCAGGCGCTCGGAAGTGATTCCGGCGTTTGATTCGGTGGTGAGGATCTCTTCTGAGTCGCTGCTGATGAACAGATCGCCGATGATGCCGGCGCTCTCCACGCCGGGGAGCGATTCGATCTGCTCGAGCACGCGGCCATAAAAGTTGGCCCGTTGCGCGGGTGCAAAGAAGGCCGTCGTTGAGAGCTGCATCGAAAGGACCCGCTCAGGCCTGAATCCCGGATCGACGCGCTCAACGGACAACCAGCTTCGGACCAGCAGGCCGGCGCCGGCCAGCAGAATGATGGCCAGCGCAAACTCGGACACCACGAGAGCGCGGCGGATTCTGCGGGTGGCGAGTCCGCCAGACACACTTCTTCCGCCCTCCTCGCCGGAAAGCCGCAAGTTCCGGCGTAGCATCGTTAGCGCCGGCGCCAGTCCCACCAGGATTCCTGTGAGAAGGGAAATGGCCAAGGCCCAGGCGAGCACTCGCAGATCGAGGCTCGCCTCATTCAGACGAGCCAGGTCGCCAGGCCCGAGGGCGCGGATCAGGCGGATGCCTGCGACGGCCAGCCATGTACCAAGAAGACCCGATAGCGCGGCGAGCGTCACGCTTTCGGCGAGCAGTTGCCGGACGATCCGTGCTGGACTCGCTCCAAGAGTCGCTCGAATGGCCATTTCGCGCGCGCGGCTGACGCTGCGCGCCAGCGACAGGCTCGCCACGTTGGCAGCGGCGATGAGGAGCACACAAAACACCGCACCTGTGAGCATCCACAATGCCAACCGCGACCTGGATCCGACCACATACTGGCTCAAGGAGACGAGGGTGATTCCCCGGTTCCGGTCGGCCGCCGGCAACTCCTCGTCGAGGACGCGTGCGATCGGGCTCATCTCCGCCTGGGCCTGGTCGACGGTCACGTTCGGCCGCAGTCTCCCCACGACAAACCACGAGCCTGCGCCACGCGCGCCACGACGGGCTTCCCAATCCGGAAACATCGTGTGCGGCTCCCACACATCCACATCGGCATTGAGTCTCGCAACCTGGAAGCCCGCGGGGAGGATGCCGATAATTTGAGAAAAACGTCCGTCAAGCTCGATCGACGAGCCGATCGCATCGCGCGAGCCTCCGAAACGGGCTTGCCAGAACCGATGACTGATCAGGGCCACACGCCGGCGTTCCTCGGCCTCCTCGGCCGAGAAGCTGCGCCCCTGCAACGGCTGAACGCCGAGCAGCGAAAAGAAGTTGGGCGAAATCCTCGCGACACTGATCTTTCCCGCCCCGTCCGCATCCGTCAGCGTCACCGAAACAGGATCAAAGACCGCCATGTCCGCGAAGCTCTTGCTTTGACGCCGCCACTCTTCGACAGTCAGATAGGCCGGCCGGCCTTGAAGGTTCTGACCCGGAATCCCGGTCCACAACATCGCCAACTCCTCCGGGGATCGATACGGAAGCGGCCGGAGCAGGACCGCATTCAGCACGCTGAACATGGCCGTGTTGGCGCCAATCGCCAGCGCGAGTACGGCCACGGAAGTCGCCGTAAAGGCTGGGCTCTTGCGGAGAGCTCGCACCGCGTAGCGAAGGTCCCGAACGAGGTCGCTCACCCTTGCTCTTTCGGCGCGGCGTAGTTCTTCCGGGCGCGCGGCTGGAGCCCCCGCTGCGTGACGCGCACGTCGATGTCGTGCACCTTGCCGTCGCGTTTGGGCGGAGCGAAGCCGAGGAGGTACTGGCTGTGCAGCTCGTCGGCGACTCGAGCAAAGGCGGCGGCGAGGTCCTGCCCGAAGCGAATCTCCAGGTAGCCGCCGCCGGTCTCCTCGGCGACGCGCGCGAGGCCGGGGTCGGGGAGGTCGGCCGTCAGTAGCGCCTGGAGGCCACCGGGACCGACGCCGGCCATCGGCCGCACGCCCCGGCTGCGCATGCCGATGGCGTAGACCATGACGTTGTCGTCGCGCGCACGGTCGATGACCTGCCCCTGGCTGGCGACACGCTGACGGAAGCCGATCGGGCCACTGTCCTTGCCGTCGCTCAGCACGAGGATCACGGCGCGCTCTTCCCTCTCGTCTCGGAACGCGTCCAGCGCCTCATCGATCGCGCGCCAGAGCGGCGTGGGCCCATCGGGCGCGATCGTGTCCGGCAACGCCGCGCGGAGCTCGTCGGGATCGCGTGTGAACGAGGGACTGATGGCGATCTCATGCCCGAACGTGCCGACTCGCGCGACGTCGTCCGGACGCAGCCGTGCGAAGAGCTGCTCGGCGGCACCGCGAAGCAGCGGCAGGTTGCCGTACATGCTGCCCGAGACGTCCAGCATGACGATCAGCCGGATGGGCTGAGGGGTGTTGTCGAACAGGGTGATCGGCTGCGGCTTCCCTTCGTCTCGCACCTCGAAGGTGTCGCGCGTGAGCGTCGTGACGAGCCGGCCGTCTCGATCCGTGACGGTGACGAAGACACGGACAGCGTCGCCCGTGCCTCGAAAAACCGGCTGCTGCCGTCCCGCCGCGCCAAGCCCGCCAAGGGCGCACGCGGCGAGTGTCGCGTAGGTGAGGAACCGAGTCATGCGCACGACTCCTTCATCGGCAGGCACCAATCAGTCATACCACGAGCGGGCCTGCACTCGACAGGCGACACCGCGGGTTGTGCCCGATCACATCTGCAACCCAGAGGTTGCCAAATGCGTCGCCTCTGTGTACTATGGGCAACCAGGAGGTTGCGCATGTCTGTCGTAACGACGGATCGGATCGAGAAGAAAGTGCTGCTGAGCGCCCCGCGCACGCGTGTGTGGAAGGCGCTCACGGACGCCGAGGAATTCGGCACGTGGTTCGGCGTCAGGTTCGAGGGCCCGTTTACGCCGGGGAAGCCTCAGCGTGGCGTCATCGTTCCAACCACGGTCGATGACGAGGTCGCCAAGGCCCAGCAGCCATACGCGGGCATGCCGTTCGAGATCACCATCGATCGGATCGAACCCGAGCGGCTGTTCGCCTTTCGTTGGCATCCATTCGCCGTCGAGCCCGGCGTCGATTACTCGCGCGAACCGACGACGCTCATTGTCTTCACGCTCGAGGAAGCGGCGAACGGCATCGTGCTGACGGTCACCGAGTCCGGCTTCGATCAAATCCCGCTGGCACGCCGGGCGAAGGCATTTGCCGCGAATGAAGGGGGCTGGAGCATGGTCATGACGCTGATCGAGAAGCACCTTGCCCAGGCCGCGTAGCGTCGGGGCGACCATGGAGCCGGCAGGCTCCGCGGCGGTCTTTGCCGCGTTGGGTGACGAGACGCGGCTCGGCCTGGTCTCGCGTCTCCGTGATGAGGGACCGATGTCCATTGCGAAGCTGACCGCCGGCTTCGACATCACCCGGCAAGCGATCACCAAACATCTGCGCGTGATGGAAGAGGCCGGTCTCGTTCGCAGCACGCAGCAAGGGCGCGAGAGCATCTGGCAATTGGAACAAAAGCGCCTCGCGGAGGCCCGCCGGTATCTTCAAGTGATCTCGGCGCAATGGGATGGCGCGCTGGGCCGGTTGAAGAGCTTCGTCGAGCGTTAGTGGCCGCCACTCGACACCAGAGACCATCGTCAGGGAAACTGAGGCATGCACAAACCGAGCGGCGCGCACTGGTTTCGCCGCTACGACTGGGACGCCATCGCGGGCATCGCGGCGGCCGTCGCCGCGCTGATTCTTCACCTCTTTCACGTCGTCCAGATCGACATCCTGCTCACCATCACGCTGGTGCTCGTCGCGCTCCTGCTGCTCCGGCAGCTGCGGCACGAGGAGCGCGAGGAGCGAGTCGAGGCCACAACGGGCCGGACGGAACAGATGATCGCCAAGCTGCAGGATGGGCTCAAGGCCCCGGACGTCGTCCTCGTTGGCCCGCGCCATCTGCGGGAGGCGAGCGAGGCCTTCGCACGTCACGCCCGCGGCGACATGGTGTGGTTCAACGTCTGCCTCACGATGTTCCGCCCCCAGGAGCTCTTCGATTGTCTGCTGCGGCCGGCGGTGGAAAATCCGCTCGTGACCCAAATCGCGTTCGTGCTCGACGAGGGCGAACAAACGAACTGGCGCGATCACGTCGCCCCAAAACTCGCGGCCTGCCGCGGGAGGGACAAAGTCCGCGAGCCGCGGTGGTGCAATCTCAAAGAAACCGTCTCGTTCATCCTGGCCGACCGTGAGTCGGACGGGCAAGTCGAGGCACAACTCAGCTTCTGGGGCGAACCGTTCATGGCCCGGGCGACGGGACGCGACGTGCCGCGGTATATCTTCCACGTACAGGCACATTCCGAGCTGATCCCTCAACTTGTCGAGCTCGAGCGCCGCTACAGGATGTTACGATGACGCCCCGGCCGTCGCTCACACGCGCCCCTTTACTCCGTCAACGCGACGATCGGATCGATGCGCGTCGCGCGGCCCGCAGGCAAGGCGCACGCGAGGACAGCCACGAGCGCCAGAAGTCCCGTCACGGTCACGAGCACGATGGGATCGGTGGCCGCCACACCGAACAACTGGCTCTCCAGGCTCTTCCGAAGCGCGAACGCGCCTGCCCCACCGAGCACCAAACCGCCACCGATGAGCAGCAGGCCCTCGCGCAGCACGAGCTCGAAGATCGCCGCCGCGCTGCTGCCAAGCGCGATGCGGATGCCGATCTCCCTCCGCCGCTCGGTCACCAGATACGCGAGGACGCCGTAGATGCCGAGGGCCGAGAGAAACAGCGCCACGCCGCCGAATACGAGCGACAGCACGACCGGCGAGCGCCGGCTGACGAGCGACCGCTCCATCCGCTGATCCATACTCTGCGTGTCGAACACCGGCAACTCGCGATCGAGTCCGTTGATCACGCCGCGGACGGCGCTCGTGAGGGCTAGCGGATCGCCGCCGGTCTTGACGGCGAACGTCATGAACGCGGCCGGGGCCTGGTCGGTTGAAAAGTAGTACGCGCCGACAGACTGGCGAGCCTCGGTGAGGTCGTGGAGCTTCATGTCGCCGATGACGCCGACCACCGTGTGGAATACGGTCTTCTCTGTAATCGAGGTGAGATCCTTGATGTCGTTCGGAAAGTACATGCGGCGGCCGACCGGATCCTGCCCGGGCCAGAAGCGCTTCGCGAGGGTTTCGTCCACGATCATCGATCGCGCGCTCAGTCGTTGTCCGCCGATGCCGATGCTCGTCGGGCCGGTGGAGACATCGCGGCCGTCGAAGAAGCGGCCGCCGACGAGCTTCACGCCTATCGCTTCGAAGTAGCCCGGCGTGACGTACACCTGGCTTGGAGAAATCACCGACTCGCCGGGCTTCATCTGATAACCCTCGGCGAAGATCACGCTATTGCTGTTGTTGGCGCCAAAGGGAATCGTGTTGGTCGCGCCGGCGGCGCTGACGCCGGGCAACGCGCGGATCCGCAGCAGCGCTTCGCGCGTGAAGCCAATCAGCGCGCTGTCGTCGGCGTATCGCGACCGCGGCAGCGTGATCGACGCCGTCAGCACGCCGTCGGGATTGAACCCCGGCTGAATCGCGAGCACCTGGCGGAAGCTGGCGAACAACAGGCCGGCACCGATAAGCAACACGAACGCGAAGCCGACCTGGGCGACCACGAGCGCCCGGCGCAGCGTTCGCGCGCCGCGGCTGCCCGCGCCGCTCCGGCCTTCCTCGCGTAGCACCATCGCCAAGTTCGCAGGCAGGACGTTCGCGACGGGAATCAGGCCGAGGATGATGCCGATCGCGCCCGCCGTGGCGATCGTGAAGGCCACCACGATGCCATCGAGGCGGATCTCCGTGCCACGCGGTAACTCCTGGATGCCGAGCGCGCCGAGCGCCTGCAGCGCGGCGTAACCCACGGCGAGCCCGAACGCCGCCGAGACAAGCGTCAGCAGCACGCTTTCGGTGACGAGTTGCCGGCAGACCCGTGCCGTCCCTGCGCCGAGTGCGATCCGTGTGGCGAGCTCGCGGATGCGCCCGCGCGACCGAACGAGCACGAGGTTCGCGACGTTCACGCATCCGATGAGCAGCACGAACAGCGCGCCGCCCCACATCAGATACAGCGTAGGTTTGATGTCGCGAACGAGCGTCTCCTGCAGCGGTACCACGGTTGTGTGGAAACCCGCGTTGATGAGCAGCGGCTTCAACGCCGGAAACTGCTCCAGGTTGCGTGCGTTGATCGCGTCGACTTCCTGCTGCGCGCGCTCGATGCTGGCCCCGGGCTTCAGCCGGCCGATGTTCTGGAAGTTGTTGCTGTGTCGCTGCTCGTCACTCTTCTGTTCCGCCGTAAACGCCAGCGGACGCCAGAGCAACACGTCCGGGTTCAGGAAATAGAAACCCTTTGGCATGACGCCAACCACCGTGTACGGCTGGCTGTCGATGCGCAGGTCTTTGCCAATCGCCGCCGGATCTCCACCGAACTGCGATTGCCACAGCCCGTAGCTGAGCACCACGCTCTTGTCGTTGCCGACCTCGCCCTCCTGCTCGCTGAACGTGCGGCCGAGCGCCGGGGCGATGCGCAACAGACGGAAGAACGAGGGCGTGACGCGGTTGATGCGGATGCGGACGGGCGTCCCGTTCTGGTCGATGCTCTGGTTGCCGCCCTGGTAGTCCGCCTGCTCCTCGAAGACGTCCATGTCGCGGAGGCGGTCGTAATAGTCCGGAACGGCCGACGATCCGCCAACGGCCGCGCCCGCGCCGGGGTACGCGTTCCCCATCAGCACGATGCGCGCCGACTCGGGCACCGGCAGCGGCCTCAGCAACACGTGGTGGACGATGGAGAACAGGGCGGTGTTGGCGCCGATGCACACCGCCAGCGTCAGCACCGCCGTCAGCGTGAACGCCTTGTCCTTCCAGAGGAGCCGCAGGCCGAGGCGAAGATCGTTCATCAGGACAGTAGACGTTCGCGACGTTCGCTGAGTTCGAGGCGCCATGCTGCCCCAGTCGGTACCCGCGAACCGCGACGGCCTGACCCGAGCGTTTGAGCTCGAAGTCGGCGCCGGAGGTCCGGGCAAGCCTCTTGGGAGGGCGCTTCCGTTCGACTGCGCATTCCACGGACCGGGCGGAAGTCTCCGGACGGCCGCCTACTGCGAGGTCTTGGCTGGGTAACCCGTCAAGATGTTGTGCTTGGTCAGGAAGCCCCGGATGGCGGCGTAGTTCCTTACTTGCTCGGCGTCCGTAAAGCCACCGTGTCTGCCGCCCGGCACCGTGACGAGCTCGTGAGCCGCGCCCACTCGGTCAAGCGCTTGGTGGAAGCGCTGCTTCTGGCTGTAAGGGACCGTTGGATCCGCATCCCCGTGCACGCTGATCAGCGGAGGAATTCCGGCGCGCACGTACGTCACCGGTGAGACCTGCCTGGCAATCTCCTCACGATTCAGCATGGCGCCGAGCCATGCCACGGCGTACGATTTCATGTTCGGACCGTCGAGCAACTCGTTGACATCCGTGATGCCGTACCAGTCGACAACGGCCGCGACCTTCATTTCGTCGGTGTTGTTCGGTCCCGACGCATTGGAGCCGCCTGCGCGGTCGCCGGCACACGTGTTATCCAAGCCAGCCGACGCCGGGAGCATGCCAACAACGAGTGCCAGGTGGCCGCCTGCCGAGTTGCCCGTCGTCACGATCTTCTTCACGTCGAAGTTGTACTGTTTAGCATTTTTGTACACCCATCGCAGCGCGCAACGACTATCCTCGACCGCCGCTGGCGCCAGAGCCACGTTACTCAGCCGATACTCCACGTTGACGACGCTCCAGCCCATCTGCAGGTAGGGCAGCAGCGAAATTGTGACGCTCTCTTTGGTGCCCGCGGTCCAGCCTCCCCCGTGGTAGTTAATGAGGGTCGGATTTGGCGTCGTCAATCCGCGCGGCTGAATAATGTCGAGCTTGGCGTCCCAGTTGCTGACGGTGCGATAGGTAATGTTCGGAACCAGCGTGTAAGCGTTGGCGATGTGGTTGATGGTCGTCGTGGCATCGTTCTGGGCGCGCGCGGAATCCGGCGCACCAACCAGCATGAGAGAGAGGACCGCGATCGTCGCACCGTATTTCCTCATAGCCGCTCCCCTTTCATCACACGGCGCTTCCTCGACGCACGCGTAGGTGCGCGGCCGTCGCGCTTGAGCTCACGAAGAACTTCGTCGGTCGCTTGGCATATTAACGCGGTTTCGCGAGGAAAGCTCCATCAGTGAACGCTGCGCGACGTGGCGGTCAATCGTTCCCTCCCTCGGCGGTGGAATCATGCCGTGATGAAGCGGTCCTCACTCTGCTGCGTGTCGCCCTGAGTCGTCTTGTCATACGGCGCGGTCAGGTTCGCGAGTTCACCGGCCGTCAGATGTCGCGGCGAGAGAAGGTCACGCAGCCTGCCACCGTTCCAGCCAGCGCGATGGCGAGCAACATCGCCGCATCACGCGCGTCGAACGCTTGTCCCATGACCAGGGTCATCGGCTCGAAGTAGTGAAACGGCGAGAGCCTGCTCATCGAGAAGGCCGGCTCCCACGCCCGGCCAAGGTAATCGAGCAGGTACGCGGCCAGCGCCAGCGCCCCCGCGACCGCCCCGGCAACCGCCCGGCGTCGCGCCGCCGACCCAATCGCCAGCGCCACGCCGCCCCAGCAGGCCATCACTGTCGCCAGGCTGAAGGCCAGAGACAGCACCAGCCCGAACGACGGCCGCTCCGCTTGGGCGGGCGCGCAACACGTCAGCCCGGTCCATGTGCCCGCGACCATCAGCGCGAGCATCAGGCCTCCCGCCAAGACAAGAACGACGAGCGTTCGGGCGATCACGTCGAGGCGGCGAAGGGGACGAGCGAGCGTCAGGTCCACGAACCGGGTTTCGACTTCGCCCGCGGGCTCGGTCGCAATGGCGATCATCAGACCCACCAGGGCCGTGATGATGACTGGATGAAAGTACCCAAGGGCGACGATGCCGGTGTACGACATGAAGCCGAGCGCGGAGGGTCCGGCCGCGGTTCGGACGAAGTCGGGCATCAGCTCCGCGAGCTGGCCGAAGGCGTTCTGGCGCATCAGGTACGCCGCCACTTGCGTCAGCAGGAACTGGAAAGCGGCGAGCAGGAGTCCCAGCACGATGAGCGCGGCGCGAATCCGCCTCAGCGAATGGCCGACAAGGACCAACATTCTCGGGATCAGGACGCCGCCTCGTCGCGGTAATAGCGCTTCACCACGTCCTCGAGACGCGGCTCACGCACCTCGATGTCCTGCACGGGCATCGACGAGACCATCGCCACGAGCGGACCGAGCGCGCCGTGCACCCGCAAGCTCCAGGCGCGAGGGGCCAGCTCGAGGACCTCACACCCTTCCGGCCACGCCGCGCCGGAGCTCTGCACGTCCTCGTTGAACAGCACCCGAACGCTTCGAGCCGCGAGACGTCGCACCTCGTCGACCGGCGACGCGAGCACGAGCTCGCCCTGGCGGACGAGTCCGATTCGATCGCACACGCGCTCGACTTCCGGCAGCACATGGGACGACATGAACACCGTGCGCCCGCGGCGCCGTGTGTCCGAGAGGAGCTGGTAAACCGCCTCCTGCATCAGCGGGTCGAGGCCCTCGGTGGGCTCATCCAGAATGAGCAAGGGTGGATCCGCCTGAAAGGCCTGGACGATGCCGAGCTTTCGCTTCATGCCCGTGCTGTACTCGCGCACCCGTCGGCGCAGGTCGCGGGGCGACAGCTCGAGCCGGTCCAGCAGTTCCCGCTGCAACCTCATGTCGATGGCGCGGCCGCTGAGGCGGGCGAGGACGGCGAGCGTCGCCTCTCCGGTCATGTCGCCGTAGAAACCGAGCTCGCCTGGCAGGTATCCAATCCGCGCGCGCGCGTCGAGCCCGCGCGTGTGGCAGTCCAGGCCGAAGACGAAGGCGCGCCCGGCCGTCGGGCGCACCAGATCGAGCAGGATGCGAATGGTTGTGGTCTTTCCGGCGCCGTTCAGACCGAGAAATCCCATGATCTCTCCTTCCCGAACGTCGAAGGAGACGTTTTTCAGCGCCTCGACGCGCCCGTACCGCTTGGCGAGGCGCTCGACTCGAATCGCGGGCGTGGCATCACCGATCATGACCATCGCCCACGCTCCTTGGCGCGTATTCTACTCTTCCCCCGTAAGCTTGTTCTGCCCGGTCGCCTATGCCATCACGTTCGATGGGTCATCGCGACTTCTCCATGGCGGCCAGGACATCAATCTTCCGTTGCAGTCGGGACGCCGCGGGCTGGTTGAGTTGTCGTACCAGAAAAGCTATCAGCAGAAACAGCCCAAACGTTCTCCGATAGGCGTCGCACACGGCTTTGCTAGTCCGACAACTCTGTAGCTTGTACGGTGAGTAGCAACGTAATTGTTCGACAACCCAGGATCGCGCATCCTCACTTTGCTGAACAGAACGCGTCGCAGATTCCGCTCTGACTGGCGTGCGTCTTGAAGGAGCGGGTGCACTGTAAGTTTTCAGATCTGCGCCAGCGCAGACATTCGGCCGTCATTCAGGCCTGTCAGGATGCTGCTGTCGACAGGAGGAACAATGGAAGTCAAGTCGTACGCGACCATTCCGATGGCGTCCCGAAAGCGCGTGGCGCTCATCGCGCACGACCACTGCAAGAACGATCTGCTCGAATGGGCGCGTTACAACCGCGGCACGCTCGGCGAGCACGAGCTCTACGCCACCGGCACGACCGGCAGCCTTCTCGCCCGCGAGCTGGGACTTTCCATCGCGCGCTTTTTGAGCGGCCCGCTCGGCGGCGACCAGCAGGTGGGCGCCGGAATCGTCGAGGGGCGGATCGATTTTGTCATCTTTTTCTGGGATCCGCTCGAGCCGCAGCCGCACGACGTCGACGTGAAGGCGCTGCTCCGCATCGCGGTCGTCCACAAGGTCCCCATCGCCTGCAACCGGGCGACAGCGGATTTTCTGCTGTCCTCGCCGCTCATGCACCGGGACTACGAGCGCATGGTGACCAAACCGGGGCGGGCCGCCAGGGCGGCGCTCAAAGACTCCGGCTAGGCATCAGTGCCTCCATGGCATGCCGTCCGCCCACGAAGATAGGCGGCTCCGTGAGTCCCCACCATCGTCCGGGTCGCCGGCGCACCGGTTTACGGCCTCGCAAATCCACGACGACTGCCAACGGATGTTACGCCGCGGCTTTCCGCAGCACGACGAGATCCAGCGTGTCGAAGATCGGGGTCGGAGCCGCCTCAGTGGCCGCAGTCTGCTCAAGCGCAGCTTGCCGAGCGGTGTACTCCTGGTCCGTCATCAGCATCAGGGTCGTGTCGGCCCGGAGTCGCGTACGGGCAGCCAGTTCCTTCAAACTTGAACAGGTTTGCTGAACCACGCGCTCAACCCTATCGAGTGTGAAGCCGGAGCTGGCAAAAACTCCGATCGCATCTTCCATGCGCGGGAATTGCTCGCAAACCGACTTGGCCTCTTGGAAATGATCGAACAGCGTGATTCCGCCGAGACGCCCCGCGAACGCGCCT
>Ga0156018_1215_pt1 | contig 16186 bp, 11 predicted proteins | sample RifCSPlowO2_02_FD_107672 | JGI IMG/M metagenome (GOLD analysis project Ga0156018, IMG submission 107672) | Acidobacteria bacterium RIFCSPLOWO2_02_FULL_65_29 | reverse complement strand
CGAGCCGGCGTCGAGCCACCAGCTGGCGTCGAACGGTCCACTCTCGGGCGCGAATGGGGCGCTGCCGTGGATTGTGTTCGAGCGCGATCGCACGCTGTTCGAGCGAGAGTTCCCGTCCTGGCAGGTGACCTCGGTGGCCGCCCTCATGCCGTTCCGATACGTGGTCTCGGGCGGCGTGTCGCTTCGCAGCCTGTCGCCTGGATTCAGCTACCCGGCCTGGTGCACGCTCGAGCGGGCTCTCGCGAGATACGTCGATCGCCTGGGAATGTTTGCGCGAATCGTCGTGACGAGAACGGACCACACCCGATCGTGACCACCACACGACTGTCGGCCGCGGCAAGTGCGGCTCTGGGCGCGTGCGGGATCCTGCTCTTCCGGTGGCCCCCGGCCACCGCGCTCGCTCTCACCATCGAACCCATCGTCTCGCTCCTCCTGGGCGCTACCGCCGTGCTGCTCGCGGTGGGCGTGTGCGTGAACTGGCTGCGTCGAGCCCCCGACCACGAACGCGCCACGCTTCCCTCTGAGCGGCGATCGCCGCGGCTGGACCTTGTCGTGTGCAGCGCCACGCTGCTGCTGTTCCTGCTGCCGGTCGTCGCGGTCTGGAGCTCGCGCTATCCCAGCCAGGAGACCGCTGCCTCGGCGCTCATGTCCCGCCTCCCGTGGAGCGACGCGATGGGATACTGGGAGGGCGCGTTGGGCGTCCTGGAGCACGGAAGTTTCGACGCGTGGAACCACCGCCGTCCGCTGAATGCGATTCTCTACTCGGTTCGACTAGGACTGAGCGGCCTGAATTTCGAGCTTTCGCTGTTGATGCAGGCGCTCGCGCTCGGTTTCGCGGTCTTTCTCGCGGCGAAAGCCATTCGAGCCTCCTACGGCGCGATTTCGGCCATCGCGTTTGTCGCGGCTCTTTATCCGTACACGCGCAACTACCTGGCCCTCACGCTGAGCGAGGCGCTCGGCATCACGCTCGGCTGTCTGGCATTGGCCGGCTTCACGGCCGGCTCGGCGGAACGCGACGATCGTCTGACGCTCGGCGCCATGTTCCTGCTGGGGCTGGCGCTTTTCGCGCGAACCGGAACCATGCTCGTCCTGCCGGCCCTGGTCGTGTGGTTCTCGCTGGCCGGCCCCCGTTCCTGGAAACGGACGTTCGTGAGATTCTCGTGGAGCGCCTCCGCCGCCATTCTTCTTCCGGTCCTCCTGAACAAATCCCTGACGCTGCTGTACGGGCAGGGCGGGGGGATGATGAACGACAACTTCGCGCACACGATTCTCGGCCTCACGATGGGGACGAATTGGATCAGCGCGCAGACCCACTATAAGAATGACCTGCAGACGCTTCCGTGGGACCAGCAGTCCTTGTTCATGTATCGGATGGCCTGGGAGCACTTTCAGGACAACCCGTGGGTGCTCCTCGGATCCTTGCAGCGCGGGCTCGTCCATTTCCTACAGGGCTTCCCGGGGGCATACCGCCGGCTCAGCGTGCCGCCCTCGCTTGTGCCCCTGTTCGAATCCTTCGGTGTGATCGGCGGCGCCGCCATCACGGTCCTGACCGTCGTCCAGCTCGTGCGACGAACATCGTGGCCGGTTGTCGCCTTCTGGCTCGCCGTCGCGACCGGCTTTCTGCTGTCGATTCCCTTCGTCTGGGACGACGGGGGGCCGCGAGTCATTGCGGCGACCTTTCCTATGCTCGCCGGCCTCGTCGCGATGGCCCTCGCCACGCGCGGCCCGGACGCGCAGGCGTCCGGCGAGAATCGCGCGATTCGCGCGGTGGTGATGCGATTGACGGTGGCACTGGTCTTCGTCGCGCTCGCCATGCCCGGCGTGCTCCATCTCTTCTACAGGACGTCTGCATCTTCCGCCGGGACGCTTCAGGCCGACGAGATCGCGATCGACGGTTACGCCACCGTGGGTGTCGACGTCGTCGACCAGCGCCATCCATCTGGTTCGCCCACGCAGATCGATGTCGAACAGCTCACCTACTCGGTGGGCGCCACGCTCGGCGGCCAGGACCTGCCGTCGTTTCTGGACTACCCAAGGCCGTACTCGTTCTTCCTCGCGTACGATCTCACGCTGCGGTATCCGATTTTCGTGTTTGCTCCTCCGTCGTCGTTCCCGCCAAGGGCGCGCGTGGTCAAGCTCAAGGTGAAGAGAAGCCACCGCATCTCGTACTTCGGCTACATGGCCGAGTGAAGCGACGCGGCGTGCCGCCGGAAGCGAAAGGTTATAATCGACGCGAATTCGTCGAGGGTGGCGTGAACTTCTGGCAGACACAACGCGTCGTGGTCACCGGCGGCGCCGGTTTTCTGGGCTCGTTCGTCGTCGAACAGCTCCGAACAGAGGGGTGTCCCGAGATCGTCGTTCCTCGCGCAGCGGATTGCGATCTCCGGGACGGCGGCGCGATTCGGCGCCTGCTGCAACGCGCGAAGCCGGACATGGTGATTCACCTGGCCGCCAGGGTCGGCGGCATCGGCGCCAACCAGGCGCACCCGGCCGAGTTCTTCTACGACAACCTGATGATGTCCGCCCAGGCGCTTCACGAATCGTGGGCCGCGGGCGTGAAGAAGTTTGTCGGCATTGGCACGGTGTGCGCGTATCCAAAGTTCGCCGCCGTGCCGTTTCGCGAGGACGACCTCTGGTCGGGGTACCCAGAAGAGACGAACGCGCCCTACGGCCTGGCGAAAAAGATGCTCCTCGTCCAGTCGCAGGCGTACCGCCAGCAGTACGGCTTCAATGCGATCTATCTGCTGCCGGTCAATCTGTACGGCCCGCGCGACAACTTCGACCCGAGCTCATCGCACGTGATCCCGGCGCTGATTCGCCGGTGCCTGGAGGCCAAGGATCGCGGCGAGCGGCGACTTGTCGTCTGGGGCACGGGACGGGCGACCAGGGAGTTCCTGTACGTCGAAGACGCCGTGCGCGCAATCGTGATGGCGGCCGAGCGATACGACGACCCCGCGCCGATGAATATCGGGTCGGGACACGAAATCAGCATCCGCGACCTGGTCGCGCTCATCGTGGACCTCGTCGGATACGACGGTGAAATCGTGTGGGACGCGAGCAAGCCCGACGGACAGCCGCGTCGAGGCCTGGACACGTCGCGGGCCGAGCGGACGATTGGCTTCAAGGCGGTGGTGCCGTTCGAAGAGGGTCTGCGGAAAACCATTGCCTGGTACGAATCTGCCCGTCGCCCGCCGGCGTTCGCGCCGACGACGCGTGCCTGACAAGCGGGTGCCCCAGCCACCTGACATGGCGAGCCGTCCGAGCCCCGGCACCGTGGTCCACCACCGGTCAACCGGCGCGTTCGCCGAACTGCGGCACATCTGCCTGTCCCATCGCTGGCTCATCTGGGAGATGGCCAAGCGCGATGTGCGGGATCGCTACGCGCGCCAGGTCCTCGGCGCGCTCTGGGCCGTCGCGCACCCGTTGATGCTGATGGTTTTGTACGCGGTGATCTTCGCGTATGTGTTTCCGACGCGATTGGGCCACACGGTGGATCTCCCGCGCGACTACACGACCTTCGTGCTGGCCGGTCTGATTCCGTGGTTGACGTTTCAGGAATGCCTCGGCCGCGCGACAACGGCGATCTCCTCGAACGGCAGCCTGGTCAAGCAGATCGTCTTTCCCGTGGAAGTGCTGCCCATCAAGACCGTGCTGGCCGTGCTCCCCACCCAGATCGTGGCGACGCTCTTCCTGATCGCCTACCAGCTGGTCCGGGGTCTTCCGCTGCCTGCAACCGCTCTCCTGCTTCCGGTGATCTTCGTTGCGCAGCTGATGCACATGGTGGCGGCGGCCTTCCTCCTCGGCACCATTGGCGTCGGGTTTCGCGACGTGAAAGACATCGTCAGCGTCTTCAGCACGGCCAATCTGTTCATGATGCCCGTTCTGTACGTCCCGGGCATCGTCCCGACGTCGATCGAATGGGTATTCGCGTTGAATCCGTTCAGTTACCTGATCTGGTGCTACCACGACGCCATGTTCTACGGCCGCATCAATCATCCGGCGGCCTGGATCGCGGTCGTGCTGACGGCGCCCATGACGATGGTGCTGGCGTACCGGGTGTTCCGGCGCCTGAAGCTCGTGTTCGGAGATCTGCTGTGAGCGGCACGGCGTCCGAACGGCCCATTCGCGTCGAAGCGCTCTCCAAGATCTACAAGGTGTACGACAATCCCGCGGACATCCTTCTCGAAGCCCTCACGCGGCGCGCGCGGCATCGGCAGCATCTGGCTCTCGACGACGTCTCGGTGTCGATCGGCCGGGGCGAGGTCGTGGGGCTGGTCGGCCGCAACGGGGCAGGCAAGAGCACGCTGCTCAAGATCATCGCCGGGACGCTCTCCAAGACGAGCGGCGTGGTCGAAGTGAACGGGAGACTCGCGGCCATACTGGAGCTGGGCACCGGATTCCACCCGGAGTACACCGGGCGCGAGAACGTGTTCATGGGCGGTCTGTGTCTGGGTATGTCGCCCTCCGAGGTCCGGGCCAAGATGCAAAGCATCATCGACTTCAGCGAGCTCGGCAGCGCCATCGACGATCCGTTCCGCACCTACTCGAGCGGCATGCAGGGCCGGCTCACGTTCAGCACGGCCACGGCCGTGGATCCCGACATCCTCATCGTTGACGAGGCGCTCGCGGTTGGCGACGCGCGTTTTCAGATGAAGTGTTTCGATCGCATTCGTGATTTCAAGCGGGGGGGCAAGACGATTCTGGTGGTCTCGCATGACATGAACACCATCACGACGTTCTGCGACCGCGCGCTGATTCTGGAATACGGCCGCATCCTGTCCGACGGCCACCCGCGGCAGATCGCGCAGGAGTACCATCGACTGCTGTTCGGCCGGGCGGCTCCAATCGCGACCTCAGCTCCGGCGGTCGCGCCCTCGGCGCCGGGCGCCGCCAGCCTCGACGCGTCGATAGCGGAGGGGGCACAACGGTACGGCGACGGAGCCGCCGCGATCGTGGGGTTTGGGTTCGTCGACGAACACGGCGCGCGCGCCGAGATCATCCAGTCCGGTGCGCGCTGCGCGGCGTTCTTCGAGTTTCGAGTGAATCGCGATCTGCCCGACTGGTCGGGCGGCTTTGCCGTCAAGGATGCCAAGGGAACGGTGCTGACGGGGGTGACCAATAAGTCGCAAGAGGACAGGCGCGAGCCCCTCAGTGCCGGGGATACGGTCGACTGCCGCGCCGAGATGACAATGTGGCTCGGGCCGGGCGACTACTTCATCGGGTTCGGCCTGGCGCACGGCGTGGCTGGCGAGAAGATAGACTTCATCGACAACGGTATCCATTTCAAGATCATGGGGCCGTCTGGCGTCTTCACGAATTCGCTGGTGAATCTGGACATCTCCGCCGACTTCACCCTTCGGCCCGGCGCGAAAGAAGCTGGAGATCCGCCGGCCGCCACGGCCGTCAGTTCCTGGACAGAGAATCGATGAGCGCACCCGAACGCCTCAAATGGACGCCTGAACTGGTCGAACGATTCTGGAACGGCGTGGCCGGGACCCGTTTGAACGACCTCAGCTTCAGCCGGCTCGGCGGCAAAGCATTCGTGACGGCGATCGAGCATCTGCTGCCGCGACACGGCACGATTCTCGATTTCGGGGCCGGGGACGGCGACCTGGTCGGATATCTGTTGGAGAAAGGGTTCCGCGTCGCGGCGTTCGAACCCGCCGGCGCCCGGCGCGCGGCCCTGGAACGGCGATACGAGGGGCAGCCAGGATTCCTTGGCGTGGTCGGCGAGACCGAAAGGCGCAGGTTCGACGTCGTCTTGCTGGTTGAGGTGATCGAGCACATCCTCGACGAGCAGTTGCAGGCAGCGCTCGAGCGGGTCACCGGACTCGTGAGGGCCGGCGGCCTGCTGATCGTGTCGACGCCCAACAACGAGGACCTGGAGCTGTCGATGGCCTACTGCCCCGCCAGCAACGTGTTGTTCCATCGATGGCAGCACGTGCGATCGATGACGCCGGACTCTCTGGCGGCGATGCTGCTGCCCTTCGGCGTCAAGGAGCGCGTCACCCATCTCATGGAGTACCAGAACCACCTCTTCCTCCCCTACGATCCGCTGTGGGGTGGGGCCAATCCTCCCGTCGAGTTACCCGAGTTCCTCGCCAGCTTGCGAAACAACGTGCCGACGCGGTTTGGGAACGAGAGCCACATCCTGTTCGTTGGCGAACGGCTCTAAACAGTAAACACCTTGATGTCCGTCAGCAGCCGCACGCCTGTCGCTGTCGGACGGAGCCGCCGGATTGTGTCGCGCCTCCTCCGGCTGCGGTGGCGTCATCTCCGGGACACCGAGCGGATGAAGAGGTTCGCGCGGCAATGCCTGGAGCGCGCCTGGGCGCGGCCGCGCGCGATTCCCGCCAAGGTCCGATCCGCGGCCGAGCGCGCCCGGGCGCGGCTGCGCGCGTTTGTCGTCCGCGTGCAGCTCAGGACCGAGAACACGACCGGCTCCCGTTGGCGGGTCATCAGTCTTGGCCCGCAGCGTCTCCTCTCGCGTGTGATTCTGCTGGGATTCGACCGCTGGTACGCGCGGATTTACCGCAGGGTATTGAGCGATCCTGGCGTACCATTGCTCTCTCCGGGGGAAGTCAACAACGCGCTGGTCTTGTCCGTCATCGGTTCGCTTGGACCCGGAGGGGCCGAACGGCAGCTGGTCAACACGCTGCGCGGCACATTCACACGCGGCTATCGCGACCTGGCAGTCGTCGCGCAATATCTCGATGATGAGGTCAGTGGCTTTTTCCGATCGGCGCTCAGCGAATTCTCGATCCCGACCGAGACGCTGCGCAGGGGGCCGGACATCATCGATGTGGGCCTGCAGGAGCATCCCGACAACGCCCGCCTTCGGGCCTTCGTCACAAGACATCGTCGGAAATTGCCCGACGAGATCGGCGACGTGTGGGCCTACGTGCGCGAGCTCGTGGCGCGCAAGCCGGCCGTGTTCCACGGCTGGCTCGACGAGGTCAATGCCAAAGCCGGGCTCGCCGCCGCCATCGTCGGCGTGCCACGAATCGTGCTGAGCACGCGCAGCGTCGCGCCGTATCATTTCGGCTTGTTTCAACCGTTCATGCGCGAGGCGTACCGGGCGCTCGCGCGCCTTCCGCAGGTCACCATCCTGAGCAACAGCGACGCGGGCGCGCGCGACTACGAACGATGGCTGCGCCTGCCGGCGGGCACGATCAAGACGATCCACAACGGATTCGACTTCTCCGTTCTGAGCGTCGACCGTGACCTCGAACGGCGCCGCGCGTACCGCGAGCGACTCGGGCTGCCCGACGACTGCCTCGTCGTCGGCACGGTCATCCGGTTCTCGGAAGAGAAGCGGCCGATCTTCTGGTTGGAAACGGCGCGCCACGTCGCCTCACGCAACCGGTCGGTGCGTTTTCTCATGGTGGGCGACGGACCTCAACGCGATGAGGTCGCCAGACTGGCCACCGAACACGGCATCTCCGATCGCGTGGTTCTTCCGGGCCGCGAGACCAAGCCGCTGGACGCCATTGCCTCGATGGATCTGTTCCTGCTGACGTCTCGACAGGAGGGATTCCCCAACGTGCTGATCGAGGCCCAGGCCATGGGCGTGCCGGTCGTGAGCTCGGACTCGGGTGGTGCCCGCGAGACTTTCGTGGACGGCCGGACCGGCTGGCTGATCGCGCGAGACACTCCGGAAGAAGCCGCAGCGCTCGTGGAGCGCGCGTTGGCCGACCGGGGCGCGTTGTCGGCCGCCGGCGCTGCCGGCGCGCACCACGTTCGATCGACGTTCGACGCGGCGTCGATGGTGACGCAGACGCTCGAGGTCTACGGCCTGCGGCCGCGTTGAGACAGCTTCCAAGGCTCAAGACAGAAACTTGCTTCGTGTGTCACGATCATGACCTCAGCCCGCTAGGCGCGCACGGCGCGCCTGCGTCCCTCGACTGAGCACGGGACGACCCTGAGCTAGTCGAAGGGTCGAAGGGCGAGGGAGCGGCGCGCGGCGTAGGGGTCCCCGCCCTTCGACGAGCTCAGGGCGCCGTGAGCCTGTCGAACGGCGCAAGCGACCGAGCCGCCGCCTGCGCCGAAGGCTTCGGCGAGCCTCGCCGGAGCTCGAAGAGCGGAGGCGGGGGGGGTGGGGCGGAGCCCCACGTTAGAAGATGTCCACGCACGTAAGGAGACCGCCGGCATGTGCGGCATAGCGGGACGCCTGAACTTCCGTTCGGGCCGGCCCGTCGACGCGGACGTGATTCGCGGCATGACCGATCTCATCGCGCACCGCGGACCTGACGGTCAGGGCGTGATGGCGGACGGTCATGTCGGATTGGGCCATCGGCGTCTTGCGATCATCGATCTGTCGGACGCCGCTTGTCAGCCGATGCGCGCCGAGGATGCGCCGGTGTGGATCTCGTTCAACGGGGAGATCTACAACTTCCTGGAGATTCGGCAGGAGCTCGAACGACGCGGCATCAGATTCCGCTCTCGCAGCGACACCGAGGTGCTGCTCGAGGCCTACCGTGCGTGGGGCGTGGGCTGCCTGGAACGGCTCCGGGGCATGTTCGCCTTCGCGGTATGGGACGGTCCGAAGCGCCGGCTGTTCCTGGCCCGAGACCGGATCGGCAAGAAGCCGCTCTGCTATCGGCTCGATGCCGACGGGATCGCGTTTGCGTCGGAGCCCAAAGCGCTGCTGGCCGATCCGGGGTTCGTGCCCGAGGTCGATCGCGAAGCGATTTCACAGTACCTCACGTATCAGTACGTACCAGCGCCGCTGACCGCGTTTCGCGGCGTCAGCAAGCTGCCGGCCGCGCACTACCTCGTCGTGGAGGACGACAAGGTCTCGGTCGAGCGCTACTGGCGGCTGCGATACAGCGCCAAGCGGCGCATCAGCGAGGCGGACGCGGCCGAGGAACTGCTCGCGCGGCTGCGCGACGCGGTGCGCTGCCGGCTCCTGAGCGACGTGCCGCTCGGCGCGTTCCTGAGCGGCGGTCTCGACTCGAGCGCGGTTGTCGCGCTGATGGCGCAGGAATCCGGCGGCTCGGTCAAGACGTTCTCGATCGGCTTCGAAGAAGCGGAGTACAACGAGCTTCCATTTGCTCGGGCGGTCGCCAACCGTTGGGGCACCGCTCACCACGAGTTCATCGTCCGTCCCAATGCCGTGGACATCCTGCCAAAGCTCGCGTGGCACTACGGCGAGCCGTTTGCCGATTCATCGGCCGTGCCGACGTTCTATCTCGCCGAGCTGACGCGCCGCCACGTGACCGTGGCGCTCAACGGCGACGGCGGCGACGAGAACTTCGCCGGCTACGAGCGATACGTCGCGGCCATGGCGATCGAGCCGTACCGGAACGTTCCGCTCTGGGCGCGGCGTCCGCTCGAGGCGATCGTGCGGCGACTGCCGTCCCGCGGGCCGCGCTCGATTGTCGATCGGGCCAAGAGGCTGTTCGAGGCGGCCTCCGAGCCCCGCGAACAGCGGTACGCGCGCTGGATGATGCATTTTCAGCCGGAGCTGAAGGCGGAGCTCTGCACGCCGGAACTGCTCGCCGGCCTCGAACGGCCGGACGCCTTTCACCTCGTGCTCGATGAGTACGCGGCATCCGATGGTCCGGACTTCCTCGACCGTACGCTCAACGCGGACGTCAACCGGTACCTGCCCGACGATCTGCTCGTCAAAGTGGACATTGCGACGATGGCGCACGGGCTCGAGGCCAGGTCCCCGCTGCTCGACCATCCCTTGATGGAGTTTGCCGCGAGTCTCCCGAGTCATTTCAAGCTGCGTGGATTGAGCAGGAAGCACATCTTCAAGAGGGCCATTCGGGACCTGGTGCCCGTCGAGGCGATCGAGCGCCCGAAGATGGGGTTTGGAGTCCCGATCGACCACTGGTTTCGCGGCGAGCTGAAGACCTACGCGTCCGACCTGCTGCTCGGCCCGACCAGCACGTCACGCGGCTACTTTCACAAGGCGGTCATCGAGCGGCTGCTCGCGGAACATGTGTCCGGCGTCCGGTCGTGGCACTACCAGTTGTGGAATCTGGTGATGCTCGAGCTGTGGCACCGGGCGTTCATCGATAGACGGCTGGAGGCGACTTCGCCGATTGGGCTTGATGGCACGGTCCTGACTGGACGATAACCATGGAGGTGAAATCCGCCGGTACAGGCAAGGCGCATGTCGGGGGCGACGAGTCCGTCCGTGTCCTACGCATCATCGGGCGCCTGAACGTGGGCGGACCGGCGCGCCACGTCGTGCTCCTCAACGAGGGGCTGCAGCAGCGCGGATTCCGCACGTGGCTCGCCCACGGCGAGCTCTCGGCCGACGAGGGCAGCCTGGAAGGGCTGCCGGCGGAACGCGGGCTGCACGCGACGCGGGTGCCGGCCCTGGCGCGGCCGATCCGTCCCCTCCACGATCTGCTGGCGTTCGGCCGCGTCCTGCGCCTCATCGTCGCGACCCGACCCGACATCGTCCACACGCATACGGCCAAGGCGGGCGCGATCGGCCGCCTCGCGGCGTCGGTGTACAACGCCGCGCGGCGACCGACACGTCGCGTCGTGGTGATGCACACATATCACGGCAACGTCTTCACCGGGTACTTCGGCGCGCTGTCGTCGAGCTCGATTCGGCTCGTCGAGCGCGTGCTCGCGGGCCTCTCCGATCGCATCATCGTGCTGTCGCCGGGCGAGCGTCAGACGATTGTCGAGCGGCATCGGGTCGCACCGCCGCACCGGGTGGTGATGATCCCTCTGGGCCTCGATCTCGGCCCGCTGCTTGCGATCCCCGGGCGTCTGCCGGCGCTGCGCATCGAGCTCGGCATTCCCGACGCGGCTATCGCGTTTGGATTCATCGGGCGGTTCGCTCCAATCAAAGAGCTGCCGATGCTGATGCGCGCGTTCGCGGCGGCCGTGCAGCGCGCCCCGCTCGCGCGGCTCGTGCTCGTCGGCAACGGCGAAACGCGGGAACAGCTCGTGCAGCTCGCCGCCTCGCTGGGCATCTCGTCGTCTGTGCACTTCGCGGGCTGGCGGTCGGACCTGACGACGGTGTACGGCGGGCTCGACGTGGTCGGGCTGAGCTCGCGAAACGAAGGCACGCCGGCGTCGCTCATCGAGGCCATGGCGGCCGCCCGGCCCGTGGTCGCGACCGCGGTTGGCGGCGTGCCCGATCTGGTGGAGCACAACGTGACGGGGCTGCTGGTCGAGGCCGGCGACGATGCCGCGATGGCCGATCATTTCGTTCGGCTTGCGAGCTCGCCACGCGAGCGAGAACGCCTGGGCGCAAGCGGGCGGCTGGCGGTTGCGAACTATTACACCCAGCAGCGTCTCGTCAGCGACGTCGCGGAACTGTACGCGGCAGCGCTGTCCGAGCGCCGTGGAATGCTGAGGGCGTCGACGCGGGCTGTCGGCGAACCTGCGGCCCACAGCCGGTCGCGGTCGGCGTAGGACATTCTGAATTTTGCCTCGTCATGAGGCGATGATCTGTTCCATGGCGACGCGCAGCCGCAGCAGCTCGACGCCGTGACGGCGGCAGAGATCCTCGAGCGCGTCCAGGCGCGCGACGTCGATCGCGTGTGAGCTGACGACCACGGTGTCCACGGCGTTGCTCGACACGAGCGATCGAAGGGCCTCGTGATCGCCCAGCACGGGATAGCCGAGCACGCGAAGGCGGCGCTTGAGCGGGTTGTCGTCGATGAAGCCCACGATGCGGTACGGTTGCGAAGCGTTCGCGAGCTCCCGCACCGCCAGCGCGCCTCCATCGCCCGCGCCGTAGACCAGACACCGGCGCCCGGTCGCGTGCCGGCGGCTGACGAACTCCCCCACCAGCTTGAACGAGGCCCTCGACGCGGTGAGCGCCAGCAGCACCAGCGCGCCGTAGATCACGAAGACCGCGCGCGAATAGTTCTCGAACCTGTACAGATACAACAGCACAAGCTGGGCGCCGACGACGCCCGTCAGCACGCCCTTTCCGAGCGCGACGACGTCCATGAGCCCGAAGTACCGCCACACGCCGCGATACACGCCGGCGGCGAACAGCGACAGCATCTGCACGCCCAGTACAAGCGGGAGGGAACGATAGAACAGGAGGAAGTTCGCGCCGAAGTCCGGGCCCTCGAAGCGCAGCCGGTACGCGGTGTAATAGGCGATCGTCACGATTGCGAGGTCGAGCAGCACTTCGGCGACCTGCCGCTTGTACATGAAATCCGCCGACAGCGGAGTCAGCACCGAGCGGTCGATGGCGCCGGCCTGATCCTCTTCGTAGACCCGGATGCGCGACAGGTACAACGCGAAGATCGCCATCGCGACCAGAAAGAGTCCGACGAGAGGCGCCGACCAGCTCAGGTTGAAGGAATCGGCGCCGACACCGAGCGCTCCACCGATGGCCGCGAGCAGCCACAACACGCCGACGGCCGTGCGCTCCGACAACCCGACGGCCACCAGCCGGTGCGACGAGTGGTCTCTGCCGCCCTCCGACGGCCGGCGGCCGGACAGAATCCGCGACACGGTCACCAGCGCGGTGTCGAAGATCGGGATGAGCATCACCAGCACCGGCGCCACGACGATCGAGAGCGGGTTCGACACCGTGCGCGCTTCGTCGGCGCGGCTCAGCGTGAGCGCCGCGAAGCTCACGCCGAGGAGCAGGCTGCCGCTGTCGCCCATGAAGATGCTGGCGGGGTGGACGTTGTAGACCAGGAAGCCGGCCGTCGCCCCAAGCAGCAGGGCGAGATAGCCGGCGTGGTGCATCGCCTGGCTGCCGGGCTCCGGCGGCATCAGCCCGACGAGCAGGGCCGCGCCGGCCACGAGCGCGACGCCGCCGGCCAGCCCGTCCATGTTGTCCAGCAGGTTGAACGCGTTGGTCATGCCGACGATCCACACGAGCGTCAACACCGTGTCGAGCGTAAGCGACATCGTCCAGTGCAGGCGGTAGCCGAAGAAGAGAAACAGCGAGGCGACGGCGATCTCGATGACGAGCTTCGTGAACGGCTTGAACGCGAGGATGTCGTCTGCCAGGCCGGCGGCGAACATCAAGCCGGCGCAGACGCCGAGGACGCCGATGGCGCGGATCGAGCCGAAGACCGCGAGCCCGCCAAACAGCGTGGCACCGATCGCGACACCGCCGAGGAGCGCGATCGGACGGGCGTGCCAACGATCGGCGCGCGGTTCGGCGACGTATCCGAATCGCACGGCAGCCGCGCGGCACGCGGGCACGAGCGCAAGCGAGAGGATGAAGGCAAAGGCAAACGCGAGCAGGAGGGGAACACCGACCGCGGCAAAGGCTGATGGCAGCGCGGGCACCACGGTCATTCTACCCGGACCGGCCGAGCGTCCGCATCGCGTCGAAAGGCGAAGCGCTTCTCGCGGCGCTTGACCGACATCCAGTCGGGTTCCATCAACGTCCACAGCGCTTCGGGATCCACGGTTGCCGTGCGCTGTACGATCCGCCGTTTCCGCCACACCGGGCCCAGACCCATCGCGGCCGCGGCTTTCGCGCGAACCCACGCGCCCAACTGGCCCGCGCGCGCGTAACCGGCGAGCCCGGCCAGATCGTAGAGCACGTGGGCGGCGAGCGATCGGAGCAGCAGCCGGCGCGGCGAGTTCTTGATCCACGTCCACTCGAGATTGCGCTGGCCATAGAACACGGCGGCGCTCGAGACGCGTCCGAGGCTCGCACTCCCGGCGTGGCGCACGACCGCGTCCAGCGCGCACACCGCGCGCGCGCCGACGAGCCGCGCTCGATACGACAAGTCCACGTCCTCGTACACCATGAAGAAGTCCGGGTCGAAGCCGCCGATCCGCTCGAACAGATCGCGGCGGATCAGGAACGCGGCGCCGCACGCGCCGAACACCTCGCGTACGCCGCGCGCCTCGCCGGCAGGTTGCCCGTGCTGGTGCTTGAAGCCGCCCCCGCAGCGCAGGTACCCGTCACCGGCCGAGTCCACGACGCCGGCCGGCGCCATGAACAGCAGATGCGAGGAGACCAGGCCGATCGTCGGATCGCGCTCGGCAGCGTCCATGAGCGCGCCGAGCCAACCCGAGTCAGCCTCGGTGTCGTTGTTGAGGAAGACCAGATACTTGGCCGCAGCACCGGCCGCTCCCGCGTTGTTGGCGGCCGCGAACCCGACGTTGTCGGCGAGCGCCACCACCTGGCATTCAGGAAATCGATCGCGAACGAGCTCGACCGACCCGTCAGTCGATCCGTTGTCCACGACGACGAACTCGAACTGGCGACACGTCTGACGCCGGAGCGCGTCGAGACACGGCTCGAGCCACCGCCGGCCGTTCCAGTTGAGCACGATGACGCGAACCACGGGCGGCATCTTGAATGAAGAATTCGGAATTAAGGATTAAGAATGCGTTGATAGCAGGCGAGCGTTTCGCGAGCGGTGCGCGCCCACGTGAACGTCTTCGCGCGTTGAAGGCCGCGGGCGCTCTGGTCCTCGCCACGGGCCGAATCGGTCAGGAGGGCGTGGATCGCGTCGCGCCACGCGCCGGCGTCATCGGAAGGCAGAAGTGGGGCCGCGTCGCCGACGATCTCGGGCAGCGAGCCCGCGGCGGCGGCAATGATGGGCGTGCCGCACGCCATCGCCTCGAGCAGCGGCAGCCCGAATCCTTCGTAGCGCGACGGATACGCGAAGACCGCAGCCCGGCGGTACCACCCGACGAGCGCCTCATCGTCGGGCCGGCCGACGTAGTCCAGCGCGTCGGGCGCGGCCGAGGCGCGCCGCCGCAGATCGGCGAGGAGTCCACGGTCGGCGCCGGCCAGCACCAGCCGCACGCGGGCGCAGGCGGGGTCATAGCGGCGGAGATCGAGCACCGCGTCGAGGAGCATCGAGAGGTTGCGCCGGGGGTGCAAATCGCCGACGTGGAGCACGAACGGCTCGCGCGCCACGGTGGAGTCGTGTGAGAACTCGGCGCCGGCACCCAGCGATACGACGTCGATGCGAGCGGGATCGATCGCGTACGCGGCGACGATTTCGTCTCGTGAAAACAGGGAATCCGTCAGGATGCGATCGGCGCGACGCGCGCAGGAGCGATAGAACGCTCGGCGCACGAAGTCGTTGCCGTGTGGGTACCACTCGGGTCGCCTGGCGTAGCTGACGTCGTGAATCGTCACGACCAGGCGCCGAACGCCCCAGAGCGGCGCCGTGTAGGCTGGCGCGTGAAACACGTCGTGCGCGACACGCCTGGCGGCGAGAGGCAAACCGGCCAGGCTCCAGCCCAGATTGGTCGGCAGCGACGCGCCTGTCGCGACGAGTTGAACGCCCGCGGGAGCGTCGGCCCGTGGATCCGCGCCGACCGCAATCATCTGAACGTCTGGAGCGACCTCCGCCATCGCTCGACAGAGCTCGCGAATGTAGCGCCGCACGCCCCCCGCCGGTGCGGTCAGCGCGCGACCGTCGAACGCCACTCGCACGACGGCAACGATACCGTAGTTTCAGCCTTTCGCCAGTCCACAGTTCACAGTCAACAGGTTGACAGTTTGGCGGTACTGTTGACTGTCAACTGTCAACTGTGAACTTCAACCGATTTCATCAAGGCTCAACGACGACGCGCACGCGAATCGGCGGGCCGTCGCCGGCCGCGAACACCAGCTCGTACGTTCCCAGGAACGCCGGCGCCGGCTCCCAATAGAACACGCCGCGCGCGGCGTCGAGCGAGGACCCGAGCGGCAGCGCGCGTTCAGCGCCGTTGACAATCTCGCCGCCGCGATACGCCGCGCCCTCCACTTTCGGCAGCTCCACCTCGATCCGTGACCGCTGCGCGATCTGGACCACGTGCACGCCCTGCGCGTCGGGCACCGACTGCCGCGTGACCTCGTCCGTCCGCACCTGAATCGGGCCCGCATCGCCCACCACGAGCGCCGCCCTCACGTCCGCCCCGAGCGCCCGCGGCGCCGCCTCCGTCGTGATGTTCACCCCGTTCAGCACCGAGAAGAATCGGCTGCCGATGCCGTCCGCCCGCCCACAGCTGTCCACCACATACCACCCGATCTGGTGGTCCCCATTCCCCAGCGCCGTCGTGTCGATGTAGTACGCCCCCCCCGCCGACCCGCTGTTGCTGAACCCCGGGAAGAACCCCGCAATGTCGGTCCGCGGCTCCCCGTAATGCACCGCCACCAGCGGCTGCGAGTCGATCCCGACATAGATATTCCCGTCCGTGATCGTGCAGCTCTGCGGGTCGCTCGCATTCGGCGTCGGCGTCAGCGCCCACCCGTCGTTCCAGAAGCCCCCCGACACCGTCG
>Ga0156018_1170_pt3 | contig 16826 bp, 10 predicted proteins | sample RifCSPlowO2_02_FD_107672 | JGI IMG/M metagenome (GOLD analysis project Ga0156018, IMG submission 107672) | Acidobacteria bacterium RIFCSPLOWO2_02_FULL_65_29 | reverse complement strand
CAGCACGCCCCAAGTCCGCGTCCAGCGAGGCGATAGGGAGTACACATACGACGAAGTCCAGACCCGATACGTGTTACGCGTTCGATCAGAAGACCTGGACAAATGCGTTCCGGAAGGGTCGCGTCAGATGCATTTCAACATCTCCGTTGTTGATTTTCAGGAACGCACCCGCGTCTTTCTCATGAACGGCGAGTTCGGTTGCAAAGACACACTCGTGCGGAGCTTCGCGAGTTGGTTGTCCTCGAAAGCGGCGTCACCCAGGTAGCGTGTTCCGCACCGATGGTTCATGTGCGACGGGATGGAACGCGAAGCTTCCGGCGCTCGAGCTCCAAAAGTTCAACGCGAAGGGCAGCGCCGACCGACAAGGATCTGGATGCTCGAGACTTCCAAACCGAGTATCAGGAGAGTCTCGATCTGATGTACATACGCAAGGCCAGCTGCCTGTCCGCCGAAGGTCGCATAGCAGCTGGTCCTGCCTAACAGCGGCTGGACCCGTCGGCGGCCGCGTGATGAATGAGCCGATTCGAAGCGCCAGTGAGCGGCCGCCGCGGGTCAGCCCAATCCGTTGATAGGCAACGGAAAATCGCCGCTCAGAGAATCGGAGACTGAGCAGTAGACTGATGCTGTGCCAGCACTGCTCAGAGTCGGCGACAGTGAGCATAGGCACAGAGGCGAAGGGTATTCCGCATGGCACAGTCGTCACCCTGCAGGTCTACCCAGAATTTCCGGTCGATCCAACGACGGTCAATTTGACGACTCAAGTCACGCTGACGGGGATTCTGGAGTTGTCCACAGCGACGGCCACGTTTACCTTCCCGTTCGGCTTCTCCCGTGGTTTCGTGCGCGCCAGTTGGTGACCGCGCAGAGAGATCATCACGCTGCAGCGACATGATGCGCACCAGAGGCTCCCTGGATGAAGCCGGCCGCCCGACGACGCTGCAAACATGCGAGAAAGAAGTACTGACCCACTGGGGTTCTCTTGAAGCCACGGACCGATGAGTATCACGCTCCACATCCCGGATTCCGTCACACGCAGCCTCCGCATCCCGAAGTGGAGGCAGAACAGCGCGTACGCCACGAACTTGCCGCCGCGCTTTACAGCAGCGGGCTTCTATCCTTCGCAAGGCCTCGGAGTTGGCCGGTGTCGGCGGTGAGTAACCCTGCGCTATAATCACACCAATGCGGACATCAACGCTCCTTCGCGCCGAGGAGTTCGCCCGCGTGGCCGAAGTACTCGGGCCGTGTGAGCTCGTGAATGGACAGATTATTCCGATGTCGCCGGGTGGGTTTCGCCACAGTAAGGTCACCGGACGGGCGTTCTTCCTGCTCGAGGCGCACAACCAGGCAAATCGCCTGGGCCACGTGCTCGCAGGAGAGGCCGGCTTCATCGTTCGCCGCGAACCAGACACGGTGCGCGGGGCGGACGTGGCGTTCATCTCCTACCGGCGCCTTCCGAAGGATTCGCAGGTCACCGGATTCCTTGAAGTTCCCCCGGAACTCATCATCGAAGTACTTAGCGACGACACCTCCTGGGCTGAGATGGAGAAGAAGGTCGGTGAGTACCACGCCGCCGGCGTCGAATTGGTGTGGGTGCTCGACCCCCGTACGCTGACGCTGCGCGCGTACGCGCGCGGCGCCTCGCCAGCTCTCCTTCGTGAGGCCGACCTTGCGAGCGCCGATCCTCATGTGCCTGGATTCGCCTGCCGCGTGGCGGACTTCTTCGCCGATTAGGCCGATTCGCTTCGCGAATGCCGATTCCGTGAGCGCTGTCGCGCCCTTCTCCTCCAACATCGGCTTCAGCATCAACACGCTCCGCTACCAACCCCTCGTCGTGAGCCCCGTTATATACCGTGCGGATGAAGAAGCTGATCGTCACGCGCCTGGCCCCGCAGATCGAAGGGCATCACCATCGCGTTTTCGTGTGTTTCGTGGCGACATCTGTGCTGCAAGGTGACGAACCGCCGCGGGCGGGCGCCGGCCGCACGGTATCCCGACGCGGGATCGAGCGTTGACGCAAATGTCGGTGTCCACCGCTGATATTGCATTTTCGTCTCTTGCAGGTCCGGATTCCGATCCGATAGCCTTGGCACTGACGCACGGCCATGCCGTGTGATTCCCAGCAATGATAACGGCCGCTGATCGGCTGACGGACTTCAGCTCGTTCGCCGACGTGGCGGTGACCACCGTCGGCGCCGGGGCGGAGACGTCGACGGCCGGCGTCTTCACGCAGTTCGTCAGCAAATCGGGCGGCAACGCCTACCGCGGCAACGTGTACTTCGACTACCAGAACGAGTCGATGGAGGCCCGCAACATCGACGACAGGCAGATCAGATCCGGCCTGGCCGGCAGCGCGTTCCTCGACGTCCAGGATCTGAATCGCCTCGAATACTTCCGCGATTTCACCGCCGATGTCGGCGGCTACATCAAGAAGGACCGCGTCTGGTGGTACGGCGCGGTTCGCGACAACCGGACCGGCCAGCGCTTTCCGACGCTCATCGATGATGTGCAGGAGACCTCGGGGCCGGTCTTCAGCGGAAAAGTGACCGCCAACCTTGCACAGCGCCACAAGCTGATCGGGTACTACCAGCACGCGACCAAGGAGCAGCCCGACTATCTCGGCGCCATCCTGATCGGCGGCGGCCGGAACTCCGCGGCGCTCATGACGGCCGATTCCGTCTGGTTTTCCGGCTATCCGAACGACGTGTGGAAGGCCGAGTACAACGGCGTGCTGTCGTCGAACGCCTACTTGCAGGTGGTGGGTGGATCGATGAAATCCGTCTGGTGGCGCAACAGCAAGAACAGCGCCCCGCGCGTCGAGGATATCGGCAACAACAAGGTGTCGGGCGGCGTCTTTGGCATCGACAACGAGCGGTTCCGTCCGCAGACCAATGGCTCGCTCACCTTCGTGCAGCAGGGATACGGGACGCACAACCTGAAGGTCGGCGGCGAGATCATGTACGAGACCCTGACCGTGCCGTTCCGCGGCTTCCAGGATCCGCGCAACACCGTGTCCGCCTTCAACAACGGCGTGCCGAACCAGGTCCGCATCTACCTCGCACCCTCGGAGTCGAAGAACGGCCTCATGAATTTCGCGGCCTACATCAACGACTCGTGGCAGATGAACAGCCGTCTGACCCTGACCCTGGGGCTCCGGCTGGATCGCAACCGTTCCTTCCTGCCGGAGCAGAACGGCCCCTCGGGAGAACGCTACGCCGCGGTGGACGAAGTCGTCCTCTGGAACGATCTCGGCCCCCGCGTCGGGGCAGCGCACGCCGTGACGGGCGACGGCAAGACGGTCGTGAAGGTGAACTACGGCAAGTTCTTCAATTTCCCGGCCGCCGATTTCGCCGGCAACGCGAACGCGAACTCGTCGACCTGGTATCGCACCTACGCGTGGAACGACCCCAACCGCAACGGCGTGTACGATGTGGGCGAGCAAGGCGCTCTGCAGTCGATTTCCGGCGGCACGCTGTCGGCCATTCTCGATCCCGATCTCACGAACTCCTACCAGCACCAGGCGTCCGCGTTCGTCGAGCGCGAGGTCGCCGACAACTTCGGCGTGCGCACCGGGTTCGTCTGGAAAGGCCCGCGTGCGCCCCGCGCCAGCCACAATCCCAACAGGCCGTTCGGGGCCTACAACGTTCCGGTGAGCGTCCGCGACCCCGGCCCCGACGGCATCGCGAACAACGCCGACGATGGCGGGACCTTCACCGCATACGGCCTCTCTCCGGCCGCCCTCGCGCTGCCGATCACCACCGTCTCGAGAAACTTCGACGACATCAGGAACAACTACTACACGTGGGAGATTTCGGGCACCAAGCGCACGACCAGCCGGTGGTCGACCAACGCGAGCTTCTCGCGAACCTGGGCCGACACCGATGCGATCGGCGCGGGCACGCAGACCCCCAACTCCCTCATCGGCGTGGACGGCACGCGCATCGTCTCCTCCAACTGGCAGGCCAAGGCGCTGACGACCTTCGAGCTGCCGAGTGGTCTCCGCATCATCTCGGTCGTCCGGCATCAGGCAGGCACCCAGTACGAGCGAAGGTTCACCACGCGGCTCAACTACGGCAACGCGACGATCCGGGCCGAAGAGAACAACTCTCACCGGACGCCGAACGTCACGATCTTCGACTTCCGATCGGAAAAGGCGTTCCGCTTCGGGAACGCCGCGGTGACGGGCTTCTTCGACGTCTACAACCTCTTCAACACCAACGCCGAGCAGGCGTTGACGACGACGTCGGGCAGCTCGTTCCTGCGGCCGACCGCCATCACATCGCCGCGGATCGCGCGGCTCGGCGTGAAGCTGGCCTGGTAACGCGTCGGCACGATCGATGGAGGCCGACGCGCGGTGACGCGACCCACGACGAGCGATCGCAGTGTCGGCGCGAAGGAGGCCGAGGAAGGGTTCGTACGCTCCCTCGGCCTCTTCGACTCGGTCATGGTCGTCGTGGGCGCGATGATCGGGTCGGGGATCTTCCTGGTCTCCGCGGACATGTCGCGGATTCTCGGATCGGCGTCCTGGGTGCTGGTCGCCTGGGGGATCGCGGCCCTCCTCACGGTGGCAGCGGCGCTGTCGTACGGCGAGCTGGCCGCGATGATGCCGCGCGCGGGCGGCCAGTACGTCTACCTGCGCGAGGCGTTCTCGCCCCTGGCCGGATTCCTCTACGGCTGGACGCTCTTCACGGTCATTCAGACGGGCACTGCGGCGGCGGTGTGTGTCGGGTTCGCGCGCTACGCGGGCCTGTGGGTACCGGGCATCTCCGAAGAAACCTATCTCATCGCGCCCACGCATCTGACCCAGACCTATGCGGTGTCGCTGTCGACCACACAGTTGCTGGCGATCGCCGTCATCGTGCTGCTGACATGGATCAACACGCGCGGCATCGAGTACGGCCGGCTGATTCAGAACGTCTTCACCACGGGCAAGGTGGGTGCGCTCGTCGCGCTCATTGCACTCGGGCTCGGCATGGGATGGAACAGCGACGCGGTGGCATCCAATTTCGGCGACCCGTGGAACGTGCGGAATGCCGTTGATCTCGCCCCCGGCGTGAACGCGACGGACGGCGTGGGGTTGCTGCTGGCGCTGGCCGTCGCGCAGGTCGGGGCGTTGTTCGCCGCCGACGCGTGGAACAACATCACGTTCACGGCGGGTGAGGTGAGAAACCCGCGACGGAACATTCCGCTGTCGCTTGCGGCGGGCACAGGCATCGTCATGCTGCTGTTCCTGCTGGCGAACCTGTCGTATTTCACGACGCTGCCGCTCGAGGGCGTGCAGCAGGCGCCCGCCGATCGCGTCGCGGCGGCGACGCTGGAATCGATTCTGCCAGGACTCGGCGGCGTCGTATCCGCGGCGCTCGTCTTCTACATCCTGACTGTCGCGGGCATCTTCCGTCTGAGGAGGACCAAGCCCGACGAACCCCGCCCCTACCGCGCGCTCGGCTATCCCTACGTCCCGGGCCTGTATCTGCTTGCGGCCACCGCGATTCTGCTGACGCTGTTCGTCTATCGCGCGTCCACGACCTGGCCCGGCATGGCGATCGTCGCGCTCGGCGTGCCCGTGTATTTCGTCGCCGTGCGGTTCGGCCGGCCGGCCGACACCGTGTCGGCCGGGAGCGTGGCCACAGACGTGTATTCGCTGAGACCTTCGGAGAAACCATAAAGGTGATTCATATGTTCCGACTTCGCGCGCGCGCATTCTTCGGTGCGGGGATCCTCGTGCTCGCCTTGGCAGCCATCGCGACCGTTCATGCTCAGTCGGCTCGACCGGCAGAGTGGTCCTACTACGGCGGCGACAAAGCGTTCACGAGGTACTCACCGCTCGATCAGATCACCAAGAGCAACGTCGGCCAGTTGAAGATCGCCTGGCGGCGGCCTGGTCTCGATCCCGCGATGCGCACCCAGTTTCCAAACCTTCGCGTGAACGCCTACTTCAAGGTGACGCCGACGATGGTGGACGGCGTCCTCTATTCGCCGAACGCCATCGGATTGACCGTCGCGATCGATCCCGTGACAGGCCGGACGCTGTGGGAGCAGAAGCTGGTCGAGACCACGCAGCAGGAAGCGTCGGGTCAGAGCAGCCGCGGGATTGCCGTCTGGCGGAGCGGCACCGACAAGCGGATCATTTCGGTGCGCAACGAGTTTCTCTACGCCCTCAACCCGGAGAGCGGCGCGATGTACGACGGCTTCGGCGAAAAGGGCCGGGTCAGCCTGAATCGCGACAACCCGCGCGCCTCGCCGTTCCGGTGGTCCTCCGGTCCGATCGTCGTGGGCGACGTGATTGTCATTGCGGGGAACGGCGGCGGGGGAGGAGACAGCGCTTCGATCCGCAAGGAAGCGGCGCCCGAAGACGTCCGCGGTTACGATGCGCGCTCCGGCAAGCTGCTCTGGACGTTCCACGTTGTGCCGCAGCCCGGCGAGCCCGGCGCCGACACCTGGCCGTCGGATTTTCTTTCGTCCGCGGGCGACGCGGGCGCCTGGGTGCCGATCAGCGCCGATGACGAGCTCGGCTACGTCTATCTGCCGCTGAGCGCGCCGACCGCGGCGTTCTACGGCGGCCACCGTGCCGGCGACAATCTCTACACCGCCAGCATTGTCGCGCTCGACGCGAAAACCGGCAGGAAGGCCTGGCACTTCCAGATGATCCACCACGATCTGTGGGAGTCCGACAACGTGAGCCCGCCGACGCTCGGCGACATCACGGTCGACGGCAAGCGTATCAAGGCCGTGATGCAGGCGAGCAAGAACGGATTCCTGTACGTCCTGGATCGGAAGATCGGCGCGCCCGTCTGGCCGATGGTCGAGCGGCCGGTGCCGCAGTCCACGGTGCCGGGCGAGCACACGTCCGCGACGCAGCCGATTCCGAGCAAACCGCCGGGGTTCGACCGCCAGGGCGTCAGCGAAGCGGACCTCATGGACTTCACGTCGGAGCTCAATGCCCGCGCGAAAGAGATCCTGAATCAGTACGTCTTCGGACCCATCTATACGCCGCCGTCTCTCGTAGGCGAGAAGATGGGGACGTACTTCCTGCCCGGCAACTGGGGCGCGGCCAACTGGCATACCGGCGCGTTCGATCCCGAGACCGGGATCTACTATGCGGTCTCGCACACGCTGCCGGGCCTCTACGATCTGGTGCCGGCCACCGACCCGAAGGCGACGACGAAATACGTCTCCAAGGGCGGCGCCGGCCGCAACGTTCCCACCATCGACGGGCTGCCGCTCGTCAAGCCGCCGTACGGACGAATCACGGCGATTGATCTCAACAAGGGGGAGGTTCGCTGGATAGTTCCGAATGGCGATGGCCCGCGCCACCATCCGCTGCTCAAGGATCTGAATCTGCCGCCGCTCGGCGTCCCCAATCGTGCCGCGGCGCTGGTCACCCAGACGCTGCTGTTCCTCGGCGAGGGCAGCGACGCCATTACTGGCGCGTGGCCGATGGACTGGGCCTGGGGGAAGAAGTTCCGCGCGTACGACAAGGCCACCGGCCAGGTCGTGTGGGAGCTCGAGTTGCCGTCGGGGACGACAGGCGGCCCCATGACTTACATGGCCGCCGGCAAGCAGTACATCGTGGTGCCCGTCGGCGATCGTGCGACGCCGCCCGAGCTCGTCGCCCTCGCTCTTCCCTAGACATCTTCTAAAGCCGCTGTGCATGCGAATGAGGCAAGTTTCGGCTTTAGAAGCTGTCTTGGGTCTAACTTCTGACTTCTCACTTCTAAGTTCAGGTTGCTGGCTTTTTCAGCAACCTGCAGGAGGGTTTGATTCGTGTCAACTCCGATCATCATTGCTCCTGGGCTTCGAACCCGCCGAGATGCGCATCGGTCGCGCCCGCGCCGCCTCGTCCGCGCGGTGATCGCCGCGCTCGCCCTAGCGGCCCTGTTGGCCCTGTCGGCCCTGTCGGCCCTGTCGACAACGTCCCTCTTGCTTCAGGCGCAGGACAGGACGCGCGCGGGCGAGTGGCGCTCCACCGGCGGCGACTCTTCGTTCATGCGCTACTCGCCTCTCGATCAGATCACGCGCGGGAACGTGAAAAACCTCCGCGTCCTTTGGCGCCGTCCCGCCGTCGATCCGAAGCTGAAGGAGCAGTTTCCGAAGCTCCGCATGAACAACTACCTTCGGGCGACGCCGACGATGGCGGGTGGAGTGCTGTACGCGGAAAACGCGGCCGGCCTCGTGGAAGCGTTTGATGCGGCGACGGGCCAGTCGATCTGGCGGCAGGAGTTGGCGCCGGAAATGGAGAGGGAAACCAACGCGTCGAGCAACCGAGGTCTCGACCTGTGGACGAGGGGATCGGAGCGTCGCATCATGACGGTCCGTAACGGCTTCCTGTACGCGCTTGATCCCGGCACCGGGCGGGTGATTCCGACCTTCGGCGCCGGCGGCCGGGTCAGTCTGGTGCCCACGGGCGCCCGCAGCTTCGGCTGGAGCTCCGGTCCGATCGTCGTCGGAGACGTCATTGTCATCGCCGGCAACGTCGATGGCGCCGGCGATTCCGGACAGAAGTGGATGGGGAGCGCTCCGGAAGACGTCCGCGGCTACAGCGTACGAACCGGCGGGCTGCTCTGGACGTTCCACGTCGTGCCACGCGAAGGAGAGCCAGGCGCGGAGACGTGGGGGAACGAGTCGTGGAAGCAGTCCGGCGATCTGGGTTCCTGGTGCTGCGTGTCGGCCGACGAGGAGCTCGGATACGTCTACGTGCCGTTCACGGCGCCAACGGCCGCCTACTTCGGAGGGCACCGGCCGGGAGACAACCTCTACTCGAACACCCTCGTGGCGCTCGATGCCAGGACGGGCAAGAAGATCTGGCACTTTCAGACCGTCCATCACGACCTATGGGAGTACGACCTGATCGGCCCCGCCACCCTCGGCGACATCACCGTCGATGGCAGGCGCATCAAGGCGGTCATGCAGCCGAGCAAGACGGGGTTCCTGTACGTGTTCGATCGCGTGACCGGCAAGCCGGTGTGGCCGATCGAAGAGCGGCCGGTGCCGGCGTCAACCGTGCCCGGAGAACACGCCGCGCTGACGCAGCCGTTTCCCACCAAGCCGCCGCCGTTTTCCCGGCATGGTCTCACCGAGGACGACCTGATCGATTTCACGCCGGAGCTCAGGGCGAAGGCGCGAGCGCTGACGAAGGAGTTCGTGTTCGGTCCGATTTTCACGCCGCCCGCGCTCGTCGCCGAAGGGTCTGGAGGGTCGCAGGGAACGATCATGGTGCCCGGATCGTGGGGCGCCGGAAACTGGAACACCGGTGCGTTCGATCCGGAGACGGGTTACTACTTCGCGTTCTCGCATGAGATTCCGCGCGTCTATCGCATCGCGAAGGCGACCGAGGCCGACGCCCATATGGCGTACTTCAGCCCCAATCGCGACGCGCCGTACATCGACGGCATTCCGGTGATCAAGCCGCCCTACGGTCGCATCGTCGCCATCGATCTCAACCGCGGGGCGCATGTGTGGACGGCCGTCAACGGCGACGGACCAAGGAACCACCCGCTGCTCAAGGGCTTGAACCTTCCGCCGCTCGGCGTCGCGAGCCGGCCGACGGCGCTCGTGACCAAGGAGCTGCTCTTCATAGGCGAAGGCAGCAACGTGTTCGGCGGGGTCGAGCCGTCCATGTGGGGCAAGAAATTCCGCGCGTACGACAAGGCCACCGGCCAGGTGGTCTGGGAAACCGAGTTACCGTCTGGCACAACCGGAGGCCCGATGACGTACCTCGTCAAAGGCAAGCAGATCATCGTCGTCCCGATCGGCTCGCGCGAGGAGCCAGCCGAGTGGATTGCGCTGGGGCTGCCCTGACTTACGTGGGGCTCCGCCCCACACCCCGGCTCGGTCGCTTGCGGGGACCCCTACGCCCCGCGCCGCTCCCTCGCAGGCGCGCCGTGCGCGCCTAGCTGCTAGCACCGCATTCGATTTCAACTTCTAACTTCTAACTTCTAACTTCTGAATGATGGTCTATGGTTGCACGACCAGCTCCAGCGAGTAGTCTCCCATCCCCGGAAACTCGTAGCGGAACTCGAACCGAAGCGGCAGGAACGTCTCGACGTCGACGAACAGTCTTCGCGCGGCCGAGTACTCGGCGTGGAGCGACAGGCCTGGGGCGTTGAACACCCGCACGGCGGCATCGCCGCTCGTGCTCAAGCCCTCGTCGTACACGCCGTTGTGGTTGGTCAGCATCCCGAAGACGACTTCGCGCTGGTCTTTGCTCAACTCACCCGCGCTCAACTCACCCGCGCTCAACTCACCCGGCACGGCCTCCTGGGTGAACCGGACGACCTTGTCCCCGATGCTCCGATCCACCTCGTTGAGCATGCGTCCGAGCTCCTGCTCTGACAGGACAGCGGTCTGCTTGAGGCGCGCGCGCAGCTCGATACGCGCGGGATCCTCCGGCGTCGCGCAGCCGGCTATCAGGAGCGACAGGACGAACGACGCCGCAAGCCGCAGCAGAGCTGGCGATGCAAGCATGCACGCAATTATCGCTGCCGTGTGGGCAAGGTAGTCAAGGGCCCGACCAAACGCCCCTACCTCCACTCACCGCGCAGGAACGCCAGGGCCGTGCTCGTGAATTGCGGCGCCCGGTCGCCGAACACCGGCCCGTGGCCGCCGTTCGGTACGACCCACAGGTACGACCGCGGAATCGCCCGTTGGAGCTCGAAGGCCAGCGAGACAGGGTAGAGGGGATCACGATCGCCAAACACGATGAGCGTGTCGGCCGTGATGGTCGCGAGGTACGGCGGCGTGAAGTTCACATCGTCGTAGGTGTCGGCCATCTCGTGAACCATCGCGAAGAGCCGCTGAATCTGGGGCTCGCCGTGCGTGTGGCGCGCGCGCATCCGCTCCATCTCCGCCGGGCCGAGCGTCGATTCCGAGAACTGTCGCTGGGCGGCGCGCGCTTGCTCGGGAAAGCACGGCGGCGCACTGACGACCACCATCGACTCGACAGACGCCGGTTCCGCCGTGGCCATGTGGAGCAGCACGATGCCGCCGCCGCTCAACCCGATGGCCTTGACGCGCGGAAGCTTCAGGTGGCGGAGCAAGGCGTGGATGTCGTGCGCGCACTGCCGGAAGGTGAACGTCGCGGACGGATTCGTCGATGCGCCATGCCCGCGCAGGTCGGGCGCGATGAGCCGGAAGCCGGCCGGGGGCTCCTTGAAAAGGTACTGCCAGTCGGCGCCACATCCCATGCCGCCGTGCAGCCAGAGGAGCGGCTCGCCTTCGCCGACCTCATCCCAATACAGTTCGATTCCGTGGACGTCGATCACCATCGCGCCTCCGATCCCCAGGCGCGATTATTCGCGACCTTCGACCGGAAGAACAGTCTGGCGCAATCGATCGGCTATGATTGAGCCATACCCTCGACCTATTCGTTTACCAGGGAGCCGGCGCGAGCCATTCGAGCGGCATGTCGCCAATCGGCGCTCCCGGCGGCGCGTCGGCCGCCGCCAGCGGAATCGGCCGAGCGGTGTCCATGGGCCGCTCGAGGAAACGCTTGATGTCGGCCGCGATCAGCGTGCGCTGGGCCGTGTCGGCTTCCGTTCTCGCGACCGCTGTTCGCAGCCGCGCGGCGAGCCTGGACAGCTTCAGCGACGCCGTCGCGCGCACCTCGCCGTTCGGCGACGCGAGCGCGAGCCACATCACGCGATCCACGAGCACGCGCTCCTCAGCGCGACGGACGGCGGCCTCGTAGGCGTTCGCTGTGGGCGCGTCGAAGGTGGCCGCGACCAGCCGATCGATGACGTCCTCCAGCCCTGGCAGCGCCGGATTCACCGCGTGCTGTCCGACCATGCGTGCCGCGCGATCGATCTGCAGCAGGAACCCGATGGTGACATCGGCCGCGATCGTCGCCGGCGCGAGCGGATCGAACGTCTCGCCGGTCGTCCGCGCGAACAGCTCGCGGTGCATGCCGAACCCCGGCGGACGCGGCGGAATCAGGTCGAGCACCCGCTTCGGCACCGTCAACTCCGACGGCCTCAGCGTGTAGGCCAGCATGTCGAGCGCCTTGCGCTGGCTGTCCACCTCGACGCCCTTCGTCGGTGCACGGCTGTCGCCGCGCATCCCGTAGATGTAGTCCTGGCCCGCGACGATCGACGAGGCCGCTTCCACAGCGTACCGGTGATACATGTAGATCGGCACGAGGGGTTCTTCGATGGTGGCCATTGGCGCCCCCGCTCGAATCGTGCGCTCACCCATGCGATCGAGCGCCGCCCGGCGGACCTTCATCAGCCGGAAGAGCTCGTCGGCCTGGTCGACGCCGTTCGACCATTGATCGACCTTCGGGTTCGCGTCGGTGTCCTGGTTCGTCATGTAGCGCAGGTCCTCGGTCCACGCCTTGTCGAGGATCGTGGCGAGCGCCGCCTTTTCGTCGGTGCCGGAGGAGAACTGGCGGTAGCCGTAGTCGATCGTGATCTCGTCCCAGTCGCCGATCCGCTGCGGGTACGCGTCGGAGATGTCGAGGGTTCCGTCCGTGTTCAACCTCTCGAGCGGATGCGGATAGTCCATCACCGAGGTCCAGCCCTTGCTGCTGTTGTAGTAGTTGTGGCCGAGGCCGAGCGTGTGCCCGACTTCGTGGGCGGCGAGCTGGCGGATCCGCTTCAGCGCCGTCTCGTAGAGGATCGGCGGCTTCTCGTTGCCCGCGGCGTAGGGCGAGAGGAGGCCTTCGAAAATCAGGTAGTCCTGCCTGTCGCGCAGCGAGCCGAGCGTGACCGTCGCCCTGATGATTTCGCCCGTTCGTGGATCCGCAATCGTTCCGCCCGAGCTCCAGCCGCGCGTTGAGCGGTGGACCCAGTTGATCATGTTGTAGCGGATGTCCATCGGGTCGGCATCCGCGGGCAGCACGTCGACCTTGAACGCGTTCCTGAACCCGGCCGCTTCGAACGCCTGGTTCCACCAGCCGGCGCCTTCGAGCAGTGCTTTCTTGACGTCTTCCGGCGCACCGGAGTCCACCCAGTACTGAATCGGCTTCACCGGCTCGCTGACGGCCGCGCTCGAATCCTTTTTCTCGAGACGATGGCGGCGGATGACGCGCATGACGATCGGCTCGCCGATGGGCACGCTGTAGTCGACGTAGTTGAGCCCCCCGTACCCTGCACGCGGATCGTCGGCGCGCGGCGTGTAAGCGCCGTCGGGCAGCTCGACGAGCGAGATGTGCTCGCGCATCGTGACCGCGTCCGCCGTCGGCGTCACGCTTGCGACCGTACCGGAGAAGAGACCACCGCCACCGCCGCCCCCGCGGCCGGCGTCCGCGGCAATCCGTTCGGGACCCTGCGCGGGTCCGCCGCCGCCCCCGCGGCCGCCCGCCGCCTCGTTGGCGAACGTCAGCGTCATGTCGATCTCGGTGTTCTTCGGAAAGCCTCTGGTGTTGGGGAGGAAGAAGGCGCTGCGCGACCGGTCCACCCTGTAGGTCCCAGGCCTGAGCGCGCTCGCCGCTCCTGTCACGTCACGAAGCATGAAATCGGTGGCGTCGACGAGCACCGTCCCGTCGTTCTCGGCGGCCACCGTGAAACCCCAGAGAACGGACTTGGCGAACGAATCCTCGACGGCCTTCCGCTCGAGCGGATTGCCGCTGCTCGACCGGAACGACAGGTTCGGTTGCACGAGCAGCACCCGCGGTCCGACGCGTTCGAAGCGCACGACCCGTCCGCCGCCGCTTTCGCCGCGGTCCAGGCCGATGTCGTTGGACCCGAGGCCGGCCGACAGCCCGGTCGAAAACAGGAACTCGGCGTCGAACCTCGAAACCTCGAGGAACATCGATCCCGTGCGGTCATCCCAGTAGAGCGGAAAATATCCGTCGATCTTTCGCATGCCGTTCGTGCGCTCGGCGATCGACGGCGGAGGGCCCGCCCGCTGGGGCTGCTGCGCCTCGAAGGTGACCGACGCCAGCAGGATCAGGACAGCGATGGACGTGAGGCATCGTGTGATCATGTAACCCTCCTCGTGCTCGTATCTTAGGATATTCTTCAGCGACACGATCCTCCGGCGCGGGCGGATCCCCTCGGTCGCGCCGGGCCATTCGGCCCGTTGAGGAAATGAACGATTGGACGAGGCTGAGCCGGAGGTTATCGTTGCGGAGTCATGTGGGGATGATGCGGACAAGTCTGGTTGCGGCGTTCCTGGCGGTTGCCCTTGTTCCGGAGTTGGCCGGTGCGGCCACGGTCGGCGGCGTGGTGTCTGACGCAACCGCCGCGGCGCTTCCCGGCGCCCGCGTCGTGATCCGTGGCGTGGCGACCGGGCAGGAGGTTGTGGTCGAGAGCGGGGACGACGGCCGGTTCGCGGCGGATATCGCCACGCCGGGCATGTACCTCGTCATCGTCACACGCGCGGGCTTCTCGGATGCTGCTCGGACCGTCGTCGTCTCGGCGCCGGACGAAGTGCTCGACGTGCCCGTGCAACTCGAGATCGGCGTGCTCAGCGCCGAGGTGAACGTGACGGCTGCACGATCCGCGCGCGAAATCCGACGCATTCCGCTCCACATCGACACCATCGGCAAGGCCGTGCTCGAGCAGAGCAACGCGCTCTCCGCTGGCGACGCGCTCGCCGGCACCGCGAACGTCACACCGGTTGGCGGTGGCCCGTTCGGTGTGCGACCAAGGCTGCGTGGGCTCGACTCCACGAGGCTCCTCGTGCTCGTGGACGGGGAGCGGCTCAACACGGCGCGCCAGGCGACCGATCGCACGGGCGCGGAGGTGGGGCTCATCTCCCCAGACGTCATCAGCCGGATGGAGATCGTGAACGGCGCCGGCACGATCCTGTACGGATCGGACGCGCTGGCTGGAACCATCAATATCGTCACCAACGAGCCATCGTTCTCTGAAAGCATCAGAGGGCTGTACGGATTCAACGGGTTCTACAGCTCTAACGAAAACGGTCGACGCGGGACGGCCACCGTCGGTGTGACGGCTCCGCGCTACGCGCTGCGCCTGCAGGCTGGCCTGGAAACCTTCGACGGCTACCAGGCTGGCGACTTCGACGTCGAGGACACCAGTCCGTTCTTTACGTCTGGAGTGATCCACCGAACCGATACGATCGACGACAACTTTGGCTTTGCGTTTCGCGCATTTCCCGATCCGTTCAACGCGCCCTTTGTTCGTACCGGTCGCGAGATCCCGCAATCGGGCGCCGAAGGCCATTTCATCAACATGTCCAGTCTGGTCGCGGTAGGCGAGCGGAGATCCGTGCGGGTGCGGTATCAGCGCCGCCGCATGAGCGACATCGGCTTTCCGGATTTCGTCCCGCCCTATTTCTTCAATGCCACCTCGCTTCCATACAGCAATCTCGATCGGGTGTCGGCGCGCTACGAAGCGCAGGCGGTCACGCCCTGGCTGGCCAACCTCTCGCTGACGGCCCACTATCAGCGGACGGAGCGCTTGCTGCAGAACCAGCTCCCTGTCCAGTTTCCAGCGCCAACGCCCGTCGCGTTCTTCCCGATCAGCGTGATGCGCCTCGACATCCTGTCGCAGACCGAGCAGCGCGTCTGGACGCCTGGCGTCGATCTGCAGGCCGTCTTCACTCCGGCGTCCAGGCATGTGCTGACGACGGGGCTCACGTTCTATCGCGATCGCAGCAGCGACCTGCGCACGACCACGACCGCCACGTCGATGGTCGGCCAGGTGGTCCTGGGCCAGCGCGGTCCCGAGGCCGTGGTGTTTCCTTCTCTTGTGCAACTGGGACCAGCGTCGGTGGCGCATCCGGTTCGCGTCCCGGACGCGACACTTCGCGACGTCGCGGTGTTTGCGCAGGAGGAGTGGCGGCTTCGACCGAACGTGTCGCTCGTCGCGGGCCTCCGAGGGGACTTCTACAATGTGACGACCGAGGCGACGCCTGGGTATGACATCGCGGCAGTCGTGGCAGGGGCGCGTCCGTCGATTGATCCCTCCACGCTCCCGGATCCGAATGGCGCGACGTACGCCCGCAAGGCGCTGACCGGCGACATCGGCCTGGTCGCCAACCCGAGGGGCCACGTCAGCCCCTTTGTGCGCGTCGGCCGCAGCTATCGGCATCCGAACCTCGAAGAGATGCTGTTCGCCGGCCCCGCGACGGCCGGAAGCATCGCGCCCAACGTCAGGGTCGCGCCGGAAAGGGGCAATAACTTCGACGTCGGCGCCAAGTTCAATGCGCCGCGCGTCTCGGGCGGCGCGTACTTCTTCGTCAACCAGTACCAGGATTTCGTCGCGCAGGATCTCGTGGTGGCGATCACGCCGGCGGGTCCGCTGGCGCAGGCGACCAACTATGCCGATGTCCGGATTAGCGGACTGGAACTGGCGGCCGACGCGCCCCTTGATGTCGGACGCGGCGTCGTGACGCTGATCGCCTCGGGCGCGTTCACCCACGGCACGATCACGCGGGGCATCAATCCCCTGGATGGGAGCTCACTCGACGGCACGCCAGCCGATAACATCACGCCGGTCAAAGTGCTGGCCGCCGCGCGGTTCACAGAGCCCGGCGGGCGTTGGTGGGTGGAATACGGCGTGCGGGCGCAGACCGAGGTGACGCGCATTACGCCCACGCTCCTCGATACGCCGTTTCTCATCGCGCAGGATCTGTTGTCGCTCGACGGGTTTTCCGTGCAGCGGCTCGGCTGGGGCTTCGGCCTGACGCGCCGCCGCGATCGGCTCGATCTCAACTTTGCGATGGAAAACCTGACGAACGAGTTCTACCGGGAGCACTTTCAATTCGCTCCCGCGCGTGGGCGGACGTTCACGATCGGCCTGAATGTCGGCAGCTTCTGAACGCCGGCCGTGCGGCGGAGGCTGGTTAGACCTGCCGCCGCTGGGGCAGGACTGAAGTCCTGCGCTACGCGGGCTAGGCGCGCACGGCGCGCCTGCGAGGGAGCG
>Ga0156018_1182_pt1 | contig 16847 bp, 10 predicted proteins | sample RifCSPlowO2_02_FD_107672 | JGI IMG/M metagenome (GOLD analysis project Ga0156018, IMG submission 107672) | Acidobacteria bacterium RIFCSPLOWO2_02_FULL_65_29 | reverse complement strand
GATGTCCGAGTGGTTGAAGGAGCACGCTTGGAAAGCGTGTGTAGGGGAAACTCTACCGTGGGTTCGAATCCCACTCTCTCCGCCAATTCCTCGCTTCACTCGGCCTGGGCGGCTCGCGTGGGCTTCCAAGAGAAACCAATCCGTGCCGAGAGCCATCGCGCGACCTCGCAATGACTGGGCAGGAATCTGGTCACGACTGCCGGCAGTTCGCCGAGAACGCGCACGATCGCTTGCTCCATGCCGAGCGGGTCAGTGTCGGAGGCTGCCCGTCGAATCGAGCGACACACGAGATCCAGCCACTTGTGCTGTCAAGCTTGACGTGAGCAGGGACGCCTCGAATCGACCGTGTCCCCGCGCGCATCCCGGAGTGAACGGTCTCAAAACCGGTAGCCGATGCCCAGGAGCAGGGTACTCAGGCCGCCGGTCAGATCAGCATAGCTTCTGTCGCTGTAGTAGTCGAGCAGGTAGCTCACACCAATTGTGAGCGACGAGTCGAGGTCACGCTCGACGCGCACTGCGGCCGTCTGGTACCAGTTCTCGATTCGGCCATCCTCTGTCGGGAGCACCGACAGGACGCCGCCGCTCGCCGTGTCACCAGCCGTCCGCGCAGCGGTGTACGACGCACCCCAGGTCACCCCCCGCCCGGCGGGCGTGAAGTCTGCGCCCAGCGTGAAGGTGTGCGAGCCCAGTAGATATGTCTGCCGATCGTCGCGCGAGTAGAACACCGGGGTGGGGTCGTACCGGCGCGTCGTGGCGCTGATGAGATTCGCGTTGTACTGGTCACGGCTCCAGGCGTAGCTCCAGTAGACATTGGTGGTCTCGATTGGCGTGAGCGCTCCAGCCAAGCCAAGCTGGTGCAGCGAGCCCCGTGCATCCTGGGTGACCGCCCTGCCGTCGGTGCCAACGAATGACAGGTCGTCGTTGCGGCGCGTCCGGATCGTGTAGAAGGTCGTCGCGGAGCCCCTTCCATCCGTGCTGCTGTATGAGAGCGCGAGATTCATCTTCGCCGCGCGCGCCGGTTCACTGACGTAGCCGGTCTCGTCGGCCCACAGCACCGACGGTGTGGCGCGGAATGACAACCGGGGCGAGAGCTTCCACCGTGTGCGCAAGAAGATCTCATCGCTCGAGCTCTCGGTCCGGATCAGGCTGCGTTGCTGCGGCACGTCGTCGAATTCGATGTCACGGTCGGCTGTTCGCCTGCCCCAGCCAGGGGTAACGGCAAGACCGCCATTGCCCGGCCGCACCTCGGCCTCCACGCCATACGTCCAGAGCGTGAACGCGTTGAGGCGGAGTTTCGTCTGGAAACGGTCCATCTTGCGGTTCGTGTCCGACCGGCGCGCATAGCCCTCTACCCGCACCGCCGGCCTCGGGCGCGCCGCGAAGGTCACGAAGGCCTGATTCGACTCGATGTCGCCCTGGCGATAGCCGGCCGCGAGCTGCTCGCCGGTGAAGCTCTGCTGCGTCAGGATGTTCCAGCCCGTGCCGGCACTGACCAGGACCTTGTCGTTGCCGGCCCCCGCGCTGAGCGATTGCCGGAGCATGTTGTTGTCTGGCAGGAAATGCAGCGGCCAGTCGGCCACCGCCGCTGCGATGGCCCCCTCGGCGCCGGCCTCGGCCGTCGTGCCGACGATACGGAGGCCGGCAATGGCGGCGAGATCGGTGAAGGTCAAGACGGGGGCGTTGTTGCGGAAGCGCTCGTACCCGAGCTCGTACTCGATGTTGACCTGCTTGGTCGGCCGCACGGCCGCACTGAACACCAACTCGTTCGTCGACTCGTCCACGGTCGATTCGTAGCCCTGCCACCGGAGCTTGGCCCGCCGGTCGGCGTCGGTCCCGAGCACATCACCGCCGCCCATGTTGAGACTTTCGAAGACACGGCCCGATCGCTCGAGCCCCCGAAATGCCACCGCTGCCACCGCCTTGTCGCTGAAAGTCGCCGGCTTGATCTCGAACGCCACGCCGTAGGTCGTTCGGGTCGTCGCCGTCAGTGCATCGTCCACGTTGTCGTTGAACTTGCCCAGGTATCCGACGTTGCCGCCCGTGTACGCCGGATCGACGCCGCCGGTCACGAGCGATGGGGCAAAGAGGTAGTCGAGTCCGTTGGCCGCCTGGCCGAAATAGCCGTAGCCGCCGGACACGCGTACGCGGTCGCTGCCGAAGCGCGCGGTCGCTCGCTGGTTGTACCTGGACCAGACGCGACGCTCGATCGTGAACAGGTCACGTCGGCCGTCGTGATAGGCGAGCGAGATATCGGCGACATCGGCGAACAGTGCGGCGCGGCGATCGTTGCCGAACCCGGTGCGGACGCCGTAGCGTTCGAGGTAATGGGTCAGATCGTCGGAGGGACCACTGAACAGGCTGTTGAGCAACAGTGAAGGCCACAGCGACCCTTGCGCTGTCGGACCCGTCGACGAGGACGCGGTCGGCTGCGCGGGGGCCGTGGTCTGGGCCGATAGAGGCTGCGCGACACTGCACGCCCACACGAGCGCCACCGACAGCGCCGGCGCAACAGAACTGAGGAGCGAATTGAGGCGCATGTCTTGGACTCCCACTAGTAGCGCAAGTGCGGATCCATCTGCCCACCGTGAATCGCCTTGTGGCAAGCGACACACCGCCGGAGCACCGCGCCGCCCAGCGCGCCACGCGCGGCGGCCCCGACGGCATGGCGAGTGTCGGCAACCGAATGGCACTGGATGCACAGCGCTGGCTGTGCCATGGTCAGCAAGCGCCGGTTCGGGGAACCGTGCGGCGTGTGACACGTCGAGCAGGCTTCGGCAACTGGCGGATGCACGATGGCCTTCGGCGTGCGCTGCGCCTGATGACACGAGCCGCACCGCTCGACCTCGCTGCGCACCGAGGTTCGATCGCCGGAATGCGGGTCATGGCAACTGGTGCACGACATGGCGCCCTCGGTGACCGGATGGTGCGAGGGCAGGCGGAAGCGGGCCATGACATCGGTGTGGCACGAAGCGCACGTCGTGGAGGCCTGGTCGACCGGTTTGCCGCGTCCCTCGAGACCTGTCGGTGTGCGCGAGACGTGGATGGTGTGGCAACTCGAGCATGCGACCTCCGCCTTGGCGTGCTGGCCGAACGACCAACGGGCGTTCATGGTGGCCCCGTGGCACGTGAGGCACGCTGTAGCCGCCGGCCGGCTGATGTTGCTTTTCTCCGGCGCCTCGATGTGGACAGCCCCGCCCGAATGACAGGATTGGCATTGGCTGTGGTACTCCTGCAGCCGCGTTTCCGTCGCCCTGTCGTGGCAGGTCAGGCAGGTGGCAGGAGTGACCCCAGAGGCTGGCTGGGGGCTCGCCTGCTCGGCGGCCAGCGTGCCCATACCGAGCCACAACGCCAACAGCAGAGCACCAGTCCCGACTCCAGCGGTTCGTGAGTTCATGACCATCGAGGAGTCCTCCAGTCCTCGAGCAAATGTGCACAGCGACCGCTCGGTTGGCATGCAATTCTCAACCCAGGCGCGTAGTCCATGAGAAATCGGCAAAGTGTCACAATCTTTCAACAACAAGAGGGAATGTCAGGTCTTGTTTGTCGGGATTTCGGCAAGGCAGCGAAAATTCGGCGGCGTTCTGCCAGTTTTTCCGGCACTCGTCAATCGGTTTGTGATCCGAAAGGAGTCCTCGCTTCGCAAATCAGTCGCCGCGCTCCGCCGACATTTCCTTCGCGATCCGGCCGATGGGTTTACGCCGGGCTCGCGACGCCTGGCCCGGAAATCCCCGGCAGGTGTCGGCGAGCCTGCCTGCGCTAATCTTAGACACTGTGACATACCGGCTAATCGCCTTCATCTTCACGCTCGCTTCCGTTCTCCCGACCATGGCAGCCGAGGGGCAACAGCTGGCTCCCGAACAGTCCACGACGGTACAGAGTCCGCTCGTGCGTCCGGCGGCGCCGCCGGCGGCTCGAGAAGTACCGCCCGGCAGCGCCTCGACGTCGCCGAATCAACGCCGGACGATGGAGGCGGTACGGATGGCCGATACCGAGAGAATGACGTTGGACGGACGGCTCGATGAAGATGTCTGGATGCGCGCCGTGCCGGCGACCAATTTCATGCAGGTGGATCCCAACAACGGCCAGCCTGCCACCGAGCAGACCGAGGTCCGCTTCGTCTACAACGCCGAGAAGCTGTACATGGGTGTCTCGTTGTTCGATTCGGAGCCGGACAAGCTGATCTACTACCAGATGGGTCGGGATGGATTTCTTCAGGCCGACGACAAGCTCCAGTGGGCGATCGACACGTTCAATGATGGCCGCAGCTCCTACTGGTGGGAGATGAACCCCTTGGGTTCGATGGCCGACTCCCTGCGGGGTAATAACGCGAACAACCGGCAGTGGGATGGGATCTGGGACGCTCGAGCGACCCGCAGCGAGATTGGATGGACGCTCGAGATCGAAGTTCCGTTCCGGACCATGAATTTCAATCCCGACAGCGACGGCTGGGGCGTCAACTTTCAGCGCACGATTGCCCGCAAGAACGAAGTGAGCATCTGGATGGGCTGGCCGCGCAACCAGGGGCTGAACAGGATGGCCAATGCCGGGCTGCTCACCGGCATCCGGAACGTCACCCAGGGTCATAGCCTCGACGTGAAGCCGTACGTGGTAGGCACGTCTGAATCGTTCCCCGGACGTGGAGACGCCAGCGTGACGAACGACGCGAATGTCGGCGTCGACCTGTTCTACAACCTGACGCCGCAGCTCAGGGCCAACCTCACCGTCAACACCGACTTCGCGCAGTCGGAAGTTGACGCGCGCCAGGTCAACCTCACGCGCTTCTCGCTCTTGTTCCCCGAAAAGCGCGATTTCTTCCTCGATGGATCGCTCTTCTTCGACTTCGCGAGCGGCGGCGACGATCTCATTCCGTTCTTCAGCCGCCGGATCGGGCTCGACGAACGCGGTGCTCCGCAGCGGATCAATGTCGGCAGCAAACTGACCGGACAGGCTGGCGCCTATGACATCGGCGTCCTCCAGGTCCAAACCGGAGAAGAAGGCGGCGTCCTCGGCGAAGATTTTGCCGTGATGCGAATCAAGCGCCGGATTCTGCGCGAATCCTACCTGGGCGCCCTGTACACGCTCCGCGACACTCGGGGAGGCAGCATCGACACCCGTCAAACCATCGGTGTCGATTTCAGGCTGGCGACTTCGGGGTTCCTCGGATCCGAGAACTTGAATGCGAACGGCTACTTCCTGCACGCGACGAACCCGCTCGATACGGGCAAGAGCTCAGCGTTCGGCGTCGAGCTTTCATATCCGAACGACCCGTTGAACGCCCAAGTCGCGTACACGGAGATTCAGGAGAATTATGACGCGGCGGTCGGGTTCACTCGCCGGACCGGTTTTCGCAACATCAATCCACGGGTTGAATGGACGCCTCGGCCGAGTCGGCATCCCTGGATCCGCCGGTTCAATTTCGGGGGAGAGATGGACTGGTTCCTCGACCCCCGCGACAACCGGCTGCTGACGCGCGAGATCGACGTCACGGCGTTCGAAGTCGATCTGCACACACAGGACTCGATTCAGTTCCACGTCGTGCCCACCTACGAACGGCTCGAGGAGAGCTTCAGGATCGCCCCGGAGGTGACGCTGCCCGTTGGGCAGGAGTACAGCTTCACGCGCTACCGAATCCAGGGAAGCACGACCAGTCGTCGTCCGCTCGCGCTCTCGCCGCAGGCGGAATGGGGCAGCTTCTATTCCGGCGATCGGCTGCGGCTTGGCCTGACCGCCAACCTGCGTGCCGCGCCAGGCCAGATGTTTACGTTCACCAACGAGTGGAACCGCGTGTCGCTGGCTGAAGGGCGGTTCTACACCCGGCTGTACCGAATGATCGCCGAGACACAGTTCAACCCGCGGATCGCGCTCGTCAACAACGTGCAGTACGACTCGCAGAGCGCCGTCATCGGGTGGCAATCGCGGTTCCGGTGGACGGTCAAGCCGGGCAGCGATCTCTACTTCGTCTATATCCACAATTGGCTGGACGATCCGCTCAGCAGCCGGCGGTACACGCTCGATCGGCGGCTCTCGTCCAAGATTCTGTACACACACAGGTTCTGAGCGCGATCTCGCCGTGCGTACGGGCTATCAGCGAAGCACCCTGCCCGCCGCCAGTTCCCGGAGGAACGTCTGCAGCGGGAGCACGCGCAGCGGGCCGTCCTTCAGCTCGGCGGTCCCCGTGTAAACGCCGAAGCCGGCACCGACGACCTTGTCGGCGATGAGGGCCTTCAGCGGCCCGCTGAACTCGCGTCGCTACGTTGTCGACGCTTTCACCTCGATGCCCACGGCCCGCGTCACGCGCGTCCACACGAAGTCGACCTCGCTCTAAGAGCGGTCCAGCGCCGACCGCCGTTGGTCGAGCTGATCCAGGATCTCCGGAGCTTCCTTCAGTTCCGTCAATGGCGCGAGATGGGTGCGCACGTAGGCCCAGTCAAGGCGTCCCGACTGCCGGATGATGATGCCGTCGACGTCGACCCAGTCCTTCGGCCGGTCCGCGAACGCCTTGAGCACGATCAGGTCCTCCGCCGAACACGTGCGCAGCGAAACATCGGGGGGGAAGATGAACGGGCTCGACCGGCTCACGGCGCTCTCCTCGAACGGCAGCCCTCCGAGTGCGATGTCAAGTCCAACCCCCGAACGGGCTCGGAGCAGCAACACCCGGTTCGCGCGCGCGAAGGCGGCCGCCTCGTCGATGCGCGGCTCGAAACGCGCGACCAATGCCGACACGAATCGATCTTCGTCGCCGAACCCGGTGAGGAGTGTGAGATCGACGTCCACGGTCTCGCGGGGTTCACCCCAGCGCTGGACAGCGAGGCCGCCGATGAAACAGAACCGCCAGCCTTCGTGCTCGCAAACGGTCTGGAGCTCGGCTGCCGCGCGGATGACCTCATTCACGTCGCGGCATCCTTCGGAAGATGCGCTGCTGTTCGACCAGACCAGACGAGGGCTTCGGTGCGCGAGGCGGCATTCGGTAGTCCGCCGGCCCGCAGAGGAGCGCAATGGCGCGGTACGCGTCCAACTCACGCAGTTCCTGCCGCCGGATTCGCTCCAGCAGCGGCGCGGCATCCTGCCATGTCTTCACCCAACGCCGCCCGAGCGCGATCTGCTCTGGAGACCAGGACGCCAGCGCCGACGGGGGTGACCCCACGGCGCAATTCTATCCCGCCCGACTCAGTCGCGCGCGAAAGCGAGGTAGACGGCGATCGGGGCGAGCACGAGCCAGCTGCCGAGCACCAGCTCGACCAGCATCAATGGCACGTGTGGAGGCTCGGGCAGCGATACACGACCGGCCAGCGAAATGAGAAGCCCTGCAAACGCGGCGGCGCCGACAGCCTGACCGATGATCACGGGGCGAATGGCCTTGCGCATGGCTTCTTCGCGAGCGCGCGCCTGGGCGTGCAGCCAGACCACTTCCACGGGCGGCACGCGCGCCTCCTGCTGCGCCGCGGCGTAGTCCTGCCGTATCGCCTCGATGATCTCGGACTCAAAGCGGTCTTCGCTCTGCTCCCTCATGTCCTCGGTCCTCATCGAGATCGGGGCCTCAGCAACCCGGCAAGCTTGCGCCGCGCCCTGAAGAGCAGCGGCTTGATGCTGTCGGTCTTCAGGCCGAGCGCGCTCGCGATTTCCACGTGCGACGCGCCCTGTCCGTAGGCCAGCCAGAGCAGGTCGCGCTGCCGCGGCTTGAGCTTCGCCATCGCGCGCCGCAAGTCCGTGCGGCGCTCGGTGTCCTGCGCGAAGTCGCCCGGCGCGGCCAGCAGCGCCTCGTCTGGCAACGGCGAGTCGTCCAGTCGCGGTCGTCTGCCGCGGTCCTTCAACAGGTTGGCGGCGATGCGAAACAGGTAGTGGCGACGGTGCGCGTCGCTTTCGAACGCGACACATGCGCGCAGGAATCGATAGTAGGTCTCCTGCAGCAGATCGTCCGCGGCGTGCGGATCGCCCGTCGCACGCGAGAAGTACGCCCAGAGCATTGTTGCGGTCCGTCCGTAGAAGCCGCGGAAGGATTCCTCGTCCATCAGCAGCGCCGTATCCTCTGTTCCATCGAGCGGTGCGGCGTTCGGGCCGTCGGCATCGTTGAATGGGAATGCGAGCACGAGGAGCCGTCGTGTCATGTTCTGGGAGCCTCGTGGCCGAGGTCACGCCGGCCCGGGGGCGTGACCAGGTCCAGACGTTGAGCGATGAAATAGGATACGCCGGCGGAGACGACGAACCCGACGCCGACCGCGAGCGCAAGGATTCCGGTGCCCGACAGCGGCTGGCTCAGCTCGTCGAACGTGATGCGTCCTCCGACAAACATCAGCCCGACGCCGGTGGCGGCCAGGACGATGCCGGCTTGAAGCGACCAGAAGATGCGCCCCAACGGGGCGTCCATCATGTTCGGAATCGCGGATGGAGTGGGCGTCGGCGCCTGAATCCCGGTCAGTCCTCGGCCGGCTGGCGACTGGACGTAGGCGAGCAGCTCGTCGCTGCCCGAGAAGCGGTCGACCAATTTCGTCTGCAGATCCATTTGCATGCGCGCGGCGCGTTGCCACCGGCGATGCTCGACGAGGGTGCGAATGAGGCCGGCGAGCGCGGACGTGATGATGAAGACGATGGCCACCACCGGAATCATTTCGGCGAAGCCCCTCCATGCTCGAATGGCCTCGGTTCGTGGATCGGCCGGCTGTGAATCGCCGCCCGGCGCGTCGCCGACGAAATACGTGGGGTTGTGGGCGACTTCCGGGTGCTGTTCCAGAAACGACGCGAGGGCAGGATACGTGGCCAGGTAGTCGGGGCGCGTCAGCAGCGAGGTATCGATGCGCAGGACCTGCCGGACCGACGGTGGATATTGGTCCAGCAGTTGTCTCAGGCGGTTGCGCGTATCCTGCGCCCCTCGGTCGTCGCCCGGCGGCGCGACCTGGGCGGCTCGTTGATCGGGTGCTGCCGGCTGGGCCGGCGGGCGCGGCGCGGCCGGCGCCTGCTGGGCCCAAGCCGGAACCGCGACCGCCAGAACGAGAAGGCCGGCACAGAGGGCACGATTCGTCATACCAGCTAATACGCGCGCAAGCCCTGGCGGTTAACAAGGCCAGTCGCCCAGATTTCGAGGGCGCCGCGGGCCTGCATCGTCAACGCGAAGACCGTGCACCATGCCGGAGCGCGGTAGACGCCTCATGGACCGCCGGGCAGTAACGCGTTGCCGCATGTCGCGCCGTCCTCGCCGGTGCGGCAGCGCGCGGGGTTCATCAACAACCATTTCTGGGCCACGCGCTACAAGGCCGGCGAGATGCACGCGGCCGGGCCGTATCCGAACCAGAGCACCTGAGGCGACGGTCTTCCGCGCTGGGTCGCCGACGACGAGTCGCTCGTCGACCAGGTTGGGTCGCCGACGACGAGTCGCTCGTCGACCAGGACGTGGTGGTCTGGTACACGCTGGGCATCACGCACATTCCCCGGCCCGAGGAATGGCCCATCATGCCGGCGGCGCACGTCGGCTTCCGGCTGATTCCGGGCGGCTTCTTTTCGCGAAATCTCGCGCTCGACGTGCCGGCGTGCCGAACGCCGTCGGCGTGTCCATGAGCTGGATCCGTGTCCTGAGCTCACGCGCGCCGCGGTAGGCAGGACTGAAGTCCTGCACTACAGACCGGCGCAACGCGCGCCGCGGTCGGCAGGACTGAAGTCCTGCACTACAGACCGGCGCAAGGCGCGCCGCGGTAGGCAGGACTGAAGTCCTGCACTACAGACCGGCGCAGCGCGCGCGCCGCGGTGGTACTACCTCTACTCGGGCAGGCGGAACGCGAGCAGCTCGCCCGGATAGTTCCCACCGCCGATCGCCACCACGATGTACTGCTTGCCGTTGAACAGATAGGTCATCGGCGATCCGCTCTGCTGCGCCGGCATGAGCACGGCGCCGGCGTCCTTGCCGGTGGCCTTGTCGTACGCGCGCAGCAGCGCGCCGCGTGGATGGCCGGCCGTCGTCGTCACTTGCGCTTCGCCGGCGATGACCAGCGTCTTGGTCACCAGCGTGCCGATGATGCCCGCCTGGCCCGTGCGCGGGATGTCGATCCCCTTCAGCGCGGGGTGATTTCGAACGTTGTCCAGCGTGTCGCCGTGCGCGATCTGCCACACGATCTCGCCCCTGTCCAGGCTGATGGCGCTGATGCTCCCGTACGGCGGCTTCACGATCGGCAGGCCCTGAACCGAGAGTCCTCCGCCGCCGGCCCCGCCCCGTCCTGCGCCAGCGGGGGCCGCAGGCGCCGCAGGGGCAGCGGGCGCCCCCGTCGCGACGGTGACCGGGGCCCTCCCAGGGGCCGCACCCATCGGCACCGCGGCCCGCGCGCCCGTGAGCGCACTGCCCGCGACGTAGTTCATGTCGTTCTTCGAGGGGTCCGGTTTGACGAGGCCGAGCGAGCCCGGCGACCGGCGCGAATAGACGTACAAGATGTGCGTCTCGGGATCGTAGGATCCGCCGGCCCACACGGTTCCGCCGCCATTGATCGCAAGCTGGACCGTCCCCAGCGGGCCTTCGGCCCTGCTGACGACGGGCGGCGTGAAGATCGGCCCGATCTTGTATCTCGAGATGACCTTCTCCGCTTCGGCGCGGAGCTCGGGGGTGAAGTCGATCAGGTCGTCGTGCGCGAAGCCATTCCGATCGTACTGGAACAGATTACCGTGCGCATCGAGCGGGAATGGCTGCGTCGGCGAGTACCACTCTCCAGGGACGTCGCCCTTCTCGACGGGCCGCTCTTCGATCGGCCAGATCGGTTTTCCGGTCACCCGGTCGAGGACGAAGAGGAACGCTTCTTTCGTCGGCTGCGCGAGCGCCTTGATCGTTCGTCCGTTGACGGTGATGTCCGCGAGTATCGAAGCGCACGGGATGTCGTGGTCCCAGATCCCGTGGTGCACGAGTTGATAGTGCCACTTCCGCTGACCGTTCTTCAGATCGACCGCGACGATGCTCTCGCCGAACAGGTTGTTGCCCGGGCGATGACCGCCATAGTAGTCGCCCGTCGGCGCCTCGACCGGCAGATACGCCATCCCCAGTTCTTCATCGACCGTGATCTGCCCCCAGACACCTGTGTTGCCCGTGTACGACCACGAATCGTTCAGCCAGGTGTCGTTGCCGTACTCGCCGGGCCGCGGAATCGTGTGGAAGATCCACAGCCGCTTGCCTGACTTGACGTCGAATCCGCGGACGTACCCCTTCTCGTTGCTCTTGCCTCGCGGCACACCGCCCGACAGGTGCGCGGCGCCGATGATGACGGTGTTCCCGGCGACAATCGGCGCCGAGTGCAGACCAATCTCGCCGGTGACGAGGTCCATCACCTGATCGTTGTCCAGCTTCAGATCGACGATGCCGCTCTTGCCGAAGGTCGAGACCGGGATGCCGGTCCTGGCATTGAGTGCGACGAGCTGATAGCCCGGCGTGACGTAGAGAATCCGCTCCTCGCGGCCGTCGGTCCAGTACGAGAGGCCGCGGCCCGAGAGCTGGCGGGGCGCCGCCTCGCCGCGATCCCCTTCGCGCTCGCTGTGCATCCACATCAGCTCGCCGGTGGCCGCGTCGAGCGCGACGACCGCCCGCCGGGTGCCGGCCGTCGAGTAGACGACGCCACCGACCATCAGCGGCGTCGACTCGAACTGGTACTCGGGTCGCGGGCCCAGACTGTCGGTCTTGAACCGCCAGGCAATCTCCAGCTTGCTGAAATTGTCGGCGCTGACCTGATCGAGCGGCGAGTACCGCGTGTTGGCGAGATCGGCGCCGTATGTCGTCCACTCGCCGATTTTCGCGCGCGACTGGCCGGCGGTCGGCAGCGTCGCCCAGATGAGCAGGCCCACCAGGGCGGTGACGAGAAACCCCCACCGATAAACTGTTCGCCTCATGCTTCCTCCGTTGTGGAGCCCGTCCGGGTCATGTGCCACGGGAGCGTGTTCATATTTCTCGGACCCGTTCCTAGCGCTCAACCATCCAGATATTTGCCGTCCGCTCGTTTCTGCCCTCACCTAGGAGCGTGTCCGAGGAACGTGAACACGCTCCTAGTAGGCCGGCTCCGCCGGCGAAAACCACCCGGAATTTCGTGCGGTCGTCCCGTGCGCGGTTTCGGGATCATACCGCCATTCGAGCGGTCGCGTCCTCGGGAATGACCTCGAGCCCGTCCGTCGGATTCTCAAGCCACCGCCATCCGGATGGTAGAAGACGACCTCAGGCTCACGCCGGAACCGATGGCAATCCCGCAAGCGCCATCGCCAGCTCTCGTTCGTCGTAACTCTGATCCGAGAGCTTGCCGTCGAAGTAATCCTGATACGCCTGCATGTCGAAGTGGCCGTGACCGCTCAGGTTGAACAGGATGGTCTTGGCCGCCCCGTGTTCCTTGCAGAGGACCGCCTCGTCGATGGCCGCCTTCACCGCGTGGTTGGCCTCGGGAGCAGGGACGATGCCTTCCTGCCGCGCGAAAAACACGCCCGCGTCGAAGCACGCGATCTGGTGATACGCCCGCGCCTCGATCAATCCCAGTTCCTTGATGTGCGACACGAGCGGCGCCATGCCGTGATACCGGAGACCGCCGGCATGGAACCCGGGAGGTATGAACGTGGAGCCCAACGTGTACATCCTCGCGAGCGGCGTCATGTGGCCGGTATCGCCGAAGTCGTACGCGTACTGCCCCCGCGTCAGGCTCGGGCAGGCGGCCGGCTCGACCGCAATCACGCGCACCTTCTTCCCGCCGCGAAGCTGCGCGCCGATGAACGGAAACGCGATGCCCGCGAAATTCGATCCGCCGCCCGTGCAGCCGATGACGATGTCGGGGTAGTCGTTGGCGAGATCCATCTGCGCGATGGCCTCCTGGCCGATGACCGTCTGGTGCAGCAGCACGTGGTTCAGCACGGAGCCAAGCGCATACTTCGTATCGTCGCGGCCGGCGGCCACTTCCACGGCCTCGGAGATGGCGATGCCCAGGCTGCCGGGGCTTTGTGGCGAGGCGGCGAGCACCTGGCGGCCGAAGGAGGTTTCCATCGACGGGCTCGCGATGCAGCGCGCGCCAAACGTTTCCATGAACGCCCGGCGGTACGGCTTCTGGTCGTAGGAGATCCGCACCATGAAGATCTGGATCTCGATGCCGAAAATCGATCCGGCGAGGGCGAGCGACGATCCCCACTGGCCCGCGCCGGTCTCGGTCGTGATTCGCGTGACGCCAGCTTCCTTGTTGTAGAACGCCTGCGCCACCGCCGTGTTCGGCTTGTGGCTGCCGGCCGGGCTGACGCCCTCGTACTTGTAGTAGATACGCGCCGGCGTCTGCAGCGCGTGCTCGAGGCGGCGTGCCCGGAAGAGCGGGCTTGGACGCCACTGCCGGTAGATGTTCCGCACCGGTTCCGGAATGTCGATCTCGCGCTCGGTCGACACCTCCTGCATGATGAGCGACATCGGGAACAGCGGCGCGAGGTCGTCGGGGCCGATCGGCTTCAACGTGCCGGGATGAAGCACCGGCGGCGGCGGCGACGGCAGGTCGGCCATCAAGTTGTACCAGCGCTTCGGCAGGTGCGTCTCATCGAGCAGATACTTGACGGCGTCGCTCATGTCGTGTCTCCTCAAACTTGACGCGGGCGCTTCGGCCGCGCGCACTGCTATTATCGTCCCGAAGGCCTCGGCTGTCGGCCCTCGTGGAGAGTGAAGACAGGGAAGACGGTATGATGGCAGCAGCAGGGCGTTGAAAGAACATCACAACCATTCCGGGCACGAACCCTCGACCGGACCGGCGCCAGACGCGCACATCGATCCGGTGTGCGGCATGAAGGTCGCCGCGACGAGCCCACATCGGTTCGACCACCAGGGGACGACGTACTACTTCTGCTGCGTGGGCTGCCTGGGCAAGTTCAGCAGCGACCCGGTCCACTACTTGTCCGGCAAGAAACCCGTGCCGATGCCCGTCCAGCTCGTGCAGCGCCCGAAAGCCGGAGGGGGGAGCGCCGCTGGTCCGCTCCTGCACTCCCCGGTCGCGCCATCGTCCGCTCCATCGGCCCGTTCGTCGGTGCGCGAGCATTGGACCTGCCCGATGCATCCGGAGGTGCGCCGGTCACAACCGGGCTCTTGCCCTTCGTGCGGGATGGCCCTCGAGCTCGCCACGCCATCGGCCCCCGCGGTCCGCCCACCGGTGGGCGCACCAGTGGACGACGCCTGGACTTGCCCGATGCACCCCGAGATCGTGCGCGACAGCGCGGGCAGTTGTCCGATCTGCGGCATGGCGCTCGAACGGCGCACGGTGACCGCAGCGGCGGAGGAGGACAACCCCGAGCTCCGCGACATGACGCGCCGCTTGTGGTTCGCGGCCGCCTTCACGATCCCGCTGTTCGTCCTCGCCATGGGGGAGATGTTCCCGGGCGGCGGCATGTCGCGGACACGCATGCTCGTGGAGCTCGCCCTCGCGACCCCCGTGTGCGTGTGGGCGGCCTGGCCTTTCTACGTCCGCGCCGTTCAGTCGCTCGCCAATCACAGCCTGAACATGTTCACGCTCATCGGCCTCGGCGTGAGCGTCGCGTACGGCTACAGCGTGGTCGCCGCGCTCGCGCCGGGGATCTTTCCCGCCTCCTTCCGAGAGCACGGCGAAGTGGCCGCCTACTTCGAAGCCGCGGGCGTCATCGTCACGCTCATTCTGCTCGGCCAGGTGCTCGAGCTGCGCGCCCGCAGCCAGACGAGCGCGGCAATCCGGAAACTCCTCGGCATGGCCGCGACGTCAGCCCGCCGACTTCGCGACGATGGCAGCGAAGAGGACGTGCCGCTGGAGCATGTGCAGGCCGGCGATCGGCTCCGCGTGCGTCCCGGCGAAAAGGTGCCGGTCGACGGCGTCGTGCTGGACGGCCACAGCTCGGTCGACGAATCCCTGGTGACCGGCGAGCCCATCCCGGTGGAAAAGCAGGTTGGCGACCGTGTCATCGGCGCCACGATCAACGGCACGGGCAGCCTCGTGATGCGGGCCGAAAAGGTGGGCGCCGACACGCTGCTGTCTCGCATCGTGGCCATGGTGGCTGAGGCGCAGCGCAGCCGTGCGCCGATTCAGAAGCTGGCCGATGCCGTGTCCGGCTACTTCGTCCCCACGGTTGTGCTCGTCGCCATCATCACGTTTGTGGTGTGGGCCATCGCCGGTCCCGAGCCTCGACTCGCGCACGCGCTCATCAACGCCGTCGCGGTGTTGATCATCGCGTGTCCCTGCGCGCTTGGACTCGCGACCCCGATGTCCATCATGGTGGCCACGGGCCGGGGCGCGACGATGGGCGTGCTCTTCCGGAACGCCGAGGCCATCGAGATCCTCAGAAAGGTCGACACGCTCGTCGTCGACAAGACAGGTACGTTGACGGAAGGGAAGCCCCGGCTCATGAGCGTCACGCCGGAGGCGGGCTTCGTCGAACAGGACCTCCTGAGCCTGGCGGCGAGCCTCGAGCGGGGCAGCGAGCATCCGTTGGCGGCGGCCATCGTCAAGGGGGCAGAGGCCCGGCACTTGACGTTGGGGCACGCGCAGGCGTTTGCCTCCGTCACCGGTAAGGGCGTGAAGGGACGCATCGGCGGGCGCGAGGTGGCGCTCGGCAATCGCGCGCTGCTCGAGAGCCTGAACATCGATCCGGGGCCGCTCGTCGATCGCGCCGAGACGCTTCGCGGAGACGGACAGACCGTGATGTTCGTGGCGGTGGATGGAGTGTCGGCCGGACTGATTGGCGTCGCCGACCCGATCAAAGACACCACGCCGGCGGCCATCGAGGCGCTGCACCGGGAAGGTGTGCGGCTCGTGATGCTCACCGGCGACAGCCGGACCACGGCGCAGGCTGTGGCGCGCACACTCGGGATCGACGACGTGATCGCGGGAGTGCTCCCGGATCAGAAAGCGGCCATCGTCAAGCGCCTGCAGGCGGAAGGGCACGTCGTCGCGATGGCCGGCGACGGCATCAACGACGCGCCGGCGCTGGCGCAGGCGCAGGTGGGCATCGCGATGGGCACCGGCACGGACGTGGCCATGGAGAGCGCCGGCGTCACGCTGGTGAAGGGCGATCTTCGCGGCGTGGCGCGCGCGCGCCGCCTCTCGCGGCAGACGATGCGGAACATCACGCAGAATCTGTTTTTTGCGTTCGTCTACAACGCCCTCGGCGTGCCGGTCGCCGCGGGCGTGTTGTACCCGGCGTTCGGCCTGCTTCTGAGCCCGGTGATCGCGGCAGCCGCGATGAGCTTCAGCTCGGTGTCGGTCGTCGGCAACGCGCTGCGCCTGCGACACTCGGCCGTGTAGGGGCTCGAGCGACCCCGGCGACGATCGCCGATGAGCCCTTGTGTTGACGCGTGTAGTGCAGGTCTTTAGACCTGCCGCCGCCGGAGGGCAGCGTGTAGTGCAGGTCTTTAGACCTGCCGCCGCCGGGAGGGCGGTGTGTAGTGCAGGTCTTTAGACCTGCCGCCGCCGGAGGGCAGGACTGAAGTCCTGCGCGACGTGCCTGGGTGGCTGTCTTGTGAGTGTTCGACTGACACGCTTCCGAGCCGATCTGGTCTATCCTCTCTCCCGTGCTTCAACAGTTCCATTTCCCGTTATCGATCGTGGGCTGATTCCATGGCGGCGACGAGCGAATCTCGGGAACCACCGAGAACACCCCTCCGCGCGCTGATCGTGGAGGATTCCGAGAACGACGCTCTGCCCCTTCTCGACGAGCTCGCACGCCACGGATACGACGTCACCTGGAAGCGCGTGCGGACCGCTGACGAGATGAGGGCGACGCTCGACGAATCCGGCTGGGAGGTCGTCTTCTCCGAGGACAGCATTCCCGCCTTCAGCGCCACGGCCGCGCTCGAAACGCTGAGGAACTCGGGCCAGGATCTGCCATTCATCATCGTCTCGGGCACGATTGGCGAGGAG
>Ga0156018_1169_pt1 | contig 16965 bp, 12 predicted proteins | sample RifCSPlowO2_02_FD_107672 | JGI IMG/M metagenome (GOLD analysis project Ga0156018, IMG submission 107672) | Acidobacteria bacterium RIFCSPLOWO2_02_FULL_65_29 | reverse complement strand
TGACACCTTCAACCCCTGCGCCTTGTTCCAGCGGCCCGTCTCCAAAATGTCTCCACGACGGGGGTCGATTCGCGACGAATTGAGATCACTCATGTTGAATCCTTCAGTGCGCGTAAGGGGTAGGGAGTCCAACACTTAAGCCCAGAAGTCGCGCGCCATCACCAGGTTAGAAGAAACGCGCTTAAAGGGTTCGACTCCCTCCCTTCTCCGCCAGGCTAGCGCGCCAGCGACGCTTCACGTCGGGCTGAGCACATGCCTTCGAGACTTCGCCGGCCGTGCGGTCCCGTTGTCGTGGTGGGCTTGGTGGCGTATGGGCTGGTCAGCCTTACGCGCCCGCTCGGCGTCATCTTGAAGCCGGCGCTGGGAGAGGTGGCGGACGTTGTCCAGATGGTCGGCTTCCTGTGGCCTTATCCCCTACTGCTTAGTCTCCAGGCGTCGTGCCGCTCGAGGGGCCGGGAGCGCGGTTCACATACATACTGGTTCTCGGGCTGGGTCTCGCGATCGTCTGGGTGTTCACGGCCTCGGTCCAGACGCGATTTCGCCACGAGACCTGGTCGAACCCACGCGCGTACTTGTGGGCTCCGTGGCTCTGGGTGGCACCATTGGTCGCGCTTCAAGCCGCAGTGTTCGGGTTGGCAGTCTTGTTCGGTCTGCCTGTGGGAGAGTAGTTGAGCTCATTGTGGGGTTACCCTCTCTTTTACCCTTTCTTTGAGGTAATACCTCCTTTCCGGCCGCATGACGGGGTCTCAGGCCGACGGTTTCGGCATACGCCGCCAGCGCGCGGCAGGTCCTCGTCCGACACATTCCACCAACTTTTTCCGTCTCAGCTCCTTCAGGACGCGCCGAACCATGTCCCGACTGACAGCCGGACAGGCACGCTCAAGATCGGCAAGACGGAACGACCCGGCGAAAGATTCGATGGCTGCTTGCACCAGCGCACGCTTGGCGCCGCGAGGACTTCGAACGTCGCCAGCCCGGCTCTCGAACTCCCGATAGGCGCGGCGTACGACGCTCGAGAAATAGATGAGCCAGGGCAGCGGGTCGTGAGTGCCCGAGTGCCAGCCGTCGGAGCTCTGCCTCAACGCCTCGTAGCACTCTTCGCGCGTCTCTTCGACCAGCCTCTCGAGACTGATGTAGCGGCCAACCTCGTAGCCGTGCTGGTACAGGGCCAGCAGCGTGAGGAGCCTCGATACGCGGCCGTTGCCGTCGCGGAACGGATGAATGCATAGAAAATCGAGGACGAGCGCCGCCACGGTCACGAGGAACGGCGCCCGGCGCTGGTTCACGGCCTCGCGATACAGCAGGCACAGCTCATCGACCGCGGCGGGCGTTGCCGCCGCCGCGACGGGACGAAATCGTACTCGCGGAGCTGCTCCAGCTTTCAGCTCGACGATCTCGTTCTCCACGGTTTTCCACTGGCCGGCATCTCCAGTGTCTTCCTGAATCGTTTGGTGAAGCCGCCGCAGGATGCCTGGTTCGATCGACAGACTCGCGGCGTTCGTGTGAATGAGAGTGAGCGCGTGCCGGTAGCCGAAGATCTCGCGTTCGGAACGGTCGCGTGGTTTCGCCTGGCCGATCACCAGCGGCCGGAGACGATCGGGATCGATGGTGACACCCTCGATGCGGTTGGATGATTCGGCGCTCTGCACGAGCGCCATCTCCCGAAGCGCCTTGAGGACTTGCGGCGCCTGGCGAGTGTAGAGCGCCTGGCGGCCCTTAGCCTCGGCGATTTCGTCAATGAACCAGACGACGGCTGTCGGCAGCGGAAGACTGGCAAGCCGATCGCCGCGGAAGGACATCATGCGCCTGGGCCAGATCTTCTACAGATTCCCCCGGGCAGTCTATGTACCATAAACGGTTGATCTAGGGGACAGTCACGCGGATCCTTTGCGTGCCCTCGAACGTTATCATCAAGGTGGGGAAAATGGGTACCTCGGGCAACAAGTGGCGAAGTCGATTCGGTGTAAACCACGGGCCGTCAGCCATTGAATTTGCGCTTCCGTCGGGTCGACTTGCGGCGTGGCTTGCGTTGGCGAGCGCCTTGGCACTGGTGAGTGGTATCATTCCGCCAACAGACAGGCGGCAGCGGCTCCGCCGGTTGTGCGCGACACGACGGTAACCAGTCGCACACACGGTCTTCCGGTTGAAGGAGGTGGGCTCTGACGTCATGAGTTCCCCGAATGACGCCGCCACGATCCTCGTCATCGACGACCACGTCGCCCTCGCACAGGGGTTTGCGCAAGCGCTGACCGGCGCCGGGTACAAGGCCCTCGTCGCGCATACCGCCGACATCGCGCTGCGCGAAGCCCAGCTGCATCAACCAGAGGCGATCATTCTGGATTTCCAAATGCCGTTCATCAATGGCGCGGGATTCCTGTATCGCTTGCGGGCGAACGAGGACCTGCGGCGGACGCCGGTATTGGTCATCACCGGCCAGACGTTGACCGACGAAGTGCGGGCAGAATTGCGTGAGTTGGGAGCCCAGGTACGTACCAAGCCGCTGGGACTGGCGGATCTACTGACCGAAACGAGGGCCCTGGTGCAACGGGGTCACGATGAGAGGGCCTCCGACTCGGCCAAGGGTCCGCCTCGTATCTGACGGAACGTTCGAGCGCCATCCGCCGAGCGCGGAGCTGTCTGGTTTCAGGTACTCCTCTGCGCGAGCTCGCGCCAGTCGGGCTTCGGCGGCATAGACGATGTTCGCCCTTAGCCGTGGCACACGATCTGGACGTGGCGCCCGACGATGGTTGGAGAGCTGGTGGGTCTGCTAATCCGCGAGACGTCCAGACACGCCACATCATCTCTGATTCTGCGCTGCTGTGATCTTGTAGACGGCCTCTGCGCCCATCGGTCCGTCCGGCCACATCGCTTCGAGCGAAAGATCCTCCACTGTACCCATCTGCTCCAGTAGCGTTGCCCCTTCGTCCGCCTCGTACAACCCAGCGCGGACAACGACATAGTCGACGTGCAGATTCCGGAGAAAAGACATCGAGCGATCGTCTGGAAACGAGGCCATCGCTTTGCGCATCTCGTAGAACGACTGAGGCGCATAGCCGCTGTATCCGTTGAGCATTTTCTGGAAGTGGCCGATTCCCTGGTACATGTAGACAGAGTCGAGCGAGCCCCAGAAGCCTCTTCGTGACAGGAGCGGCAATTCCACGATGACCGCTGGCGGTCGTTTCGAAAGCAGCGAGTCGATCCGAGTAGGTGCCGGAACTGGCGCAATCGACGGCGAGGATGCGTACTCGGCGATCAGCACCGCGACGAGCGCTGCGCCCGCGAGGTGCCTCCATCGGCGCTCGATTCTTTCGAGCATGAACGCAACGCCGTAGGCGCTCAACACGCCAAGCGACAGGTTGACGAGGGTGTCAAAGCGCGCCGGCGAGCGGAGCGCCTGAAACGCCCCGACGTGTTCGAACAGCCACAGGTAAACAATGCTGCCAGAGCCTCTGGTCAATTCGACAGAAGCCGCCAATCCGGCGAGGTAGGCGAATCTCACGCGCCCTCGCCCTCTCACAACCCCCAGCAAAGCGAGCGCGCATGCCAGGATCCCCGGGAAAAGGTTCATCTCATCGGCCCAGGTGAAATCGGTGCTCGCCGTCCATCCGTACAGACGGTTCATCGCCGGGGCCGACAGGTAGTTCGTCATCGAAGCACTGTAAACCCTGACATCGTCGAGACTGCGCATCCCCACGCTGCGCTCGGCGTGCCTGTAAGCGAGCCCGTATGGTGCAACGAGAGTTATCGCCAGCGTCGCGGCAACCGCTGTCGGAAGAAGGAGACGCCGAGCATGCCCGACACCCGTCGAGATCAGCAGTCCCGGCGTCAGCACGGCGAAATACGTGATCGAGAAGATGCCGGCGTAGACGGATGAAAGCACTTGTGCCGCCACCGTCAATCCAAGCATCACGCCGTCGCGCACCCGGCCGTTCGCGAGGATGCGATGGATCAACAAGAGCGCGACCGGAATCCAGAAAACAATCTGCAGCTCGAGGTGCATGTAGTGACAGAAACGGTAAGGCGCAAAGCCGTAGATGACTCCGGCGACGATCGATCCGGTGACGCTGCCTGTCAGCATCCGTGCGAGCAGAAAAGCCGCATATCCGGATAACGCGAAGGCCGCGAACAACGCGAGGTTGTAGATCAGAACGGGATTGCCGCCTGCCCAGAAGAGCGGTGCCAAGGCAGCTCCGGGGAGCAGCATCGCGTCGGAGTATCCAAGCGTGTCGTGCGCCGGGTAGAAGATGTTCGCTTCGAAAAGAGCACGCGGATCGGTTTGGAGCGCGTGCGCCACCCAGGCAAGCCGCCACATGCTGAAGTACGGATCGGAATGGTACGGGACCGACGTGCCAAGCCCTCGCACCTGCGGATACGTCACAAGCGCGGTGAACGCGAGAAAGAACAAGGCGATGGCGACGTCGTGTCGCAACATTCGCCGCACGAAAGAGAGCTGCAGTGGAAGTCGGAATTCGATGTGATTCTCGCTGGCGCTTACCAGCCAGCACTATACCCGAATGATGGCTGCGATACCCTCCGAAACGGCGAGGCCCTTCGCGAGCAGGAGGGATGTGTGAAGGCTCTACTTCCAGGCCGAGACGGCGAAGAGCGCGACGAGGGCGGCCAGCAGCAGGGTCATGACGCGCAGGCCCTCGTACAGCCGCCGCAACGCGACCCGCCTCACGTTGTTCTTGATGCACAGGCTGTGCACCTGCACCGCGAGCTCGGCGTTGAGCTGCTCCATGGTGACCTCGTGCCACGCCTGCCAGTAGCTCTCAGCGCTGCGCGCGATCACGTCCTCGAAGTAGCGGACACCCTTCGGGTAGTCGGCCCGGTCCCTCGGCCAGCCGCCAAGCTGCGGCCGGAAACGGCCGGGCCGGAGCGCCACGACGGCTTCCAGCATGAAGTACAGCGCGACGACCGCATACACGCCGAACAGCGCGGCCGCAAGGGACCGCGCCCCCGGCGCGAGGATCGACATCAGATCGCTGCGCGTGCCGCCCACGAGCACCGCGGCGTTCAAGCCGCTCATCAGGATGAGCGCGAACCGGCCCTCGCGATTGTTCAGGTCGATGAGCTCGTAGGCCTCGTCCATGGCCGCGTTGAGCGCACGAGATCGTTCCCGAGCATCGAGCGGCTTGTGGCCCTTGCCGACGTCGGGTGAGGGCAGGCTTTCGTCGTCCATCCCTACTGTTATCGGCTCGTCTAATCCAGCTCGACAGGCAGGGATTGAAGTCCTGTGCTACACGCCGGCGCAACGCGCTCTCCGGAGAAGGCAGGACTAAAGTCCTGCACTACATGTTGGCGTGACTTCAGATCTGCACGTGCGCCGCGGAAGGCAGGACTGAAGTCCTGCACTACACGCCGCGAGAAGCGCACCGACGTCGGCCGTCAGCGGGCGTCGGCGGTGTAAATCCGGTGCAGCACGCGCGCCGGCTGGTCGCGGCCGGAGGCTTCGATGCGGACGATCACGATGAGCTCGCGATGGGCGGTGTTCGCCGAGTAGATCTCTGTGATCCTCCCGGCGGCGCCAGTGATCTCGCTCACCAGCTTGCCGCTGTCCCACTTCGTCCTGCGCTCGATGCTGGTCGACTCGTCCTTGATCTTCTTGTCATCGGCCGACAACCGCGTCGTCCGGCCGTCGCCGGCAGTGACGATGATCATCGATTCGGTCTGGACGATCGTCAGCCGTTCGGGGGCCTCGATGAGGCCGCGCAGCGCTTCCTGCCGCCGCATCATATCCTCCGGATCGGCGCCGCGGCCGCCGCCAGGGAAGCCGCCGCCGCCGGGAAAGCCGCCGCCGCCCCCCCCGGGGAAGCCGCCGCCGCCGCCGATTCCGCCGCCGCGCCCGCCCCCGCGCCCGCCGCCGAGGCCGCCGCCTGGTCCGCCCGCGCGCCCCCGGCCGTCGCCGCGCCCCTGCATTCGTTCGTCAGGCAGGTCGCTCAGATCCTTGTTCAGCGTCCACGAGCCGACAATCGAGCTCGCGTCGTTCTGCGCGTGCACGCCAACCCCGCTCCACGTCCACGCGCACAGGGCGATGGTGGTGGCCGCCAGCGCAATTCGCTTGGATTTCATGAGGCTCCTCGAGACAGTCGCGGCAGGCATCATGTCGATTATCGATCGCAGGCGAGGCCGCCGGCCCGTGAAAAAAACGTGAAACGTCTTCGCGCGCTCTGCGTTGTTCGTCGTGACGCCTGCTAAGGTTTCGGTCCCGCGGGCAGGACCAGCTCGTTGGCCTTGTTCGCGGCGACGTCCTTCGAAGCGGGCGCGTTCCACGGCAGGGGCGGCGCCTTGCCGGGCTCGTACAGCGACTCCATCGGCGCCCACACCTTGTCCACGCGATCGGTGAAGAGATCGCCGATCAGCAAGTCGGTCACCGTTCCGCGCAGCTCGGGGTGGTTCTTCATGAAGGCCGCGAAGCTGAACCCGTCGTAGTACTCGCACACCAGCCGGCGCATCCGATCGACGCCCTGATTGAACGCCTCTTCCCACCGGCCGAGCTGCGCCGCCGAGACGTCACCCTTGGCCAGGCCGTCCACCACGGCATCGGCCGCGAGCTCGCCCGATTTGAGCGCGAGCAGCACACCCGAGGAATAGAGCGGGTCGAGAAATCCGAACGCGTCGCCGACGAGTACCCAGCCGTGCCCCGCGAGCTGCTTCGATCGGTACGAATAGTCCTTCGTCGCGAAATAGCCGGTCGTCCTCGTCGCTTTCGCCACGCGCTCCTGGACCGCCGGGCAGCGCTCGACTTCCTCCTGGTAGGTCTGTTCGCGTTCCCCGCGGCCCTTGAACAGGTAGTCGAACGGCGCCACGACGCCGCAGCTGACAAGGTCGTCGTGCAGCGGGATGTACCAGAACCAGCCGTTCTTGTTCGCGGTCTGAATGACGACGGTCGCCCCTTCGTCTCTGCCCGTCTCGCGGTGCGCGCCCTTGAAGTAGGTCCAGATCGCACCCTTGTTCAACACCGGATCCCACAGGCGCAGCCCGAAGCGGTTCATCAACAGACCGTTCTGCCCGCTCGCGTCGACGACGACCCGTGCGCGCACGTCGCGGCGTGCTCCGCCTTCCGCCTGAATCGTCACGCCGGTTGCGCGCGCGTCGCGCGCCGCCTGGAGGGACCCGCCCTCCGACAGCACGTCGACCACCCGGACCCCTTCGTGGACGACCACGCCGTGCTCGCGCGCGTTGTCGAGCATCATCTGGTCGAACTCGCTTCGCACGACCTGCCAGGTCTGCGAGCACTCGTGCGGCTTGTTGTCCCAGAAGTAGAACGGCGCCGAGAGCTTGCCGGCCGCGTTCACGAACTGGACGCTGTGCTTCTGGACGAAATGGCTCCGCCGCATCCGGGGCAGCATATTGAGCCGCTCGAGCACCCAGTAGGTTTCCGGGATCAGCGATTCGCCGATATGAAAGCGCGGGAAACGCTCGCGCTCGAAGAGCTCCACCTTCAAGCCCCGCTGCGCCATCAGCGTTGACACGGTCGAGCCGGCGGGGCCTCCGCCGATGACGACGACGTCTGGGTCCATCAGAAACCTTGAAAGTTGAAAGCTAAAAGTGAAAAGTCAAAAAGACTTCTCACTTCCGCGGATTCCCCACGCATCTTTATACAGCGTAAGCGCGGCCGCGGCGTCGAACGCGCGAGGGTTGAACGTCCCGGTCCACTGCGAGGCGGCGTCCTCGGCGAGCGCTGGGAGGTCGTGCTCGGCGACGCCGAGCTCGCCGAGCGTGGCCGGCAGGCCGCCGATCCGGGCCAGCTGTTCGAGGCGGCTGGCGAGCCGTTCGCCGGCGTCGGCTGGGTTCGCGACCGGCGATGGAGCCGCCTGGGTGGTGGCCAGCAGCTCGGCATACCGGCCCCCGACCAGAGCTGCGTTCCACCGAATCACGTGCGGCAACATGACCGCAATCGCCAGGCCGTGCAGTGTGCCATACCGCGCCGTCAGCGGGTTCGCGCAGGCGTGTGCCGCGCCGAGCATCGACTGCTCGATGGCGATGCCGGCATAGTGGGCGCCCAGCAGCATCGCGCCGCGCGCCGCCACGTCCGCGGGCGCGTCGAGCACCCGCTCGAAATGCAGGTCGAGAAGCCGCCACGCGTCGTGGGCGAAGAGCTCGGAGATCGCCGTGCGCCTGGTGGTCACGTACGCCTCGACGGCATGCGACAGGGCGTCGTATCCGGCAACCGCCGTCACGCGCGTTGGCAGCGTCAGCGTCAAGACCGGATCGAGAATCGCGATCGAGAATGCCGCCTTCGGGTCCCCGCACGCCATCTTCGCGTGCGTCCCGGCGTCGGAGATGATCGCGTAGCTCTGCGCTTCGCTTCCGGTGCCGGCGGTCGTTGGCACGCCGATGGCGGGAAGCATGGGGTGCGATGCCTTGCCGAAACCCCTGTAGTCCCCGATCCTCCCACCGTTAGTGAGCACGAAGTTGATGCCCTTGGCGCAGTCGAGAGAGCTGCCGCCGCCGAGCGCGACGATCGAATCGACCGCGGCCCCGGCCGCGACAACGCGTCCGGCTTCAACCATGGCCGAGGTGGGGTTGGCGTCGAAGTCATGAAAGCCGGCGACGGCGATCCCGGCGCGTTGCAGGCAGAGGGTCGCTTGCGTCACATGCCCGGCATCGACGAGCCCTGGATCGGCGACGAGGAGCGTCCTCTGAAATCCTAGACTGGAGGCGAGTTCGCCGAGCCGCGCGCTCGATCCGTCGCCGAAGACGATGCGCGTTCGCGGCTGAAAATCGAAGGGTTTCACGGGAGTCGGGAGCCTTGATCATATCGCATCCAGATCCGCTATCATCTTGGGGTTCATCTGTTTAGCGAGGGACGTTTATGGTGAAGAGGCTCTCGTTACTCCTTGCGTCCGTTCTTATCCTGGGCTCATCGATCGAAGGACAGGGCCCAAAGCGTGTCGCGCTCGGCGACTGGCCCGAGATGCGCGGACCGAATCGAAACGGCGTGTCCGCCGAGACGGGTCTGCCCGAGAGGTGGGCCGTGAACGGCGAGAATTTTCTCTGGCGCGCCCCGTACGGCGGACGGTCGGCGCCGATCGTGATGGGCAATCGCGTCTGCGTGCAGAACCCCTCAGGCCGAGGCGCTCAGCTGCAAGAGCGAGTGATGTGTCTCGATGCCGACACCGGCAAGCTGGTGTGGGAGTACAGGTTCAACCTGTTCCAGAGTGACGTGCCGCCGCACCGCGTGGGATGGGCATCGCCCGCGGCGGATCCCGAGACGGGCAACGTGTATGCCCTGGCCGGCAACGCAGCAGTCATCGCCCTCAGCCGCGACGGCAGGCTTCTGTGGCAGCGCTCGGTCGGTGAAGAGTTCTCGGCCTTCACCACGCACGGCGGCCGGACCTCGTCGCCCCTGATCGACGGCGATCTGGTGATCGTCAGCGCGGCGATTTCGAACTGGGGAACGCTCGCGGCGAGGCAGCACCGCTTCGTGGCGCTCGACAAGCGCACCGGGGAGATCGTGTACGTCTCCTCGCCCGGCGGCCGGCCGTACGACACCAACTACTCGTCGCCGCTCATCGCGACGATCGACGGACTCCGCCTCCTCATCTCGGGCAGCGGCGACGGCGCCGTCCACGCCATCAAGCCGCAGACGGGTGAGAAAGTGTGGAGCTACATCGCGTCGAAACGTGCGATCAACACCGGCGTGGCCGTCAGCGGATCGACCGTCATTGTCTCGCACGGCGACGAGAACCTCGATACCTCGACGCTCGGCATGATTGCCGCGCTCGACGGCTCCGCGACGGGCGACATCAAGACGACGAAGTGGACCGTGAAGGGCACCGAGTACGGATTCTCCTCGCCTGTGATCGACGGACAGCGCGTGTACCAGATAGACAATAGCGCCGTGCTGCACGGATTCGAGCTGGAGACGGGACGGCTGCTGTGGGAGCACCCGCTCGGCACCCTTCAGAAGGCGCCGCTCGTGCTCGCCGACGGTAAGCTGTACGTCGGGACCGAAAATGGCCGCTTCTTCATCCTTCGCCTGCGTCCCGACCGTGTCGATGTCCTGAGCGAGGTGCAATTGCCGATCAGCACGAACAGTGTCGGCGGCTCTGAAGGCACGCCGGAGCAAATCGTGTCGGGCGCCGCCATCTCGCGCGGACGCGTGTTTTTCGCCTCGAGCGACGCCGTGTACGCGTTCGGGCCCAAAGTGGCGAGCGCCGTCAAGGGCACCTCCGTCGACGAGCCGGCGGTGAAGGGTGAGGGCGCTCCGGCCTGGTTGCAGGTCACGCCGACCGAGCTGACGCTCACGCCGGGCCAGGTCTCGAGACTGCGCGCACGCGTGTTCGATGCCAAGGGGCGGCTGCTTGGCGAGCAGAAGGCGGCGTGGACGCTGCAGGGCCTGAAGGGCGCCGTGACCGACGGCGTTTTCACGGCTGGCGCCGATGCGCTCGATCAGGCCGGGATGATCCGCGCGACGGTCGGCGGCCTCACGGGCGAGGCGCGGGCTCGCGTCGTGCGCCCGCTGCCGATGACCGACACGTTCGACGGCTACACGGAAGGCGCGGTGCCCGCCGGCTGGATCAATGCCGTCGCCGGAAAGTTTTCGGTCGTCACACTCGATGGCCAGAAAGTGCTGCAGAAGGCGCCGGACAACACGCTCTTCAAGCGCATGCGCATGTTCTTCGGCGCCCCCGACTGGTCGAACTACACGGTCGACGCCGACGTGCGAACGACCACCAGACGTCGTCAGCAGGGCGACGTCGGGATCACCGCGCAGCGCTATTCGCTCGTGCTCTATGGCAACGCACAGCGGCTCAAGATCGAGCCGTGGGAGCCCGAGACCGCTCGGACAGTCACGGTGCCTTTCGCGTGGAAGCCAGACGCGTGGTATCACCTCAAGCTGCGCGTCGAGAACCTCGCCGACCTCTCGGTTCGGGCGCGAGGGAAGGCGTGGCCGGCAGGCGAGCCCGAGCCCGAGGCGTGGACGATCGAGAAAACCGACCCGATCGGGAACCGGCAGGGCTACCCGGGCGTCTTCATGGATGTGGAATTCGGCGCGCAGCTCGACAACTTGAGGATTTCGCCGAATTAGCCACGAAAACACGAAAGCACGAGAAGAAATCCTAAACGGCGTGGCAGGACAGGGACAGACTTCATCATGAGCTCATACAAGATCGTGCGAACAGGACTCCTGTGTGCCGCGGCGCTCGCCGCGGCGTCTGCCGGCGCGGCGCGTCTTGCGGCCTCGGACCCCGGCACCGGCGACTGGCCCATGTGGGGCGGCACCCCCGACCGCAACATGGTGTCCGCGGCGACGGGCCTGCCGGCCGAGTGGGACGTCAAGACGAAGAAGAACATCAAGTGGGTGGCGGCGCTCGGATCGCAGAGTTATGGCAACCCGGTCGTCGCCGGTGGCATGGTGTTTGTCGGCACGAACAACGAGGCAATGCGCGATCCGTCGCAAGGCGGCGATCGCGGCGTCCTGATGGCGTTTCGCGAGTCGGACGGCGAGTTCCTGTGGCAGCAGACGCACGTGAAGCTCGAGTCGGGCCGTGCGAACGACTGGCCGTTCCAGGGCGTGGCCAGCTCGCCGCTCGTCGAGGGCGAGCGCCTCTACTACGTGAGCAATCGCGGCGTGCTCTGGTGCCTCGACATCAAGGGATTCACCGACGGCGAGAACGACGGCCCGCTGACCAACGAGAAGCCCGCCGGGCCGAAGGACGCCGACGCGGTCTGGTCGTTCGACATGATGGAGGAGGTCGGCACCTATCCGCACAACCTGGCGAACTCGTCGCCGGTCATGTGGGGCGAGCTGATCTTCGTCAGTACATCCAACGGCCACGACGAGAGCCACGTGAACATTCCCTCGCCACGCGCGCCGGCGATTATCGCGGTGAACAAGAACACGGGCAAGCTCGTGTGGGAGGACAACTCGGTCAACGACCGGATCCTGCACGGCCAGTGGTCGACACCCACCGTGGGCAGAATCGGCGGCGTCGAGCAGGTGGTCTCGGCGCAGGGCGACGGCTGGGTGCGCGGGTACGAGCCGGCCACCGGCAAGAAGCTCTGGGAGTTCGATACGAACCCGAAAGAGTCGGTGTGGCCCCGGACGCGCAATGAAGTGATCGCCACCCCGGTCATCTTTGAGGACCGCGTATACATCGCCAACGGCCAGGATCCGGAGCATGGCGAGGGCGTGGGCCATTTCTACGCCATCGACGCGACCAAGCGGGGGATCATCACCGATACCGGCCGGGTCTTTCATTTCGACAAGATTCGCCGGTCGATCTCGACCGCCGCGATTGCCGGCGGCCTCATCTACATCCCCGACTTCAGCGGGTTCTTCCACTGCCTGGATGCGAAGACCGGGCAGGAGTATTGGGTGCACGACCTGACGTCGGCCGTGTGGGGATCGGCGCTGGTCGCCGATGGGCGGGTCTACCTGGGCAACGAGGACGGCGACATCGTGATCTTGCAGGCCGGCAAAGAGAAGAAGGTGCTCGCGACCATCAACATGGGGAGCGCGGTGTACGGAACGCCGGTGCCGGCGCATGGCTCGCTCATCATCATGAACCGCAATCAGCTGTACGCCATTGCAGCGAAGTAACGTGATCGCCGATCACAGCGATCAACGCAGAAAGCGCAGAGCACGCAGAGCATTCGAATCTCTGCGCGCCCTGCAGGCTCTGCGTTGGACGTCGTGTGCGGTGTTCCTGGTTGGCCTTTCTGGCGCGTTTCTCGCGCAGTCGCCCGCGCCGGGCGCCTGGTCCCAGTTCCGCGGCGATACCCGCCTGACCGGCGTCGCCGCCGGCGCGCCGCCCGGCACGCTGAAGCTGCTGTGGACGTACGAAACCGGGAACGAGCCGATCGACTCGTCCGCGGCCATCGTGGATGGCTCGGTGTACGTGGGCTCGGGGACCGGCGATCTCGTCGCCCTCGATCTCGAAACCGGCAAGCTCCGCTGGAAGTACGCCGCCGGCAATCCCATCGTCGAATCCTCTCCGGCCGTGGCGCGCGACACGGTGTTCGTGGGCGACAGCGGCGGAATCCTGCACGCCGTGCGGACGAGAGACGGCAGCCGTCTCTGGACATTCGAGACCGAGTCGGAGATCAAATCGTCGCCCGTCGTGGCCGGTACCGTGGTGCTGGCCGGATCGTACGACGGCCGTCTGTACGCGCTCGACGCGGCGACGGGGCGTAAACGGTGGGTGTTCGAGGCCGACGGTCCGGTGCACGCCACGCCGGCCGTCCAGAACGGCGTGGTGTACCTCGCGGGGTGCGACGAGAGCTTTCGCGCGATCTCGCTCGCCGACGGCAAGGAGATCTTCCGCATTCCCGCCGGCGCCAACACCGCGGCCTCGCCGCTCATCGTCGGCGACCGCGCTTATTTTGGGACGTTCAACAACGAAGTGCTGGCGATCGATCTGCGGGCGAGAAAAATCGTCTGGCGGTACGAGAACCCTGACCGGCAATTCCCGTACTATTCGTCCGCCGCGCTCGCCGCCGGCCGGGTGGTGGTGGGGAGCCGCGACAAGCTGGTGCACGCGATCGACGCCGCGGACGGGAAGAATGCCTGGACGTTCACGACCCGGGCGCGCGTGGATTCGTCGGCGGCCGTGGCGGGTGCTCACATTTACATCGGATCGAGCGACGGACGGCTCTACGTGATCGACGCGACGACGGGTGAGAAGCGCTGGGAGTTCGATACCGGCGCGGCGCTCACCGCATCGCCCGCGATCGCCGGGGGAAAGGTCGTCATCGGCTCGAACGACGGGGTGGTCTACTGTTTCGGCTGAGCCCATTGAGCAGAGACAGCAGCGCCTGCGGCTATCCGAGCCGAGGACTGCGAATCCGAGGCGAGGCATCATCGTAAGAACGCGCCGGGGGTGCCGCCTTCGCGCCTCCGGCGCTTCGGCGAGCCTCGCCGAAGCTCGCGTGTGTCACAAGCGAGCGGAGGCGGGGGGCCTCGGCGCAACTGAAGAATGTTGGCTCCCGCGTTGAGAACACAAGGATGAGCAAATCTATGAGCTGGACCGTCTTCGTCGCAGGTGCCGTGCTGTCGTGGGGCGTCTACGGATCAATGCTCCATGACGGGCAAATGAGGCTGGGGAGCCCGCTGAGGGCGTTGCTGTGCGTCGGCGTCGCCTACTTCCTTGTCGGCGTTCTCGTGCCCGTGGCCGCTCTGTCGCAGCAGCAGGGCGGGCTGGCGGGCTTCAACGCCGGGGGTACGACAGCCGCGACGATGGCCGGCATGCTTGGGGCGGTCGGCGCCGCCTGCATCATCTGGTCGTTTCGGAGCGGCGGATCGCCGCTCTACGTGATGCCGTTGGTGTTCGGCGGGGCGCCCGTGGTCAACGTGGTGTACACGATGATGGTGCATCCACCGAAAAGCGCGCCGAGCCCTCTGTGGTTCGTCGGTCTGCTGCTCGCATCGGTCGGCGCGGGCATGGTGCTGTACTTCCGTCCGGCGGCGGCGTAGTCCGCAACGCCCTCGGGGCTCGGGACTTGGGGCTCGGGACTCGGGAGCACGAAGAAGATTTCTGGTTGGCTCTTCCTTCGTGTTTTCGTGTTTTCGTGGCAGGATTTTGACCGGCGCCCGAGCTAGGAGAACATGAACCTTCAAGGCTTTTTTTCGTGTTCAAGGCCTCCTCTTCGTGTCTTCGTGTCTTCGTGGCTGCATTTTGATTGGGAGCACGTCATGCGCAAGCTTGCATTCATCCTTACCGTCTCGCTTGTCGCTCCGGCGTCGGTGTTCGGCCAGCAGTCGACGACAAGCGGCACGCAGCCCGATCCGGCCGATCAGACCGTCCGCCTGCGTCTGCCCGTCGTCACGGTCACCGCGGAGAAGGTGCCGGAAGACGCGCAGAAATCGCCGGTGAGTCTGACCGCCGTGACACGAGAGACGCTCGAGAGCTCGGTGCCCCGCGGCGTGAGCGACGCCGCCGACCTGGCGCCGAACACGTGGTTCAACGAGTTCAGCGCACGGAAGCTGAGCAACCCCCGCTTCCGCGGCATCGGGTCGAGCCCGAGCAACCCCGGCGTCACCACGTTCATCGACGGCGTGCCCCAGCTGAACACGAACTCGTCGAGTATCGAGCTGGCCGACGTCGATCAGATCGAGTTCATTCGAGGCCCTCAGAGCCCGCTGTTCGGGCGCAACAGCATCGGCGGCCTCGTCAGCATTTCGAGCGTCCGGCCTTCGCTGACGAAGTGGACCGGGGGCCTCGTCGCTCCGTTCGGGAATGTGGGCGCGTCCGAGGTTCGAGGCAATGTGTCGGGACCGCTCATGCAGGCCCGGGCCGGCGTCGGCTTCGCATTCGGGTATGCGACGCGCGACGGGTACACGACGAACGACGTGACCGGCAACGATCTGGATTCGCGGTCGGCGTTCTTCACCAAGAGCCAGCTCCTGTTCAACCCCGGCGCCGGCTGGGAGGCCCGCGCCATCATGACGACCGAACGTGCGCGAGACGGTGACTACGCGTTGAACGACATCGGCGCGCTCCGCGCGAACCCGTTTCATGCGGCGCGCAACTACGAGGGCTTCACCGAGCGTGACATCTTTGCTCCGACCTTGCTGCTGAAGCGCACCGGCTCGCGTGTGGATCTGGCGTCGACGACCGGACTGGTATGGTGGTCTACGGACGACAGCACGGATCTCGACTACACGCCGCTGCCGCTCGTCCAGCGGGATAACCACGAAGAGGACTTTCAGTTCACACAGGAAGTCCGAATGTCGTCCGCCAGGGACGCCGCCATCCGGCTCTCCGATCGGGTGTCGCTCGAATGGCAGAGCGGCTTTTTTGCGTTCAGCCAGGCGTACAAGCAGGACGCCATCAACTGGTTCTCGCCGTTCGTGCTGTCGCCGTTCATCACCTTCGGCGTGCAGCAGCATTCGCCGCAGTCCGAGCTCGACGACTACGGCGTCGGCGGCTACGGCCGCGGCACGTTCTCGTTCGACGAGAAACTCGACGTGGCGCTCGGTGTTCGCGCCGATTACGAGAACAAACAGGCGCTCTTGAATACGTTCTTCCGGCCCTTCATCGCGCCGGACTCGACCGTCGCCGCCGACGATACGTTTGGCGACGTGTCCCCGCAGCTCACGCTGGCCTATCACGTGTCGGGCGGGCAGATGATCTACGCCAGTGTCGCGCGCGGGTTCAAAGCCGGCGGCTTCAACGCCGCGGCGCTGCCGGGCAGCGAAGCGTACGGCGAGGAGCACAGCTGGAGCTACGAGGGCGGCGTCAAGACGCTCTTCGCCGACAGTCGCGTCTCCGTGAACGCCGGCGTGTTCTACATCCAGTGGGAGCACCTGCAGACCAACGTGCCGAACCCGTTCGTGCCGGGGCAGTTCTTCATCGCCAACGCCGGCAGCGCCACGAGCAAAGGCGTCGAGGTCGAGCTCAACGCCAGGCTCTTCGAGGGTTGCGACTTCTTCGCCGGCGGCGGCTACACCGACGCCCGGTTCGACGCCGGCACGTTTTCGAACGGCGTGGCCGTGGGCGGCAACCGCATCGCCAACATGCCCAGCTACACCGCCGACTTCGGCGGCCAGTATTCGGTTGCGCTCAGCGCGAAGGCCACGGCGTACGCGCGCGCCGAGGTCGTCTTCCGCGGCGACTTCGAGTACGACGACGCCAACACAGAGGGGCAGGAGGCCTACACGGTCTCGAATTTCCGCGGAGGCGTGCGCGGGAAGTACCTCTTCGGCGAGGCGTGGGTGCGAAACGCGTTCGACACGCGATACATCCCGCTGGCATTCGCGTATCCCGGCCTGGCGCCCTCGGGCTTCATCGGCGAGATGGGCGCCCCCCGAACGTTCGGCGTCCGGGCCGGGGTGACATTCTGAAAAGAGGAATTTGAGGATTTGAGGACTTGAGGATTTGAGGACTTGAGGATTTGAGGACTTGAGGATTTGAGGATTTGAGGATTTAGTGCCCACGTGCCAGGTTTAATCCCACCGCCTTTCAGGCGGTAAGCTTTCAGCCTCCCGATCCGGTGGAGGGGGCTGAATGGGCG
>Ga0156018_1024_pt2 | contig 16979 bp, 10 predicted proteins | sample RifCSPlowO2_02_FD_107672 | JGI IMG/M metagenome (GOLD analysis project Ga0156018, IMG submission 107672) | Acidobacteria bacterium RIFCSPLOWO2_02_FULL_65_29 | reverse complement strand
GAGCGTCACCATGAACAGCTTGTCGCCGAGCACGCCGAAGCCGCGATTGACGAGGCCGCAGCACGCCGTGAGGTTCGGCGGCAGCTCGCGTCGGTACTGCCAGATCTGGCGGCCCGTGCGCGCGTCGATCGCCCACGCCAGGTTCTGCGGCCCGGTGACGTACAGCACGTTGTCGCGCACGAGCGTGGTCGTCTCGAAGTTGCCCAGCGTGCGCGTCTGGAACGTCCACTGCGGCTGCAGGCGGTTGACGTTCTCGGGCGTGATCTGGGTCAGCGGGCTGTACCGCTGGTTGAAGTAATCGCCGCCAAATGTGAGCCAGCGCGAGCCGTCGGCCGGCAGGCCGGCGAGAAGCTCCTGGTTCGTGACCAGTGCCGGGGGCGGCGCCTGCTGCGCCGACAGGGCGATCGTACCGACCGCGCCGAGCGCCGTCAGCACCGCGATTCGGACGAAACGGATCTTCATGTCGCGCTCCTCTACGAATTCTTAATTCTTAATTCCGAATTCTCAATTGCGTGGTTTCTACTTAACCGCTGTGTCGAATCCGCGCAGCGTCTGCAGGTACCGGACGACGTCGTCGAGATCGCTGGCGCTCAACCGATCCGTGCCGAACGGCGGCATGGCCGACTTCGTATCGTTGGCGACCTCTTTCATCTTGTCCTTCTCGTAGCCCTGAATCCGCTCGCGCGTGTCCATGATCTGGACCGAGAAGAGGTCTTCGTTCTTCTTCACGCCGTGGATGGCCTGGCCGTTGTCCTGCGTCAGCGTGACCGGCTCGTACCCGGGTCGGAAATCCTCGACCGCGCCGCGGATGCGCCGGACCATGGCATCGCGCGCGCGCGCCGATCCGATGCGGGACAAATCGGGGCCGAGGCGGCCGCCCACGCCGTTCACACGGTGGCAGCTCGCGCAGTTGGCGCGGTAGAGGCGCTGGCCGTTCTCGGCGTTGCCGCGCGGCGGATCGGTCGAGGCCGGCGCGGCCAGCGTGCGCAGGTAGGCGAGCACCTGCCAGACCTCGTGATCGAACATGCGGGCGTTGGCCGGCATCTCGGTGTTGGGCACGCCGTTCTTCACCGTCAGGAACAAGCCCTCGTCGGTGCGGCCCGAGGCCCAGACCTGCGTGAGGTCGGGCGAGCGGACGCCGCGCGCGTCGACACCGTGGCAGTCGGCGCAGCGGCTGCGGAACAGGCCCATGCCGTACTTGATGGCGGCCTCATCGCCTTGCAGGGGATTCGTGGCTGCCGGCGCTTTCGTGATGGGCGCGGGCGTGGGCTGCTGCGCCGACAGGCCGGCGCCCAGGATCGCGAGCAGGGCAACGGTGGCGACAGAGGCCACTGGGCCAAAGGTTCTCATGGCGCGGCTCCTCATGATTGTGTGGGTAAGGCGCTCATTATAATTCCTTCTAACTTCTGACTTCTAACTTCTCACTTTCTATTTGACCGCCGGATCGAATCCGCGCAGCGTCTGCAGGTACCGCACCACATCGTCGAGGTCGCTCAGGCTGAGCCGATCGACGCCGAAGGCCGGCATCGCCGACTGCGTGTCGTCGGTGACGTCCTTCATCTTCTCTTTCTCGTAGCCCTGAATCCGCTCGCGCGTGTCCATGATCTGGACCGAGAAGAGGTCTTCGTTCTTCTTCACGCCGTGAATGACCTGCCCGTTGTCCTGCGTGAGCGTCACCGGCTCGTAACCGGGCCGCGAACCCTCGACGGCGCCGCGGATGCGGCGCACCATCGCGTCGCGGGCGCGCGCCGACCCGATGCGCGACAAATCGGGGCCGAGCCGTCCGCCCATGCCGTTCACGCGGTGGCAGCTCGCGCAGTTGGCGCGGAAGATCCGCTGCCCGTTTTCGGCGTTGCCCCGCGGCGGGTCGGTCGAGGCCGGCGCGGCGAGCGTGCGCAGGTAGGCGAGGATCTGCCAGATTTCCTGTTCGTTGGCCCCCCGCGGCGGCGGGTTGGCAGGCATCTCGGTGCCCGGCACGCCGTAGCGGATCGTCCGAAACAGCCCCTCGTCGGTTCGGCCCGACGCCCAGACCTGTGTGAGGTCGGGCGAGCGGACGCCACGTGCGTCCACCCCGTGGCAGTCGGCGCAGCGGCTGCGGAACTGGCCCATGCCGTACTTGATGGCGGCTTCGTTGCCCTCGAGCGGGTTCGTCTTGGCCGGAGCGGGTTGCTGGGCTGCCAGGCCATGGCCCAGGACGATGAGCAGTGCGGCGGAGAAAGCGGTGACGGTCGACGATCCGGTCGTGTTCATGCGCCGCTCCTCATGGGTCTGCCGGGTCCGAAGGACCCGGCCTACGTACGACGTACCGCTCCTCATGGTTGTCTGGCGCTCATTATAGTGAGGTCCCGAGCCCGAGTCCCCACCTCCGCTCGCCTGATCGCTGGACGAGCGACGGCGGGCAAGCCGAGTCCCGAACCCCGAGTCCTAGTCCCTAGTCGCTAGTCCCTAGTCCCTACGGTGTGCTCGACGGTGGACGCCGCGGCTGTGTCTCGCGCTCGTAGGCATAGGCAATCTTCAAGAGCGCCTGCTCGCCGAACTCGCCTCCGAGAAGGTCCATGCCAATCGGCAGCCCGTCGCTCGTGAACCCCGCCGGTATGCTCATCGCCGGCAATCCCGTCGTCGCGCTGAGCTGGCAGTTGGAGCCGGCCTGCGGCTCGCCAATCAGCGCGGGTTTGCGCCGAAGCGTGGGATACGCAAGCGCGGTGATGCCCTGCGACACCATCGCCGCGACAATCCGCTCCCGGGCAACGTCGCGCTTCGTGAGCGCCGCGCGGTACGCCTCGGTCTCGCGCGATTCGACCGCGTTCGAGCGCCGCAGCACGCCGTCGATGGCGGTCGAGTACAGCCCCCGATTCAGAATCTCGTCGAGCGATCGGACGGGCGCCTTCGGATACTTCACGAGAAAATCGAGCAGATCGAACTTGAACTCCGCGCTCAGTACGCTCGTGCCCTGTATCAGCTCGTCGAAATCCGGGATTGTGACGTCCGACACGCGCGCGCCCATCCGCCCCAGCATCGCAACGGCCCGCCGGACGATATCCGCGACTTCCGTGTCTTCAGGCGCGCTGCCGAAGAGCGTCGTCAACACGCCGATGTGCACGTCCCCGAGGCTGCTGTCGCCGACGCTACTAAGAAAAGTCCGGGGAATGCGTCCGTTGCTCGCCTTCGTCAGCGGATCGGCCGGATCGAAGCCGACGGTTGCGTCGAGCATCAGCATCAGATCCGTTACCGTGCGCGCCAGCGGTCCGCCGATGTCCTGCGTGTGCGACAGGGGCACGATGCCCTCGCGGCTGGACAAACCGAGCGTGCCGCGCAGGCCGAAAAGGTTGTTGTCGGCCGACGGGTTGCGAATCGACCCGCAGGTGTCGGTGCCCATGCCCGCGGCCGCGAAGTTCGCCGCGACGGCCGCGCCCGTGCCGCCGCTCGAACCGCCGGGATTGCGCGTCGGATCGTAGGGGTTGCGCGTTTGGCCGCCCATCGAGCTGATCGAGGTGATGCCATACGCCAGCTCGTGCAGGTTCGTCTTGCCGATGAAGACCGCGCCGGCGTCGCGTAGCTTCTTCACCATGAAGGCGTCGCGTCCGGTCTGAAACCCTTCGAGCGCGAGCGAGCCCGCGGTCGTCGGCATGTCGGCCGTCGCGTAGTTGTCCTTGAGAACGATCGGGATGCCGTGCAGCGGCCCGCGCACCTTGCCGGCGCGCCGCTCCGCGTCGAGGGCGTCGGCCGCCTCGAGCGCGCGCGGGTTTACCAGGATGAACGCGTTGATCCTCGGTCCGGCCTGGTCGTAGGCCTTGATGCGCTCCAGGTACTGCTCGACGATCTGGCGCGATGTCGCCTGCCGGGCGTCCATCGCGTTCTTCAGATCGAAGATCGTCTTTTCGACGACGTCGAAGGGGGTGGCGGGCGGCGCGTCCGCCGGCCGCTGCGCGTGAACAGCGATCGCGGCAGCGACCACGCCGACGAGTGAGCCGATTGCGTATCGCAGCGTTTTGCTCATTCTTGATTCCTGTTTCCTACTTTCCGGAGCCCCGAGCCCCGAGCCCCGAGTCCCCGAATACCCCAGATAGGCGATAATCTACAGCCACGAAAACACGAAAGCACGAAAAAGAGCCACGAAGGCACGAAGACACGAAGAAGAGCCGCGAAGCAGAACACACCGGGGGGCGTGATGCGTTCGAAGACTGACAGATGGGTGGGGATGATGGCCCTTGCCGCGGTCGGGGCGATTGGGGCGATCGGAATATTTGGTGCCTCGCTCGATGCCCAAGTGCCGACCTTGCCGGCCTCGCCGGGCGTGCCGAATGCGCCGGTCATCACGATGCAAGACCTCGCGGACGGCTTGAAGAATCCGTCGCGATGGCTGACGTATTCGGGCGACTACACCGGCCAGCGGCACAGCCCCCTCAAGCAAGTCACGGCGTCGAACGTGAATCAGCTGACCGCGCAGTGGACCTTCCAGAACGGCGTGTCGCTTCCCGGACAGAAATTCGAGACGACCCCCCTCGTCGTGGACGGCGTGTTGTACGCGACCGGCGCGCTCAACTACGCCTGGGCCATCGACGGCCGAACCGGGAAGCAGCTCTGGCGCTATCAATATCAGCTGCCTCCTCAGCAGACGCTCAAGGTGTGCTGCGGCCTCGTGAATCGCGGCTTCGCGATCCACGGCGATCGCCTGTTCATGACCACGCTCGACGCGCACCTCGTCGCGCTCGACACCAGGACCGGCAAGGCCGTGTGGCACGTCAAGCTGGCCGACTACCAGCAGGGCTACGCCAGCACCGTCGCGCCGCTCATCGTCAAGGACAAGGTCATCGTGGGCATCGCCGGAGGAGAATACGCGATTCGCGGATTTCTCGACGCCTACGATCCGAAGGATGGCAAGCAGATCTGGCGGTTCTGGACCGTGCCCGCTCCGGGCGAGCCTGGCAGCGAGACGTGGCCCAAAGAGATCGATTCGTGGGCGCGCGGCGGCGGGCCCACGTGGCAGACCGGCACGTACGACCCCGATCTGAACCTCATCTACTGGGGCACGGGCAATCCCAATCCGGATTTTTACGGCGCCGACCGTTCGGGCGACAACCTCTACACGAATTCCCTCGTGGCGCTCGACGCGGACACCGGCACGCTGAAATGGCATTTCCAGTTCACGCCGCACGACGAGCACGACTGGGACGCGAACCAGGTGCCGGTGCTGGCCGATCTCAACATCGCGGGCCGCTCGCGCAAGGTCGTGATGATCGCCAACCGCAACGGCTTCTTCTACGTCCTCGACCGCGCGACGGGTCAGTACATCAACGCGAAGCCGTTCATCAGGACGACGTGGGCGAAGGAGATTGCCGGCAGCGGGCGGCCGATCGAGGAGCCGAACCAGCGCCCGACGGCCGAGGGCACGACGACGTGTCCGGATCTGTTTGGGGGCACCAACTTCATGCCGCCCTCCTTCGATGCGTCGACGGGCCTGTTCTTCGTGACCTCGCGCGAGACGTGCCAGGTGTACATCACGGCGAAGCCGCCGGAAGGCTACAAGGCCGGCGACCGCACCATGGGCGGCACGATTCGGGCGGCGCCGGAGCGTGGCTACGGCGCGCTGCGCGCGATCGACGCAGCGACAGGCGATCGCAAGTGGGAGGTACGGCACCCGACGACCTCGTGGGCCGGGGTGCTGTCCACGGCGGGCGGCGTGGTCTTCAGCGGCACCAACGAAGGCGAAGTGTTCGCCGCCGACTCGCGCACGGGCAAGGAGCTGTGGCGCTACATGCTCGGCGCGCCGCTCTACACCGCGCCGGTCACGTATATGATTGGCGACCGGCAGTACGTGACCATCGCGGCCGGGACGACGATCGCGTCGTTTGCGTTGCCTCAACGATAAAAGGGGTTCCAGGCCTTCGAGAGGTTCGCTGGGTTGGAGAGGTTCGGTGCTCGAGAGGTTCCGTGGCTCGAGAGGTTCTAACAGGGTGAAAGGTGCATTGATCATGAGCGAGTGTTACGTCCGTCGTCTGGTGTTGTCGTTCAGCGTCGCATGCCTGGCCTTCGCGTCGGTGCCGCTCGGGGCTCAGCAGGCGGCGCCGCCCACGGTTGCGAATCGCGAGATTCGTCCCCCCGAGAGTTGGGAGGCCACGATTGCGAAGTTCGAGGCCGCGGATCGGCAGACGCCGGTGCCGCAGAACGGCATCGTGTTCATCGGCGCATCCAGTATTGTCCGCTGGAGCCTGCCCGAGTCTTTTCCGGAGCTGGGCGCGAAGGCCATCAATCGAGGGTTTGGCGGGTCGCTCATTGGCGATTCGGTGCATTTCGCCGACCGGATCGTGATTCCCTACAAGCCGCGCATTGTCGTGCTCTACGCGGGCGACAACGACGTCGAAACCAGCGCCACGGCCGAACAGATCGCGGCAGGGTTCACGAAGTTCGATCAGAAAGTGCACGCGGCGCTGCCGGACGCGCGGATCGTGTTCATCTCCATCAAGCCGAGCATCCGCCGGTGGGCGTTCATGGACAAGCTTCGCGGCGCGAACGCGCTCGTGAAGGGCTACATCGGCAAGCACCAGCACCTGGCGTTCGTGGACATCGTGCCGTCGATGCTGGGCGCCGACGGCAAGCCGCGGCCGGAGCTGCTGGTGGCCGACGGTCTACACATGACGCCGGAGGGTTATAAGGTCTGGACGGCTGCCTTGAGGCCTCATCTGGGAAATTAAGAATTGAGAATTAAGAATTAAGAATTCGTGCAACGCCGCGCAACGCACGTGCCGGGGATTACGACGCTTCAGCACGCGATCTGGTCGGTGCCCGTCTCCCCGGACGCGGCCGGCGATCTCGTGCATACCCTCGAGCGTGGAGGCGTCCTGTTTTTTCCCGGATTACCTTTCGCGATCGAGCCGGGCGAGTCGGCTCTGTTTTCTCCCGACATCCTCTCGTCGGCCAAGAACGCCAGCTTCGATCCGTCGACCGGTCGCATCGGAGGCACGACGCTTCTCCGGGGGAAAGGGGCCCCCGGATCCAAAAACGCCGAGGACCTCGCGCGCCTGACCGGGCTGATGCGGCGATTCAGCGACTGCGCCCGGTCGCTCGTCCACGGTCTGTTCCCGGCGTACGCTGGAGCGATCCAGCGCGCGCGCGCGAGTTTCCGCCCTGCTGAAATCGCCGGCCGCGCGTCATCCTGGAGAAAGGATGACACGCGGCTGCACGTGGACAGTTTTCCGGCGACGCCGGTGCAGGGGCGGAGGATTCTGCGCCTCTTCACGAACGTGAACCCGGCCGGGAAACCGCGATTGTGGCGCGTGGGGGCCGACTTCGAGGCCGTGGCGGGCCGTTTTGCGGAGGCGCTCTCGATGCCGTGGCCCGGCAGCGCGCTTCTCCTGCGCGCGTTGCACGTGACCAAATCGCTTCGCTCGCCCTACGACGCGCTGATGCTGCAGCTGCACGATCGGATGAAGGCGGACGCGGACTTTCAGGAGACGTCCCCGCAGACGCGGGTCGATTTCCCCGCCGGCTCGACGTGGCTGACCTTCACCGACGAGGTGCCGCACGCCGCGATGGCGGGGCAGTATCAGCTCGAGCAGACGTTTCTGTTGCCCCTGTCGGCGATGATCGACGAGAGCCGCTCGCCGCTCAGGATTCTCGAACGGCTGAAAGGGCGACGGCTCGCCTAGTGTAGAGCATCACGCTATTTCAGAATCGTCGCGGTCACTTCGATCGTGACCTTGCGGTCACCGACGGGATCAGCAGCTTGCGACACCACGAGCGGTTTTCCATCGCTCCAGTAAAGAAGACGAACGCTGCCGCGATAAGAGCTCGATCAGTCATGGAACGGTCTCCCTCCCCCGAGGCCCCGGCCCCGAGCCCACCCTACTTGAGCGGCTTCAACGGCGGCTGGGAGCCTTCCGGCAACGGATAGCGGTCGACGTTCAGCAGCATCGACACCATGTTGTACCAGCCCATCACGCCGATGAGATCCACCACGCCTCGTTCACCGAACGCTTCCTTGGTGGCTCTGAACGTGGCATCGCTCACCTGTTTGGTCTCGAGCATCTCGGTGCAGAAGGTGTAGACGATCTCTTCGTCTTTCTGCATGCCCTGGGGACGCCGCCCCTGCGCGATCGCGTCCGCGATGGCCGGACTCAAGCCCGCGTTGAGCGCCGCGCGATGGTGCGCCTGCCATTCGAACTGCGACGTCCAGTGCCGCGCCACGATGATGATGGCCAGCTCGTTCAGCTTGCGGGGCATTGAGGTTGCGAAGCGCGTTGACGCTCCGAACGTGCCCGCCAGATCGCCCATCTCCGGGCTGCGCAGCAGCACGTTGAACGGACCTGCGGCGCCGCCGCGCGGGCCCGCCAGCAGGTGGTCGATCATCGTCTTTTGGGCCGGCGTCATCTCGTCGTACGTGAGCGGCTTGAATCGGTCGCCGCGAAGTTTCAGCGTGCGCGGATCGGGACGCTCGGTGGTCGGCGCCTGGGCGGCCGTGATCCCGACGATGGAGACGATGGAGAGGACAGCGACCGACGAGAGCAGTAGACGCATCATGGTGTCTTCCTTTCGGCCGCATGATACGGCAATGCGGCTGGCGAGTCCCGCGTTTCCGCCCGGCATCCAGCCCCGAGCCCTGAGCCCTTTGCCCTGAGCCCTTTGCCCTGAGCCCTTTGCCTTGAGCCCTCTAAGCCCCCAGCTCTATCGGGCTTTCAACAGCAAGACAGGAATCTTGACGAGGTGCCTCACCTTGTCGGCCGTGGCGCCGCGAATGAGGTCGTTCAGGAAGCGGTGGCCGTGGGTGGACATGGCGATGAGGTCCACCGCCTGCGTCTCGGCGGCTCGGACGAGCTCGGTCGCCGGATCGCCCATGGCCAGCGCTGTCTGCACCTTGAAGCCCTGGCCGGCGAGCTCGGCGCGCAGCATTTCCAGGTACGCGCGATCGGTCTTGATCTCCTCCGACTCGCGCAGTTTGAGCTGATCGAAGTTTCTGGCCACCCAGCCGTCCGCCACGTGCACCAGGAGCAGCTCGGCGCCGGTGAGCCGGGCCAGGCTCGCCACATGGTTCAGGATCGTGCGATCGGCGCCCGAGTTCTCGACGGCAACGAGAATCCGTTTATACATCAACGTCTCAAGTGACGGCGGACCATCCTGCCAAAGGACTCTGCGAGCTCTGCCCTTCGACTCACGCTCAGGGCATCCCGAGCCCCGTCGAGGGATGCGTTGATCGTCGTGGACATGTGCTTCAATGCTGTGCGCCGAGCCGGGGCAGGAAGCGGCCGGTCTGGTCCATGTATGTCCGGTACGCTTCGCCGAAACGCGCCACGAGCCGCTCTTCCTCGGCGGCGGTGCGGAGCACGAGCAGCGTGAACACCGCGGCGCCGCCCGCCAGCACGAACCAGTTCGACGCGGCGACCGCGCACGCGCCGATCCACAGGCCCACCGAATCGTAGAAGGGATGCCGCACGAAGCGGTACGGTCCGTTCGTGACGAGCGTGTGATGCTTCCTCGTCACGACCGTGTCCGTCAGGTTGCCGCCAAGCGTGCTCATCGTCCAGAGTATCAACATTCCGGCGGAGCCGCCCATCGCGACGGCCGTCCATCTCAGCCAGTCGGGAAACGGCGCCGCCGCCCACGCCATGGACGAGGGGTTGACGAGATAGGCGACCAGGCCCACGAACATGGCGAGGCCTGCGAGACGGAGCGTGATCAACACGAACAGCCCTTCCTGCCGCCGGTCCAGGGGCTCGTTGGTGCGCGCCTTCAGGCGGAAGCGGGCCATCAGCGGCAACTGAATCACGATCAGCGCCACCACCAGCCATCGGAATATCTGATCGGGATTCATAGAAGTCAAAGTTAGAAGTTAGAAGTTAGAAGGACTATAAGGCCAGATCGCGATTCATAGCCACGCTGCAAACGTTTGATAAAGCAACCACACATTCAGCGCGGCGATGACCACCGCCACGCTCCACGCGAGCGCTTTCACCCAGCCAGGACTTGCGAAGGGGCCCATCTTCTCCTTCTCGCTCGTGAACATCACGAGCGGGAACACCGCGAAGGGCAGCTGCAGCGAGAGAATCACCTGGCTCAGGATGAGGAGCGGCCCCGTGCCACGTTCGCCGTAGATAAGGATGACGATCACGGCCGGGATGATCGCGATGAGGCGCGTGATCAGCCGGCGCAGCCAGGGCCGCAGGCGGATGTTGATGAAGCCTTCCATCACGATCTGTCCGGCGAGCGTGCCCGTGAGGGTGGCGTTCTGCCCTGAGCAGAGCAGCGCCACCGCGAACAGCGTGCTCGCCATCGTCGTGCCGAGGAGCGGCGAGAGGAGCTTGTAGGCGTCCGAGATGTCGGCCACGTTGTCGTAGCCGGTGCCATGGAACGTGGCCGCGGCCATGATGAGGATGGCGGCGTTGATGAACAGCGCCGACATGAGCGCGACCGACGAGTCGATGGTCGCGAACTTGATCGCTTCGCGCTTCCCCTCGAAGGTGTCGGTGTACATGCGCGTCTGGACGATCGACGAATGCAGGTAGAGGTTGTGCGGCATCACCGTCGCGCCGAGGATGCCGATGGCGATGTAGAGCATCTCGGCGTTGCCGAGAATCTGCGCGCGCGGGATGAACCCGACCGCGACCGCCGCCATGTCGGGCTTCGCCAGCCAGAGCTCGACGGCAAACGACCCGGCGATGAGCACGATGAGAGAGACGACGAGGGCCTCGACGTAGCGGAAGCCGTGGTGCTGCAGGTACAGCACGAGGAGCACGTCGAGGGCGGTGAGCGAGACGCCCCAGATGAGCGGCAGGCCGAGGAGCAGGTTGAGCGCGATGGCGGCGCCGAGCACTTCGGCAAGGTCGCACGCGGCAATCGCGATTTCGCAGAGGACCCAGAGGAAGAGCGTGACGGGGCGCGAGAAGTGGTCGCGGCAGGCTTGCGCGAGGTCGCGCCCGCTGGCGATGCCGAGGCGCGCGGAGAGCGCCTGCAGGAGAATCGCCATCAAGTTGGAAATCATGATCACGCTGAGGAGCGTGTAGCCGAAGCGCGCGCCGCCGGCGAGGTCGGTGGCCCAGTTGCCCGGGTCCATGTAGCCGACGGCGACGAGATAGCCGGGGCCGGCGAAGGCGAGCAGCTTTCTGAAGAACCCGGCGCCGTGGGGAATGGCAATCGATCCGTGGACTTCGGGGAGGCTGACCGAGCCGGCGGGGAGCCGCCACCCCGGCGCGACGCCCCCGCGATTTCCCTCGTCAGAATTCATAAGTTTGAATACTCAAAATCATACACGATGATCCCTATTCCGTACCACAAGTATTTCGGAACGCCTGACGAACCCGATGATGCCAAGGAGTTCTCGACCAGAGACTTGGCTATTTGCCAAAATTCTCGCAGCACGTATGCGCGTGTTGGCCTCTCCATGCACCAGACATTCTCGAGGGGCTGAATGGGCCGAGACGGAGCCATCCGAGCGAGTGGACCGCCGAAGTCTGCCGAGGCGCAGACTTTCCGGTCCTCGTGGTCCGCTGATCTGGTTCGCTGATCTTTAAGGATAGAACCCGCCCCGCCTCAGCTATAAGTTAACTACGTCGATTTTGGAGCCGGGGCGCGGGTCCGCCCGAAGGCGGACACTACGTACGAAAAAACGGGAGAGCGGGACATGCGAAAAACCTGGATCCGCGTGCGGGCGTTCGTCGTATTCGCGCTGCTCTGCGCATCCGGTCTGCAGGGAGCCTCGCCCGTGCAGGTCACGGCGGACGCGGTCAAGGCGACGTGGAGCCCACAAAATAGCTCGACGAGCCAGGGGAAGGTGCTCTGGACCGACGATCAAGACGTCTTTTTCTCAAACGATGGCACCAGCGTCTCGACGGTGCAGGCCCTTGGAGGGCTCGGAAATGTCGCCGACTCCACCTTCACACTCGGCACTGGCGCTTCCCCTGGAGACGTGATTGGCGTGTGGCGCCGCGACACCGACTTCGCGTGGATTTGGACGCGCACGGCCAGCGGCGCTACCACGCTCACCGATCTGAAGTACACGCATCCGATTGACGCCAATCTTCCCATGAACCCCGAGGGGCTGTCGGTGGCAGATGGGTGCGTGTTCATGCTGCTCCAGTTCGCGGCGGGCAAGAGGCACGTGTACCGCGTGGATCCGGTCACCGGCGATGCGACCAGTCTCACAGGCAGTGCGAACGTAGTAGGCGCAGCTCGCGTCACGAGCAGCGGGTGCAAGGCCGCGTGGGTGTTCGACGATGACACCGGCACGGACAAGTTGCAGTACTACAACGGTACTGCTGTGACGCAAGTCGATTCAGGATCCGTTGTCACCCCCTATTTCAGCCAAGGGCGGCTCGTGTACGCGAAAACCGTGTCAGGCATCGCGCAGATTTTCCTCTACGATACGACGCTGGCCAGCCCGAGCCCCGTCCAGGTCTCGACTGACAGCTCTGGACAGAACCTGCGGCCGATGACCGACGGTCGCCACGTGACCTGGCTGCACCAGGAGGGGACGACCTATGACGTCGTTCTCAACGGGGGTCTTCGTCTGACAACAGATGCCAGCACGCGCCCCGCGATTCCCACCGCCTTTGAATACCTTTTCCAAATCCATCGGGGCCAGCTCCTGTGGCAAGACACAAGCGGGATCGGCCGCTACTACGCCGGAGGCCGTCTTTCCGCGATCGACATCGCGCCTGCCACATCGTTCGAGAAGTTCTGGCTCGCGGATGGGATCATCGCGTTCCTGGGATTGAGCAACGACGGCGGCGTCGACAAAGAAGTCTTCCGTCTGGTCGGGACGACGCCTGGCGACGCAGCTCAGCTCGCGGCTCCGATGGTGGTCACGGCCACGCGCGGGGCGAACCAGGCGACGGTGACGTGGGATCAAGTCATCGGCGCCACCTCGTACAACGTGTACATGGCGCTGCAGCCGGACGTGACGAAGGACAACTACCTGACGCTTCCTGGTGGAACCCGCTTCACCGGCGTCACCAGCCCGTTCACCGCGACCGGCCTGGCCGACCGCGGAACGTATTACTTCGTGGTCACCGCGGTGGAGGGATCGACGGAGAGCTCGAGCTCGCCCGAGGCCTCGACATCTTCCTGGACGTCGGGGAGCGGCCTGCCGGCCGCGAGCTTCAATGCGGTCGCGGCCGACCGGGCGAATGCGGCGATCGGATACGCCGCGAGCGCCACTGCCGTGTACAAGACGATCGACAGCGGCGCCACCTGGGATGTGCTGGCCGGTGGGATAGAGAACCGCGATATCCGTGCGCTGGCAGCGGACGGGCTCAACGTGTACGCCGCGACGAAACAGGAAGATATTCTGCGGAGCCTTGATGGAGGGGCTTCCTGGACGGTCGTCGCCGATGGCGCTGGCAACATCGGCGAGCAGAACAAGGTGCTGATCATCGATCCGCTCACGCCCACGACGCTCTACGCCGCGGATCTCGAGCTTCCCTCGAAAGTTGCCGGCGATTCGTACGTCGTCAAGAGCATCGACAGCGGGGCGAACTGGGCGCACGTGAAGGAAGCGCTTGCCCCCGGATCCGAGATACGCGCTTACGCGCTTGCCGTGGATCCCGTCACCAACGGCAAGCTCTACGCGGGGGGAACCGGGACCCCCAACCTGGCGAGGAGCGCCGACGGCGGGACGACCTGGACGGCGGTGCAGCCGACCAACGGTTACGTCTACGCCGTGGCGGCCGATTCGCGCCAGGGGTTGAGCCTGTACGCGGGCATGTTCAGCGGCATCAGCCAGACCTCGTTGGGGATCTACAAGAGCACCAGCGAGGGCGACGTCTGGGCTCAGAAGAACGCCGGCTTCCCGGTCCCGCTGCCCAAGGTGAACAGCCTCATGACCGATCCGGCCGACGCCTTGCGCCTGCACGCCGGCACCGACGCAGGCTATTTTTCCAGCGTCGACGCGGCGGAGAACTGGAAGAGGGACGAGACGCCGGGCCTGACGTCCACGTTCATCAACGCGCTGGCGCTCACCGGCTCACGCCGGCTGCTGGCCGCCACCTCGTCCGGCGTGTCCGTGCTCGACCTGTCACAGTTGCTCATCCTGACGGTCACGAAGACCGGCAGCGGCGCTGTCACCAGCGACGTGGGCGGGCTCTCGTGCGGGGCCACGTGCGCGGCCGGCTACGACAGCGGCGCCGTCGTGGTGCTCACGGCCACGCCGAGCACGGGCTTTCGGTTCGCGGGTTGGAGCGGCGCCGGCTGCAGCGGCACCGGCACGTGCACCGTGAACATGACAGCCCCGAGGAGTGTCACCGCCAGCTTCCAGTTCTTGATCAATCCCACGACTCTCGGCGCCGGCACGGCAGGCGCTGCCTATAGTCAGGCGCTCACCCCGGCCGGTGGCACGTCGCCGTTCTCGTTCGCGGTGACGAGCGGCGCGCTGCCTGCGGGCACGACGCTGTCGACGCCGGGCGTCCTGGGCGGGACACCGACGGTGACCGGGTTGTTCCCGTTCACGGCCACGGCGACCGACGCCGTTGGCGTCACCGGATCGGCCAGCTACACGTGGACGATCGCGTGTCCCACGATTGTGGTCAATCCCACGTCGTTGCCGAGTGCGTCGCTGGGGACCGCATACTCGCAAACGATCACGCAGAGCGGCGGCGCCGGGACGGCGACGTTCGCGGTGACGACCGGGGCGCTGCCCGCTGGGCTGACGCTCTCGGCCGCGGGCGCGCTGACGGGTACGCCGACCGCGACGGGCACGACAGACTTTACCGTGACGGCCACCGACGCGAACGGCTGCACGGGCTCGCGCAGCTACAGCCTCACCATTACGGCGACGCCGACTCTGACGCTGACGCCGTCGACCCTGAACTTCAGTGTGGTCAACAGCGCAGGCACGTTGTCGGTCATGACGCCGGGGCAGGCGATCACGCTCACGAGCGAGGCGGGCGCGGTGGCGTGGACGGCAGCGGCCGACCAGTCGTGGATCACGTTGAGCCCGGCGTCGGGATCCGGATCGGGAACGCTGACGGTCTCGATCAACAACACGGGGGGCGTGTTGCCAGGGTCCGGATCGCTGACCGGCACGATTACGGTGACGCCGGCCACTGGCGCGGATCAGGCAGGGGAGCTAGGGCATCCAGGGCAGGCGGGGCAGGTAGGGCAGGTAGGGCAGGTAGGGCTGGTGGGTCAGGCAGGGCTGGCGCAGCCGGCCAACGCGCCGACGGCGACGGTGAAGCTGAGCATTCGGACGCCGACTCAGGCGGCGACAGCGCCGTTTGGCGTGTTCGATACGCCCGCCGCGGGCGCGACGATCCAAGGGTCGATCGCGGTGACAGGCTGGGCGCTCGACGATGTGGCGATCGATCGCGTCGAGATCTGGCGCGATCTGGTCACGGGCGAGACTACGGTGCCGTTCAGTGCGCCGGGACATCCTGGGAATGGCAAGGTGTTCATTGCCACGCCGCTCTTCGTGGCCGGCTCGCGGCCCGATGTCGAGGCGGCGTTTCCGACCCATCCGTTTGCGAACCGGGCGGGGTGGGGCTATCTGCTGCTGACCTGGGGGCTCTGGAACCAGGGGAATAGCGCGGTCACGTTGCATGCGTTCGCGTTCGACCAGGAAGGGAACGCGACGACGCTGGGGACCAAGACCGTGACGGCCGACAACGCGAACGCGACCAAGCCGTTCGGCGCGCTCGATGTGCCGGCGTACGGGGAGACGAAATCTTCGTTGTTCTTCAACTTCGGGTGGGCATTGACGCCCAACGCGAACGCGATTGATGGACGCACCTGCACGATCGCCAATGGAAACGTCTTCGCGGGCATCGACTCGGGGGCGCTGGCGACGGTGGACTACGGGGACAACCGGACCGACATCGCGGGGTTCTTCCCGGGCTTCTCGAACGGAAGCAGCGGCGGCGGCCATTACCTCGTCGACACGACGACGATGGCCAACGGCGTGCATCAGATCGGCTGGTACGTCGTCGACAACTGCGGGCGGGCGGACGGCATCGGCAGCCGGTTCTTCACGGTGTTGAACGGGAGCAGCGGGGACTCGGGACTCGGGGTTCGGGATTCGGGACTCGGGGCTCGGGTTCCGCTGCCGGCGGATGTGCCTCGCGTCGTGCAGGACTCTGGTCCTGCCGCCCCGGCAGGGGCACCTCGGGTCGCGCCGCATGTAGTGCAGGACTTTAGTCCTGCCGCGCGGGCGGCGGCGCCTGATGTCGCGCAGGACTCTGGTCCTGCCGCACCGGCAGGGAGGCCTCAGCTCGCGCCGCATGTAGTGCAGGACTTTAGTCCTGCCGCACCGGCGGTGGCGTCTGATGTAGTGCAGGACTTTAGTCCTGCCGTACCGACGGTGGCGCCTCAGGTCGCCCTGCGGCGGACCATCGGCGAGTGGGCGGATATTCCGCCGAACGCCGCGGGCGTCTACGTGGTGGCGATCGATCAGAGCGAGCGGATCGAGGTGCGATTGCCCGCGCTGGATGATGCCCCGTACTCGGGCGCGCAGGTGGTGAACGGCGACCGGCGAGCGCTGCCGCTCGGCTCGTCGCTCGACGCGGAGACCGGGATCTTCTACTGGCAGCCCGCCGCGGGCTTCCTGGGCAACTTTGAGCTGGAATTCTCGAACCTCTCGAACCTCGTGAACCCACCGAACCTCGCGAATGCACCGAACGCCGCGAATGCACTGAACCTCGTGAATGAACTGAACCCCTCGATCCGCTTGCGAGTGGTGGTCGGGCCGTCGCTGCGGATGGCAATCGACACGCCGCAAGCCGGCGCGACGGTCGATTCGCCCTTCGTCGTCGCCGGCTGGGCGATCGATCTGGCCGCGACGGATGGATCGGGCATCGACACGGTGCACGTGTGGGCGTATCCAGCCGCTGGCGGCGACCCCATCTTCCTCGGCGTGGCGAACATCAGCGACGCGCGCCCCGACGTGGCCGCGATCTATGGGGCGCAGTTCGAGCGGTCGTCTTATAGCCTGGCAGCGCCGCCGCTGGCGGCCGGCACCTACGACATCGTCGTCTATCCCCACCGCGTCGCGACGGGAACCT
>Ga0156018_1231_pt1 | contig 17031 bp, 15 predicted proteins | sample RifCSPlowO2_02_FD_107672 | JGI IMG/M metagenome (GOLD analysis project Ga0156018, IMG submission 107672) | Acidobacteria bacterium RIFCSPLOWO2_02_FULL_65_29 | reverse complement strand
CGCCTCTGGCGCCGCGCACAGCTCGCTTGGCGGACAGATTCTGAACCCGCACAACTTGACGCGCACGCCTTCGGGATCGTCCGGCGGCACGGGCGCCGCCATCGCGTCGGCGTACGCGGCCGTGGGCCTGGGCACCGACACCGGCGGGTCGATCCGTGGGCCGTCCACGGCCAATGGCATCGTTGGTCTCAAGCCGACCCATGGGCTGCTCAGCCGCGACGGCATCATTCCGCTCGCGCTCAGCTTCGATACCGGCGGCCCGATGGCGCGGAGCGTCTACGACGTCGCGGCGGCGCTCGGCGTCATGACGGGCGTCGATGCGGCTGACGCGGCGACCAGGAAGAGCGAGGGCCGCTTCGAAACCGACTACACGAAATACCTGACGAGGGACGGGCTGACGGGCGCTCGCATCGGAGTTGCGCGCGACTTTCTCGGCGCGGACACCGATGTGGACTGGGTGGTCGAGGCGTCGCTCGACGCCATGCGCCGCGCCGGGGCAACCGTCGTCGATGTGCGCTTTCCAAAGTGGCTCTTGGACGTCAAAGGCGAGCTCTACAACGCGATCCGGTATCCGGAGTTCGCCGCGCAGATCGCCGAGTACCTGAGCACGCTCGGGCCGAGCTACCCGAAGAACATCGATCAGTTGATCGAGCGCGCCACCCGCGTGAACGCCTTGCGCGCGGACGGCGCGGGTCCGAACCCCGCCAGGTGGGGAGTGATGAGGCGCGAAGCTGGCAGCGGAACGTTGGACGATTACCGATACACGTCGGTCCGCGATCATGCCCTGCCGATGGTGCGCGCGGTGGTTGAAGGCATGCTCACATCGCAGAAGCTCGACGCGATCGTCTATCCGACATCGCCGCGGCGCCCAGCGCTCATCGTGGCGCCGCCCGACGTCGCTGGCGGCGGTCCGGGTTCGGCCGTCAACCTCGCCAACCTTACCGGCTTCCCCGACCTGATCGTGCCGGCAGGATTCACTGGCGACGATCTGCCGGTAGGGCTGTCGTTCCTCGGCCCGGCCTTCAGCGAGCCGAAACTGCTTGCGCTTGGCTACAGCTTCGAGCAGGCCACACGCGCGCGCCGCCTGCCGGTGCACACGCCCAAGCTGCCGCGCGAGACGATTACGATTCCCTAGACATCTTCTAGATCGGATTATTCATGAATGACGGTCGAGGCTCGGCCCGTTCGCGGAGGAAACCCTTCGGAGCCGGCCGTCGCGAACGCACGAAAACCGCGGCGCAGGCCAGGCGACGGCGTGGGGATGGGGGTCCCCGCGCCTCGTGTAGAGACGGTGAGCCGGAGCCGCGGTTTTCCGGCCGGCGGAGAGGGTTTCTGGAGCGAATGGGCCGGGCCGATCTGGCGATTCATGAATAATCCTGGCTGGAAGATGTCTATAGGAGCACATTGAAAGCACTAGGGCTCGTTGCGTTGGGCGTGGCGCTCCTGGCGCTCGCCTGGGACAGTGCCACGCACTCGGTCGACTTTCCCGTCTATCACCGCATCGCCACTCAGATTCTGGAGGGCAACTACGAGCTGTATCCCACCGAGCTCTATGACGGGGGCGTCGTCCCGCCACATGGCTTTCGCTATGCGCCAGCCATTGCCCTTCTGTTCGTCCCGTTCGGGTTGCTTCCCCTCGAAGCCGCCGCGTTCCTGTTCTTCGGCCTGAAGGTCGCCGCGTTCGTCTACGTCGGCGCCTTCGTGGCTCGCTACATGGGGCTTCCGGACCGCCATCGAGCGCTGATGCTGATGTCGCTGTTGTTCGTAGGCGGCTACGTCGTGGAAGAGTTCCGCTACGGCAACTTCCATTTCTTCAGCGTGGCCCTCATGGCGCTCGCGTTCGATTCAGCCGAACGGGGCAAAATCGCCATTCCAGCCACCGCGCTCGGGCTCGCCATTGCCGCCAAGCTGACACCCATCATGCTCCTGGGGTACTTCGCGCTGCGGCGGCGCGTGGCCGTGTGCGTGGCGACTGTTGGCGTCCTCGTGGTGGTGTGGGTGTTTCCCTCGACGGTTGTGGGCTTTCGGACAAATAATCACTTGGTCGAAGGCTTCGCGAAGTATGCGGTGCAGAAGATCGACGAAGAGGACAACTACGCGTTGCGCGGCGTCCTCTTCAAGTACCTGACGCCCGACCACCGCCAGGACCCGACGTATCCGAACACAAGCTTCGCCGGCTTATCGGCTCGGACGGTCGTCGCGATCTGGGTGGTGATCGTCGTTGCGGGCGGCCTCGTGCTTGCGGTCACGCTGTGGCCCGAGCGTCCCGGACCGGTGATACGACTGCTGGAGTTCTCGCTGATACTCACCGCGATGCTCCTGGCGTCGCCGCACACACAACGACGGTACTTCACGGCGCTGTACATTCCCGTTCTCGCTTTGCTGGGGCTGTGGCTGCAGACCACGCCTCACGGGCAGGGCAGGGCGATCCGTGTCGGACTGATCGTCACGGCCGCGGCCAGCACGTTTCTTCCTCTGGTGTTCGTGGGCCGGAGGCTGTCGTTGGCGTATGAAGCGTTCTCGCCCTACTTCTTCGCGACGCTGGTGTTGTTCGTCGCCCTGATGCTGATCACGTCCAGACTGAAGGCCAGCAAAACGGAAAGTTAGAAGTGAGAAGTGAGAACTGAGAAGACCTGCACGCGCGCCGTCGCAGGCAGGACTGAAGTCCTGCGCTACACGCACGCGGGGGCAAAGGCTCTCTAGCGTTCCTTCGCACGTAACTTCTAACTTCAGGTTACTGGTGTGTTGACCAGCCTCTGGAGCCGTTTTCGATTCCGTGTAGCGCAGGTCTTTAGACCTGCAATAGGCCGGCGCTAGGCGGGACTGAAGTCCCGCGCTACACGCGCATGAAAAGCGCTCTAGTCCGTGGCCTTCACGCCGATGGCGTTCCGAAAGTCCGCTATCGTGGCGAGCCCCGGCCCATGCAGCGCCGCAATCCGCCGGACATCGAGCTTCAGCTTCAGAATATTCTCGTGCAGGTTCACCGCAAATGGACTCGGCACGGCGGGCGGCGCCGCATTCGCGGCGACTGGCGCCCATGCATCCACTTCGACCAGGATCTTTTCGGCGGGGAAGTAGACCATGGCAAACCCGTCGTTGTGGCCGCTCCCAGCAATCAAATGGATCTCGATCGACCGTTTGCCGTCCGTCAGCACGTGCTTGTCAGTGAAAGTCTGAAATGTGGCGGCCTTTGTTGACTTCGCGAGCCGATCCGGATTGAGCGTGCGGGGCGCCGCCCACGCTTTCTCGTAGTACGCCTGATTGGACTGGTGCGTGACGATCGTCGCCCCCTCATCCACGTACGAGCGAAGTCCGCCCGAATGGTCGAAGTGCACGTGCGAGTTGATCAGGTAGCGAATGGGCTTGTTCGGGATCGTCTCCTTGACCTTCGCGATGACCGCCAGCGAGCGCTCCTCGTTCTGCGGGCCCTCGACGACGACGATGTGATCGGTCTGGTCGACGGCGACGCTGTGGTGCGAGCCGCCGGTCATGTAGTAGACGCCGTTTGCAAGCTTCTGTGCGTCGACGCGAACCGCGGGAGGCGTGAAGTTGCGCACCGCGTCCGGCACCGGGATATCGACCGCCGGGTTCGCCGTGACCCCCGACACCGTGAGATCCAGCACTGGATGCCCTCCCTGCGTCCGCACGATGTGTGCGGGGAACATGACGCCGCCGAAGTCGCGGTAGTCGGAGAAGTCGGTCTGGACGAGCGTGTCTCCAAGGATCGGATTGTCGATCCATGTCTGGACGCGCGCGACTTGGTTTTGCAGGTTGATCGTCCCGACATACCGATTCTTGCCACCGACCGTGAACGACACGTCGGAGCCTTCGTTGGACGGCTGTGACGTCGCGCTGTTCGCAAGGGCCGCCTTGAGGAAGCCCTGCGGCGTCGCCCAAATCTCCATCGTCCGTTCCTCGACCGCGACGGGCTGCGGCTGGGGTGCTGGGGCGGCGCCGGGCTGGGCACCCGCCGGAGCCGCCAGGTTCCAGGCGTACGCGCCGCTCACGAGCTGGACAGGCCGCTGCTCGACGGGCGCGGGCCGCAGCCGCCCGGGCTCGACCGTTTGCATGCGTGTCATCTGCACGCGTGCGCTTGGCGCGGCGTAGTTGACGGCCGCCGTGAAGCTGCTCACGTCGAACTGCGGCCAAGGCAGTGTGGGACTGGGGGCTTGACCGAACTGAAACCAGCGTCCGGTCCCCGAGTATTCGATCGAGGTCAGTGTGTTCGCGCCGAGAACGTCGGCGGCCGCCTCGAGCGTTCCCGCTTGCGGACCGCACGCTGCGCTTGCGAGCGTCATCACGGCGCCAACGGCCAGAGCTGTCAGTGTTCGCATAGAGCCTCCACGCGCCAATCCTACAACACGACGCGACAGAGCGGTGTATCCGGGCGCAGCCGCGTGAGGTAGGGCTGAGGTAGGGCTAATGATGAGCTAATGAGCATCCGCCGCGGCGTTCCCATCGTGCCACGGCTTGGAGACGGGCACGAGCGGCGCGCCGGCCGGGTACGTCCACGCTGCAGCGTCCCCATCGGCATCCACGCCGCGACGCGGTGGAAGCCAGACGCCGTCCTGCCACACGGCGATCCGTTCCTGGGGCGCGTCGCGATCGGCCCAGGCCATCCTCGCCACCGCGACTCCCTGTGCGGATCGATCCTTCGAGTACTGGCTCAAGAAGAGAAAGAGATCCCGGTGTTCAGGATCGAGCATGACGCTGATGTCGCCAACGCCGCCAAGCACGAAGCGATTGTTGGTGGCGCAGGCGATGCTATCCGGCGGCCCTTCGAAGACGAGGCCAAGGTTCTCCCACGTCCGCCCGCGATCGACCGATCGCGGCGGCGATGCTGACGATCGACCGGTCGGGCCTGCCGCACACGTCGCCCGCGACCTCATGGTGGTAATACCCGTACCAGGTGCCGTCCTCATCGGCGATCACCGACTCGATCCAGACACCCCACCCGGGATGCGGGTGAAGCGTCACGGTATCGACGCGCTCCATCCGATCGATGGCCGGTCCGGTGAGCAGCGCCGGGATGCCTCCCCACGACGCCAGCGCGAACAGCTTCCACGTCCCGTCGACGAGATCCCACGTCATCGGGATGTTCGAGTCGATGGCTCCGGGAAGTACGAGCCGCGAGGCCGGCAGGAGCCGTGCCGTCGGCAGCCTCGAAGTCTGCTGCGCACCGAGAGACACGAGCGCCGTGACTGAGCAGCTGGCGGCAACGAGTAACGAAGCGCGACGGGACACGCCCATCATGATGGCACGAGGACGCCACGACGGGCGAGTAGCGAAGCTTCGCCTCAAACCGCCGAGTGAAGCCCGCGAGCCGGCACGGCGAATCTTCGCGACTAGGGCCAGGGGCTTTGGAAGATGTCTAGAGGCCGCGGAATATTACCGAGAAAGCGAGAAAATCCCCGAGAGTGTCCATGGTTTTCTGAATCAAGGCCCTGATATCGTGCGTGGCCTGTGACTTCGAGGACGAGCGTAGACCTGGCAAAGTTGTTGCGTGTGGATTGCGTGTCTGGGAACAGCGTGTTCTACAAGCAGGAGGCCACCATGTTAAGACGCGTCGTCGTGATCGCAGTTGTTGCCTTGGCGGTTTCGGCCCCCGTCGCCAGTGCTCAACAGAAGGTCGAAAAGGTTCCTATCACGGCGACCTCGCCCGCTGATGCCCAGGAGATGTTCGCGACGTACTGTGCCGTGTGTCATGGGAAGGACGCCAAAGGCAATGGTCCGGCTGCAGCAGCGCTCACCAAGGCGCCGGCCGACCTGACCCGGATCAGCACACGGAACAAAGGGACATTCCCCGACACCAGGGTCAGACGGTTCATCGAGGGGTTGGATGAAGTGGCGGCGCACGGCACTCGCGACATGCCGATGTGGGGAAGTTTATTCCGATCGCTGAGCACACAGAACCCGGACATCGCGCAGCTCCGTATCGCAGCGCTCGCCAATTATCTGAAAACGTTGCAACAGTAGACGGCAGCCCGGACTCCCCTTGTGCCTGAGCATCAAGGGGAGTCCCGGTCGTTTCCGAGAATGAGAGGCGGTCCATGACGACAAGAACCACGCTGACCATGGTGGCTGTCGGCGCCGTTTCCCTCCTTGTTCTCCTCGTTGCGCCAGTCCTGGCGCATCACAATCTCATCGCCCAGTTCTCCACGAACAAACCGGTATCGTTGAGGGGAACCCTCACGAAGATGGAATGGACGAATCCACACGCGTGGATACACGTGAGCGTCAAAGGCGAAGACGGTCGAGCCGAAGAGTGGGCGATCGAAACCGGCAGCCCGCTCGCCATGCAGAGGCGAGGCCTGAAGCGAACCGATTTCAAGCCCGGGATCGAGATCATCGTCGGCGGCTTCGCCGCACGGGACGGATCGCGGACCGCCGCTGGAATGATCGTCACCTTCCCCGACCGCGAAGTCACGTCGCCGGGTGCGGAAACGTCGTTCACCCTCGGCAGGTAGCTCTCGCCGGAATCCTTCCAGAAGCATTCAGAAGCATCTGAAAACACGCGGGCTGCGGAAAGCCTCGGGCGGACCGATACCTGAAGGTCGTTGGCGGGCTCAGCTGAAGACCGGCGTGTACTTGGGGGCAGTCAGTGGCAACTGGGGTGGTTCGACGGTCGGGCACGGCGCGGGCACCGTGGCGACCCGGATGGCAGTCGCCGTATTGATTTCCTGGTGTGCCACATGGCATCATATGTAGTGTCACGTGACACTTTCCGATGGGAGTGGGCGATGAATCCGACAGTTGAGACCGCTGACGCGCCGTCTGAGTATCGGGTGGCGAAAATCCTCGGCGTGGCGAAGCTCTTAAAGGGGAGTGTCGGCTCGGCCGTCGCGGTGCATGAAGCCCTTCACGCGGGTCTCCCGCGACGCGCGCTCTTCAGGGCGATACCAGCCGGTATTCCCGTGCCGAGGCTACTGCCGGTGTTTGGCATCAGCATACGCACGTTCATGCGCCTGAAGACCGATCCAGGCAAGCTGTTGGACGCTGAACAGAGTGGCCGCGTCTGGCAGTTCGCCGAGCTGTTCGCGAAGGCAGAGGATGTCTTCCGGTCAAGAGCGCGCGCCGTCGACTGGATGTTGGAGCCGGCGATGGCTCTGGAGAACCGCCGACCGATTGACCTGCTGACGACCCCCGTCGGCGCGCAGTTGGTCGATGACGTGATCGAGCGAATGCGCCACGGCGTCTATCAATGACACCGCTGCCCGGCCACACCGGGCCAGCGGTCTTCTGGCGGCTCGATGACCAGCGAGACGAGAAGACCTGGGACAGTGGTGAAGGCGCGCGCCAAAAGGGCGGCCGCTGGAGCCCGGTTGGGGTGCCGGCCGTCTATTGCTCGCTCGACCCCGGCACAGCCATCCTTGAGGTTGCTGTACACAAGGGGTTCAACACCCTTAACGCGGTTCCCCATGTGCTTTCAGCTGCCACCATGCAGATCCCGTGGGATGAGATCCACGTCGTCCGACCGGAGGACGTCCCTAATAAGCTTTGGCTCTATCCGTGCGCCTTCAGTGCAGCCCAACAAGACTTTGGCCACCAGTGGTTGGACGCCCACGCCTTCGTAGCGATTCCGAGCGCCGTCTCCCGCCGGAGTTGGAATCTGATCTTTGACGCCAGCCGCGCTGTCGGGAAGTACAAGCTCCTGCATCAGGAGAGCCTGGACCTCGATCCGCGGCTGAACCCACCCGCGCGCTAGTCACTGCGTTTCATAACCTATCCCTCCGCATTGCCACTCCGCCCGTATAATCCATAGAACTTGGCCCTCAGTCCCGGTACCCGCCTCGGCATCTACGAAGTCACCGCCCCGATCGGCGAAGGGGGAATGGGCCAGGTCTACCGGGCGACGGACACGACGCTGGGTCGCCAGGTCGCGATCAAGATCCTGCCAGACGCGTTCGCCGCTGACCCCGAGCGCTTGGCGCGTTTCGAGCGCGAGGCAAAGACGCTCGCGTCCACTGAATCATCCGCACATCGCCGCGATCTACGGGTTCGAGAAATCGGCCGGCATGCACGCCCTCGTCATGGAACTCGTCGAGGGTGACGATCTGTCGCAGCGGATCGCCCGTGGCGCGATCCCGATCGACGAAGTGCTGCCGATCGCGAAACAGATCGCGGAGGTCTGGGCCAGGATGGAATCAGGCGAAGTTGCAGCCAGCCCGCAAATTCTCCCAGGTGGAGTTGTGTGCCGCGGCCAATCCCTTCGGCGCGAGCTGGGAGGGGGATCCGATCGTGTTCGGTCAAGGTAGCGTAGCCCCTCGAGCTCACGAATCGATGGTGGACGTGACATGCAGGGCGGCGAAGGTTGAAGATCTCAACTTCCATTATGGCGGCGCTCGACATGCCACGTCGTGTGCTGTGGCCCGAGCTTGCCCTGTTCGCCAACAACCTGTGGAAGGAAGATTCGAGACGCAGCAGGATCGGCCGAGACGACCGTTTACCGTGTATGAGGACATCCTGGGACGCCGGGTGGTGATTCCTGCCGGCGAGTACGCATGGACGATCGGGGCGTTCGAGGGCAACACGGATCCGAGCGCACCGGTCAACGTGTCGCTGCTCCATCGAATCGGCTCCTACTATGACGGCGAGTACCATGGATGGCGGCTGACGCTCGGGCTGCGCGCGGGCGCGCGGCTTCTCTCGGAGATCGGTTGGACCCGCGACGATGTCACGCTCCCGGCCGGCAGCTTCAAGAACGACCTGGTCCCGATCAAGATCGGCTATTCGTTCACGAGCCTGGCGAATCTCCAGGGTCTCATTCAGTACAATCGTCAGACCTCGACGATCGCCTCGAACATCCGTCTGGCGCTGCTGAATCGCAGCGGAACGGGAATCTTCCTCGTGTATAACGATAGGCGCGACACGTCACCCGTCACGCCGGACGAGCTGCTGGGTCGCTCGTTCGTGGTCAAGTTCACGCGGCTGTTCGATTACTAGGCTGCATCTCAAAACCCCCAACTATTTCTTTTTCGTGATTTCGTGCTTTCGTGGCGCCAGGCGTTTGGGATAGCTTCTAGACTTTTGAAGCCTCCGCGAGCTCTGCGGTGATCGTCGTGTCAGCAGGGAAGGAGCCCCCATGTCGAAGTCAATCGTCCCGTCGATGTGTCTGATCGCGCTCTGGCTCGTGTCCGGCGAGACGGCACGAGCGCAGTCGAGAAACCTTGAAATCTATTGGGTTGACGTCGAGGGGGGCGCCGCCACGCTGGTGGTATCGCCGTCGGGCGAGTCCCTGCTGTACGACGCAGGCTGGGAAGTCGGCGACCGCGACGCGAAGCGGATCTTCGCGGCGGCCAGGCAGGCGGGGATCGAGAAAATCGACTACTTCGTCCTGAGTCATTTTCACGCCGACCACGCCGGCGGGCTTCAGGCTCTGGCGAAGATGATGCCGATCGGCAGCTGTTTCGATCGCGGAGACTTCATCGAGCCGGCGAACCAACGGTGGCGCGATGCCTACCTGAGCGTGTGCGCGGGCAAGCGCACGATCCTGAGCGCCGGGGACAGGATTCCGCTGAAAGGACTTCAGGTCGACGTGGTGGCCTCGAATGGAAAGCTGCTCGCCAAGCCAATCGGTGGAGGCCGGCCGAATTCTCTCTGTGCCACGGCGGAACACAAGCCGCCGGACATTCCGGAGAATCAACTCATGGTCGGGGCGCTTTTCACGTACGGCAGGTTCAGATTCCTGGATCTGGCCGACCTCGATTGGGAAAAAGAGATGGAGTTGGCGTGCCCGAGCAACCGAGTGGGCGAGGTCACCGTCTGGCAAGCGAACCGCCACGGGGCACTCGACCGCGCAGGAGCGCCGGGGTTTCTCTACGCCATCCGGCCGCAGGTCGCGATTGTGAACAACGGACCGCGGAAGGGCCTTGGCGGCCCGTCGCCCGGCTCAAAAGTCGCGCTCACGGGTCACTACGAACGAATCGCCAAGGCGCCTGGCATCGAGGGCATCTGGCAGGGACACCTCTCCTTGTTCGACAAGGATCACAACACGTCAGAAAACATGATCGCCAATCTCGAGGAGTCCGCCGAGTGCCAAGGCCATTGGATCAAGGCCTCGGTCGGCCGGGACGGCGCGTTCACGGTCACGAACAGTCGGACCGGATTCAGCAAGAGCTACAGGGCACGCTGACGCGGCTGCCGAATCCCGTTCAAGACTGGCGGCCGACGAGCTTGACGCCCGCGGGGGCACTCCACTGGTCCCAAAGTGTGGAAGAACCGCGGGGGTGGCCGAGGTCGATGGGCGGCGCTATCGACCTCGGCTCGAGTCGAGAAAGAGGCAGTAGTCCCGTCCGCGAGGCCCACCCGGGACAATCCACGACGGGCTCAAGGGCTCGGGTTCAGCGTCTGCTGACGGCCATCGGAATCGCGGTCCCGTCGGGGCGTCGCCACGTGGTGCGGAACTCGCGGTCGTACGTCCACACTTTCAGGCTGGCGTCGCGTCCGGACAGCACCGCGAGACAGCCATCGGCCCAATCGGGTTGGTGGTCCGCATACGTCAACAGCCAGTCGAGCACGTCGAGCCAGAACCCGCGGTCGTCGGTGCGCGGCAACGCGGCAATGTACAACTGATCGAGTGCCGCTCGAAGTCTGTGACGTTGCGCGTCGCTCGGCAGATGAAAGCAGGCCTCCATGAGGACCGCCTCGCACACGCCGAGCCTCGCCGACGCGAGGGCTTCCAAGTCCTTCAGCGCAACTCGATGCCGTGAGTCGCGGGCATCGCAAAGCGCCACCAGAGGCGTGGTGTCGATCAGGATCATCACCGCACGCGTCGAAGCTTCCCGATGATCGCGCGGCGCGCCTCGTCCCTGTCATGCACGTCGTATCCGCGCGGTGGGAGATCGGGCGGATCCGGGTACTGCTCGAAGATCCGCTCCATGACGGTTTTGAGGTCCCGTGCGGTTCCCGATCCCGCCAGCTCATCGAATCGCTCGTCAATGGCTTCACGCACCAGGTCGGACAGTGTCACTCCGCTCTCTCGCAGCGTCTGTGACTTCCGCAGTCGCTCCTCATCGAGCCGGACGTTCACCAGCCTCGAAGTCATGCTGTAAATATACTCAGTCTTTACAACATGGGCAAGCCCGAACTGCTAGTCTGAGCAAGGGTTTTTGTGACGAAGCAGGAGAATGGCACCGCCTCTGGAATGAGTCGCCGCGAAGCGCTTCACCTGATCAAGGCGAAGGCGAAGAAGGTGGGCGAGAGAATGGAGGCTCTGGCCTAGCAGCTAGGGAAGGGAACCCTCCATGCAGACATTACGTTTTCTCGTCACCGGCGGCAGCCAGGGGATCGGATCGGCGATCGTCGAGCTGGCGCGCGCGGGCGGACATCAAGTGGTGTTCACCGGACGGAACGAGTCGCTGATCGAGAAGCTCGCGCAGAAGACCGGCGCGCATGGGCTGTGCGCGGACGTGTCGTCGGGCGACGACAACGCCAGGACTGTCGAGGCGTGCCGGCAGCGGATGGGCGGCGTCGACGTGCTCGTCAACAACGCCGGATACGCCTATCGAGCGGAAATTGGAGACCTGGACGTCGAGGCCATGAAGAAGATGTTCGACACCAACGTGTTCGGTCTGGTGGACATCACGAATCGGGTGGTGCCGCTCCTGAAGTCGCAGCAGCGCGGCGACATCGTGAATATCGCCTCGACCTCCGGCATGAAGGGTGGAGCGACCGGAACGCCCTATGGGGCCAGCAAGTGGGCGGTGAGGGGCATCAGTCAGTGCTGGCAGGCGGAGCTCCGGCCGCACGGCATCCGGGTCACGTGCGTGTGCCCGTCGGAAGTGCAGACGAATTTCGGAGGCAAGGCCGGGCGCAACAATCCGAACAAGCTGCACGCCGGGGACATCGCCGCGACGATCATGGCGGCGCTGGCCATGCCCCGGCGTGTGCTGTGGCCCGAGCTGGCCGTCTTCGCGAACAACCCGTGGAAGGAAGATTGAGCCTGCCAGTCACACTCTCCGTGTCGGTTGCGCCGCGTCACTTTGCGACGAGGGTGTCGAGCGAATCGGCAGGTGATCGTTTCACGACTCGTAGAGCGCGCGCACTTCCGCGTCCGTGTGCCGCAATCGAATGGCCAACGCGCGCGCCAGTCGGCCAAACGTCTTGACGCCGACCTTCGGGTTGCTCCGGGACACCTCGTTGAACCGCACGCGGGAAATGCCAAACAGATCGGTGGCCGTCGTGGCCACCGCATCGGCTGAACGGGCGTCGTGATCGAGAAACGCCATTTCACCAAAAAAATCCCCCCGCCCGAACGACGCCAGGTTATGGTAATTGCCGGCAGTGATCGGCAGCACGATGCGAACGATCCCGCGGCGAATGAGGAAGAGCTCGTCACCCGCGTCGCCCGCCTTGAAAATCGTCTCGCCCGCCGCGAACGATCGTTCGACGGCGCACGCAGCGAGCGCGGCAAGCGTCTGGTCGGCCTCGAATTCCCGGACCAGGTCGAACTCTGCCAGGGCCAGCGGGGCGTCCTCGCCCGCGGGCGCGCGCTGCTCCACCGCGAGAACGCGATCTTCGACCCATTGGAGCGCATCGTCGAGCGTCTCGAATGTGCGCACGTTGTTCGTCGCGTGCATCACGCCGACGTGTGTGAAATACGCCTCGAGGTTCTGCCCGCTCGGCAGGTTGGCTGGCAGCCGGCTGAAGATCAGGAACCCGTCCCGTTCGGACAGCATCGCCTCGAATTGCTCGAGCATGTGCGCGGCGGTGAAATCCACCGACCGCACGCGGCGCAAGTCGAGGATCAGGTAGCGGCACCGCTTCAAGTCGTGTTCGAGCTCGTTGAACAATTGATCCGTGGTGCCGAAAAACAGGCTGCCTTGCAATTCGCAGACGGTCGTTTGCGCACCGTGGCGCTGCAGCAGGTCCTGTTCTGCCGGCAGGCGGTGCTGCTTGGATGATATGTTGTCGCCGGATACCTTGCGGCGGATGACGGAGCCGAGAATCTGCTCGCGGATGAAGAGCACGATGGCCAGCGCCACGCCCGCGCCGGCGGCCGCGATCAGGTTCGAGGCCACCGCCACGATGACGACCGTGGCGATGACGCAAAAATCCAGCATCGTGGATGTCTGCCGCAGCAATTGAAAGCTGCCCCAATCGAACATCCGGGCCGCGACCACGAGCAGGATGCCGGCCAGCGCGGCGACTGGCACCCAGGCGATCCCGCTCCCAAACACCAGAAACGCTCCGAGCACACACACGCCCTCGATCAGGCCGGACAGGCGCGTGCGTCCGCCGCCTTCGAGGTTCACCAGCGTCGCGCCCATCGTGCCGGATCCGGGCATGCCGCCGATGAGCGCCGAGGCAAAGTTCCCGGCGCCCTGGCCGAGCAGCGTGCGGTTGGAGTGGTGGCGGCTCCTCGTGAGCGTGTCGACGACGACGCAGGTCTTCAAGGTATCGACCGACAGCAGCACCGAAAGGGTCAGCGCCGGCACCGCGAGCGCTTTCAAATCGGCCCACTGAATGCCGGCGACCGTGGACCACGGGCCAGTGGCGCTGGCGACGATGGCGCTCACGCCGCCCCCGACGGGACCGATCACCAGTGTGTTGTGCTCGAGCTGGAGCAGCTCCGGCCGCCAGAGCGCCGCGAGAAAGTACACGCCGACGCCGGCGAACAGGCCGATGATGGGGGCTGGAACGGCCTTGGTGAGCTTTGGCGCGAGCAGCACGCTCGCGATGGTCGCGCCGCCCACGATCACGGCGGGCCATTGCCAGAGAGCAGGCGAGGCGACTCCCGCGCCGAGTGACACCCCGTTCGCGAGGCCCAAAAACTTCGGCAGCTGGCTGAGAACAATCATCACGCCGACCGCGCTCAGGTAGCCGGAAACGACCTGGTAAGGGATGTATTTGATCAGCCGCCCGCCACCGAGCAGGCCGTACACGCTCTGCAGGCTTCCAGCGAGCAGTGCCAGCAGCATCAACTCCACGACGAGCCGATCCGGCGCCGCCGCACCGCGCGCCCCACCCACCGATTCGCCGATCAACGAGGCGAGCACCGCCGCCGCCGGTGCGGAGGGCGCGGAGATGAGCCGGGGGGCTCCGCCGACCGCCGCCGTGATCAGCCCTAGCGCAATGGCGCCGAGAATGCCAGCGAGCACGCCGCGTGCGACATAGTCCGCACCGAGGAGCGAATAGACCGCCACGCCGTATGCGATTGAGGACGGCAGCGCGACGAGCATTGCCGCAAACCCACCCCACGCATCACCGGCGAGGCTGTCGGGCCGTGAGGCGGCCGAACGGGCTGGTTCAGCAGGCATGGGAGTGACCGGTCGCGATTGCCCGCGGCGTTATGACGACGCGGTGCTCAGAGCACGGCCTCGAGGCGATCGACCACCGTTTTCAAAATCTGCACGCGGGCGAACCTCTTGTCATTGGCCGCCACCAGCGTCCACCGCGCAAACTCGGTACTGCAACGCGCCACCATCTCATCCACGGCGCCCTGATAGGCGTCCCACTTCTCCCGGTTGCGCCAGTCCTCCTCGGTGATTTTGTATTGTTTGTAGGCAACCCGCTGGCGTTCCGTGAACCGGCGCAATTGCTCGGCCCGGCCGATCTGCAGCCAGAACTTGTTCACCACGATGCCGTGGTCGGTGAGCTGCTCTTCAAATTGGTTGATCTCGTGGTACGCCCGGCTCCATTCCGGCGCCGCGGCAAACCCCTCCACCCGCTCGACGAGCACACGCCCATACCAGGAACGGTCGAAAATTGTCGTATGGCCGGCGCGCGGCAGATGACGCCAGAAACGCCAGAGGTAGTGTTGCGCGCGCTCCTCATCGGTGGGCGCCGCAAAGCCGACGACGCGGTAGAGCCGCGGATCCATCGCCTGCGTCACCCGCCGGATGGCGCTGCCCTTGCCCGCGGCATCCCAGCCTTCGAAGACCATCACCATCGAACGCTTCTTCTTGCGCGCGACCCAGGCGAGTCGGTTGAGTTTTGTCTGCTGCTCCTCGAGCTCCCGCGCATACTCGGCTTCGGTGAGCCGCTGCGCGAGATTCACGTGGTCGAGTATCGAGTCGTCTTTTCTGGCCGGCGCCTTCTTCCCCGAGCGGGCCGCCGCACGCGCGGGCTGGGGTGGGGTAGTGGCCTTCACCGTGGACTTGGCGGAGGCGGCTGCCAGCCGGCCCTCGAGCGCCGCGAGCAGGATGCGACCAATCGTCAGTTCGCGAAAGCGGCGGTCGGCGGCCTCGATCACATGCCAGGGCGCATGGCCGGAATCCGTGTGGCGGAGCGCGCGCTCGGAAATCCTGGTGAACGTCTCGTAGAGTTTGAAATGCTTCCAGTCGTCAGGGCCCAGGCGGCCCGCCTTGTCAAGTTTCCGGAGCGCTTTCTTCTGCGCCTTCTTCGACAGGTGAAGCCACAGCTTCACGATCAACGTGCGGTCGTCGGTGAGCATCTTCTCGAGGGCCACGATGCGATTGAGCTCGGCGTCGAGGGCGGTGCGCTTGATCTCGCCGTAGACGTATCGGATGATCGGCGCCGTATACCACGATCCGAAAAAGATGCCGATGCGTCCGTGACCCGGCATCGCGCGCCAGAAACGCCAGTGGGGTGGCCGCTCGCGCTCCTCGTCGCTCGCCTCCCAAAACGCGTGGGTCTGCACGCCGCGCGGATCGAGCCACTCATTCAGGCGGTGCACCGCCTCCCCTTTGCCTGCGCCGTCGGCACCCGAGACAATGACGATGACCTGGAATTTCTGGGCCCGCAGCTCCAGGTGCGCCTTCAGGAGCTTCGACCGCAGCTTGAGCAACTCGGCCTCGTATTCCGGTCGGGAGAGTTTCTGGCCCAATTCGGCGGCTTCGAACATGGCGGGTTCCAACCTACATCTTAGCAGTGTGCTGAGTGCGCCGGGACGCACTGGGGCGGAGTCGAGATTCGAAGAGTCTCACACCCGTCGCAATCACCTTGGTCGGCCCTTTTGAGAGCAAAAATGTATTCGTCTTTTGAGGCGCCCTCTGATGCTGTATACCGCATCAAATGATGGCAGGCTGATGCGCTATATGGCATCGCTGTACGCAATTCAGGAAGCCTTCATCTTGGCCCAAGAGCCGCAGGTATTCCCTTTGGTGGACGATTAGACTTCGCTCAGGATCGATCTCCGCCTTCGCCACGTCGTGGCCCGCAGATAAGCCGCAAGGCGTGATCGCATCAAAGACGATGACGACGGCAAGTGCGTGCGCGTGCAATACTTGACACTCCATGCCGGGGTGGCGGAACTGGCAGACGCACAGGACTTAAAATCCTGTGGCCCGAAAGGGCCGTGTGGGATCGTCCCCCACCCCCGGCACCAGCCCTGTCAACGACTTACGACGTGTGCGCCTTCGGAGATGCGCTCGCGTTTGATTGGCCCACGTGGGCCAACGACGACGGTCTGAATCATTTTCAAATGCTCGCCGGCCTCCTAGCTATCGCGCCCGGTGAGGTACTGGACGAACCTCCGGCGTGCTTTTTCGAACTGATTGGAAATCGATAACAGAAGTCGGGATCTGCGTCCCCAACGGTAGTGGGCTCTGCCGACTCGTTCCGGCGCATCAAGGCCCATGGCCTGAACGCTTGCGTTGCGGCTATCGATCAATCTTCGCGCGTATTCGTCGCCGGTGTCGGATACGAGAAAAGCGATCTGATCGGTCCAATCGGTGCCGCCATTCATACCCCAGGTTGCTACCGCAACGGCGCGCATGATTGGGCGGAATCGTTCAGCTGAAATGTCGTCGGTCAGGTTCTGTCGGTAGTCTCTGGACCAAAGCTTCGCGGATTCCAGAAGTAAACGCAAACGCAGCGCCTGCGCCGGGTGTGTCATCGTGTAGGCGGTCGCCGCATTCAACGCTTGAGGTCTCCGGACAAACATGAACCCTGCGATGGCGACAACGAAACAAGACAAGAGAATCGAGTCCTGAGCGACTTCGGTTGCCGCTCCGACTTCCAGCAGACCTAGGGCCTTCGGTCGTTCATCGCCAACTACTGGGATGGGGCTATGAAAGTAACGGTGAAATATCACTTCAGGCGGAGGAGCGCGCATTTGTGGACCCGTTC
>Ga0156018_1164_pt1 | contig 17311 bp, 13 predicted proteins | sample RifCSPlowO2_02_FD_107672 | JGI IMG/M metagenome (GOLD analysis project Ga0156018, IMG submission 107672) | Acidobacteria bacterium RIFCSPLOWO2_02_FULL_65_29 | reverse complement strand
CGAGAAATCCTTCATGGGCGGCTTGCGTGTCGCCTCATGCTTGGCGGCCATTTCTTTCGAGCTCGTGATCCACAGGCGGATTTCGTCGGCCTTCCATTTGCCCGCGATGTGGTCGAGGGAGCCCTTCGCATTGCCTTTCCCCGCCACCGAATGGCAGAGCGAGCACTTCTGGTCGGTAAAAATCTGCTGGCCTTTCTGCGCGAGCGGATCCTGAGCCAACGCCACTCGCGGAAACGCCAGTCCCGCAAAAACCACCACGAGCATCATCCGCGACATCGAACCGCCTCCTTTTTCCGGACTAGCCTCTAGCGAGGCTACCACAAGTACGTGAGCCGTACCCAAGCCGAGTGCGCGGTGAACGGCCGGTAAAAGTAGTTGAGCAGCAGGGCGTTCACCGTGGCGGTCTGGCCTTCCTCGACGGCAGGCTGCGCCACACCCGAGACGACATCGGGCGAGAGCGTGAAATCTTCAACATCGTAGCTGTCGTACCAGTAGACGAGCCCGACGGCCACCTGCCGCGTGATGAAGTAGCGCATGTCGGCGACCGCCCGCGATTCGGTGCTTATGACGTCGGGCAACGGCTGCGGCGTTGGCAACGTGGTGTTTGCCGGCAGCGTGAAGCCGTAGGTCCCGTTGTAGTTCGAGTAGTTGTACGACAGACGCACTTCGGTGTTTTCGATCGCACGCAGCACGTCGAGGCTCGCGATCGCCGACCACGTCTTGTCGCCCTGGTTCACTTTCCAGTTGCGGGTCGGATCCACTTGCTGCACTCCCGGGTTCGCCGTTCGTGACCGCTGGAGGCCGTCGTAATCCTCGATGCTGAACGAGATGCCGCCCCCGACTCTTTCACTGGGTGCCAGGTCCACCCCGAACGTGTAGGTCTTGCTGCTGACGTCCTCCAGCCCGAAGGCGTCGATCTCCGGCGTCTCTTCGTTCAGATACGCGTCCTTCGTCCAGGCGACCGACGCGTTGACGCCCACGATTGCAAGCGGGGTCAGGCTTGCCACCGCGGAGAAACGGTTGCGGTCGCGCGCGGCCACGTCGAATTGCCGCATGCCGGGCTGCTCGGCTGCAAACTGGAGCGCCAATAGATCGAAATCGTGACCTCGCCGCTGGCTGCGCTCATAGATGCTCCGGAACGACAGGTACTGGTTCCCGACGATGTCCGCCCCGGCGCGGAACGTGTTCTCCTTGACCTTTTCGTACACACGGAAATGCGTGTCCGCCGCATAGAGGCCGTAGCCCACCCGGAATGTCGTATTCGGCACACCGGTGATACCGGCATCCAGATCGACGTAGTTCCGTCGATGGCCCAGGGGCTCCGTCCCGATCTTCCCGATCGAGGGATCGCTCCACGTGCGTGCCGCGCCATCTGCGACAATCCGATCGGAGCCGCCGTCCGTGCGCGCCAGGACGAAAACCGGCGTCCTGTTGTCGAAGTCGTACAGACGGTACCGGGCGCTCACGTCGAAGAACTGGGACGGCTTGCTGACGAAGTTCACCACGGCCGACGAGGTGTTCGCGTGGGCGTCGGCGGTGGCACGCGGCAGCGGCACGAGCGCCGCGTTGACCGAGTTGATGGTGAACGGCAGGAGGGTCGCGTCCTGATTCCATCGGCCGAACGCGAAGACTCCGTTGATCGTCGTGCGCGAAGGCATCCGATAGGCGCCGCCCACGTTGAACGAGAGCATGTTGTTGCTCGGCCAGGTCGCCAGTCGCCCCTGCGATGAGGCCGTGGCGGAGTCAACCGAGCGCTGTGGATTGTCCCACACGAACTGACTGGCCCGGTTGTCGTACCACGAACCGTCCCATCCCGCCCGCACCATCCCCTTCGGGTTCGACCACTCGAGCGACGTGCGCACGTCGTTCGTGCGCGAATCGATCGGGAGTGGCACCTCGATCGGGATCTGCAGGTAGGCGCCGAAGGGGATGTTCCCCTGCTTGCCCGTGTTCACGTAGTTGATCGTCGCGTCCACGTCGCCGAGCGTGTACCTGGCGTCGAGGCCCACCGTGTCCCGGCGGAGGCGCGACTCGTAGAAGCGGTCGCCGGCGGCCGCCTCGATCAGCGGCCTGAACGTGGTCGTCGGGTTCGCCTGAATCGCCGCTTGAAGCTGGTCCGACAGCCGAAGCGTTCCGCTCCCTAGACCATTCTCGTCGGGCAGCGTGTCGTACGGCGTGCGCGTGTCGCGACTGATGAACATGGGGATCTGGTCGTACATGAACCGCACACGGAGCGTCCCTGGTCGCTGGACCGCAAGTTGAAACCGCTGATCCTTCCAACCCACGTTGCGCGCGGCGAGGTCCACAACCGTGGTCTCCTTCTCCCAGTGCAGACCCGGGAGATCGAGAAACCCACCATCGGCGAGGTCACGGTACCGCTGGTAGCGGGCATTGTCGCCGTCTATGGTCGACACCCGGCCACCGAAGTCGATCTCGCCGAAGATATTGGGATTCGTCGGTCGGATGAGCGACTGGCTTGGCATGGCCCCGTGCTGGGCCTGCGCCGTCGCAGAAGCCATCAGGATCGCCACGGTCCACACAAGCATTCTGGTGCGCATGGGGTCTCCTCTACCGCTGAAATGCCATGCCGGCCGGGTGGACCGACCCGTGGATGGCGGAATGGCAGTTCACGCACCCGCGGCCGTAGACACGGTTGCTCGATTGGAACACCGCGCTGTCGTACACAGTGGCGGGATGCCGCGTGTGCGCGTGACACCGCTGACAGAGGAACGGCAGCTTCGCCACCAGCAGCCGCTCGTTCGCCGTCCCGTGCGGGTCGTGACACGTCGCGCAGTTCTCGCGCACCGGCGCGTGCTCCCAGAGGAACGGCCCGCGTTTCTCCGCGTGGCAACTCGTGCAGGATTCGTTCACGCTATAGCCCACGCGCAGCAGACGAACGTTCTGCGATCCGTGCATGTTGTGGCAGTTCGAGCACTGCAGCTTCCCTTCGCGGACCGGCATATGCCCGGACCGATCGAGCTTCGCGACTTTGTCGCGATGACACTTCGAGCAGAGCTCCAGCTGCGTCGCCTTGACGAGTCGTCCCGACACCGATTCGGGAGCGTGCGCGCTGTGGCAGGTCGTGCAGGTCAGCTGCCGCCGGTCGTGGGTGCTGCCCTCCCAGAAGGTGTGCTCGCCGCGGTTGTGGCACGACGTACAGGTAGCGCTGACCTCCCGCGTCGAGAGGTTCTTGGGGTTCTTGATGAGCGACACGTCCCCACCCGCGTCGACGTGGGCCTTACCCGGGCCGTGGCAGGTTTCGCATCCCTGGCCTGCCATCGGCGTCCGCGGATCGGCGGCCCGTCCGTGAGGTCCAAGCTGGTTCTTCTTCTCTTCGTGACACACCACGCAGGAGTCTGCGCCGGCGTAATCCTTTGAGGGCGTTTGCCCGACCGCGCTCGAACCGTTCTCGCTGCCGCGAAGGGGCTGGCCGTCGGCACTCCCGCCAAGAATCGCTAGCCGTTCGCGGACTTCCTGCCGGTACTCCGGCGGTCCTGCCGCTGCGGCGGCAGCGCCAGACAGCATCCACAACCACGCGGACGCCAGAACGGTGGCGAGAGCTAAACTGAATGTTGCCAGACGATTAGGCATGCTAGCTCTCCTGGTTCTCTGCCAGCCGACGACCGCCTCCGGTGGGGGCTATCGAGGCTGTGCGGCCTTCTCCGGAGCAATGACAGTGCCGGGTGTTTTCACCGTCTCTTGCAAATAGGCGCCGAGATCTCGCATCTCTCCGGATTCAAACTTGGGCCAGACGATGCCCTGTGCCGACATCATCCGGTGCATCGAAGGCGCGTGGTTCCACATGGCGGATGCCAGTCCTGCGCGGTCGGTCTGCTTGAGGACCAAAGCGAGGTCCGGCGCTGTCCCGCCGGCCATATGGCACCCGGCGCATCCCTTGCCGCTGAATACGGCAGCCCCGCGCTTCGCATCTCCCTGCTGGCCGACGTAACCACGGAAATAGAGATACGCGACGAGGTCCGAGAGTTCGCTGCCGGCGAAGCGAGGGAACTGGACGCCGCGCTCGGCCATTGTGGTGCTCATGGCGTAGCTGTGATTCCAGAGTTGGCCCGTCGTTTCGGGTACGGTCCTGGACAACGCCAGGCGGAAAATCTCGGGTGCGCCGCCCCGATCCGTCTCGTGACAAACGCCGCACTGTTTGCTTCGGTAGACAAGCGCGCCACGGTCTGGATCGGGCGGCGCCTGCAGCCCCACATCGCGGCCCGTGCGGCGTCCTTCCGATCGAATGTACGCCTGCAAATCCGCCATCTCGCGGCCCGTGAACCTGACGACGAGACCGCCCCTGCGGAGTTGCTCCTGCTGCATCCGTGGACCGGCATTCCACATGGCCTGCGCCAGCGCGGCGGGCGTCGGGTACACGCCGAAGCGGTCCAGCGGCAGACCGGCCTCTCTACCGCGTCCGCCAAGCGTATGGCAGGAGCCGCACTGCAGGCGCGAGTACGCATCGGCTCCGCGCGCGGGACTGCCGGGCTCGTCAAAGATCCGCAGGTAGTGCAGGTAGCTCAACGTGTCGGCCATCTCCTCTGGGTCGAGCGTGGGCCAGGGATACCCGCGCGCTTTGAGCTCGTCGATCATCCGGGGCGTGTGGTTCCAGAAGCCTCCGACAAGCTCGTCCCATGTCTTGCCGGCCACCGCGACCGCCATGTCGGGGCCGAGCGACCCCCCGTGGCCCCAGACAGAATGGCAGCGGATGCAGCCCTTCTGGTCGAACACCTGGCGTCCTCGAAACGGATTGCCCCCCGGCGCGGGTTGGGCGACCGCGTGCGCACTCGCCGTCATGACGGCGAGGCACAGCCCCGCGAGCACCAGACCGACCCTTGGCTCATTCATGGCTTCACCGCCGCCAGATCGTCGGGTAGGTACGCCGCGACGCGTTCGGAGACCTCCGCGATGGATTTCTCGCGGCCTTCCTTGATCTCCCAGATCGAGATGATCGGGAAGAACTTCGTGGCGACCATGTACACCAGGATGAATCCAGAAAACGTGCCGGCCATGATCGACAACTCCACCCACGATGGCAAGTAGTGCACCTCCGGCAGTTGGAAGCGGGGATGGTACGACGTCGGCACGACGATGTTGAACCGCTCGAGCCACATCCCAATCACGACGCCCACCGATGCCACGACCGTTCCTGTGACGCCGCGAGTCCCGCGCCGGGCCATCAGCGCGAAGGGAACGACGGAGCACAGCGCCACCATGAGCCAGAACGGCAAGGCGAACTCCCCGCTCAGTTTCGAGTACAAGGTCGCCAACTCGGCCTCCTCGCCGCCGTACCAGACCGTCAGGTTCTCGGCCAAGGTGAAGTAGGACCAGAGCACCGTCATCACCAGCAGCAGAAGACCCATGTTGTTGAAGTGGATGTCCTTGAAGTACGCCTCCAGCCTGTACACGCGGCGCAGAATGGCCATCGCGATGATGAGCGCGGCGATGCCGGAGAAGATGGCGCCCATGACGAAGTACGGACCGAAGATCGTGCTGTGCCACATCGGCCTGAGCGTGAGCGAGAAGATCCACCCGATGACGGTGTGAACCGAGACCGCAATGGGAATCACGGCCACAGCCAGGACCGCGATGATCCGTTCCAGTGTGTGGCGAGCCTCCGGTGTGTCGTGGTAGCCGATGGCCAGGAACCGGTACAGAAGCCGCGGGCGCAGGCCGAGGTCGCGGATCAGCGCCAGATCGGGAATCATCGGCACGTAGAGGTAGACGCTGCTGGCCGTGAAGTAGAGGCCGATGCTCAGCACGTCCCAGAGCAGCGGAGAAAACGGCTGGGAGTGGAGGAAGACATTGAGGACCCGGTCCGGCCGGCCCAGGTCGAGGATCGGCTGCACCGCGCCGAAACCGATCACGAGAACGGTGATGAACTCGGCCGACCGGGTGATCGACCGGCGCCACTCCGCGTGGGCCACGCGGAGAATGGCCGAGATGAGGGTGCCGGCGTGAGAGATGCCGATGAAGAAGACGAAACAGATGATGTAGATGCCCCAGTACTCGGGCGTATTCAACCCGGTCACGCCGAGTCCGTTTCGCAGCTGATAGACGTACGCGAAGGCGCTCCACAGGGTAATCGCCGCCATCAGGCCCGCCCAGAGCCAGAAGGTCTTTGTGGTGCGGACGAGCGGCATGAGCAGGCAGCGTTCGTCCTGCGGGAGGCGTGACACGATCTCGAGGTCGGTCATGGCTTCAGCCTTCAGCCAGCTCACAGTTCACAGTCAACAGTTCACAGTTCGGCGCGACTGTTAACTGTCGACTGTCAACTGTCACCGTTCGACAACCCATGATGATTTCCTTCACAGGCCCTCAATCTTGCTTGGCCAAGTAATAGACTTTTGGCTCGGTGCCCAGCTCTTCGCCCAGGCGGAATGCCCGCGGACCGCGCGATAGTTGCGCAACCCGCTGCGCGGGGTCATCGAGATCGCCGAAGACGATGGCCCGCGTCGGGCAGGCTTCCGCGCACGCCGGCGTGTAGTCTCCCTCTCTCAACGGTCGATCCTCGGCGCGTGCCACGTCTCGGGCTTTCTGCAGCCGATGGTGGCAGAAGGTGCACTTCTCGATGACGCCGACCGGCCTCACCGACACGTCGGGGTTGAGGCTGGGCACGACCGACTCGGGATAGGAGGGCCGCTTCCAGTTGAAATACTTCACCGTGTAGGGGCAGGCGTTCGCGCAGTACCGGCATCCGATGCACCGCGAGTAGATCTGGTTGACGATGCCGTCCCGATCGAGCGACGTCGCCTCGACCGGGCACACCGCCGTGCAGGGCGGTCGATCGCAGTGCATGCACAGCTGCGGCACGAAACGGGCGCGCACGCTCGGCCACTCGCCTTCGATCTCTGTATGGACCTTTATCCAGAAGATCGTGCGATTCTGCTTCGCGGCCTCTGGTCCAGCCACCGCGATGTTGTTCTCGGACCGGCAGGCGACCTCGCAGCCCTGGCAGCCGTTGCACCGATCGAGATCGATCGCCATCCCCCAGCGAGGCATACTCCTCCTTAGATCGCTGTCAGCCGAACTCGCGTCGAGTACCAGTCGGGAAGCCCGCTCGTGGGATCCATCCCCCCGCCGACCGCGGCCAGCGGGTTGGCGCCTCGCGGCTCTCCCCATCCCTCCACGCGCGCATGCAGTCCATACGGTACGTTGACCACACCGGGCTGGGCGCCGACGAAGAACCGCAGCGTGGCTTCAAACGCGCCTCGCTCCGATTCGACGCGCACGCGCTGGCCGGACCGCAGTCCAAGCCCCCGGGCCGTTTCCGGGTTGACCTCGGCCCACGTCTCCCACGCATCGTCTGTCAGGACGCCGAGGTGCTCGAGCAGCCAGGGCATCAGCGGCGTGCCTCCCGACGCAAGCGTCAGGACGCGGAACGGAACCAGCTGCAGCGGGAAGCTGGACTGGACAGCGGTTTCGGGCGCGGCAGGCGCGCCGGCAGTGACCGGAAGAAAGCCGTCGGCGAGCGGTTCGCCCGATCCCTGAAGACGACGCCTCGCTTCGGCCGGGAAGATCCAGGCTCGCCCGTCGGCGTGCTGGGAGAACGCGGCGCGGTCGTTGTAGTCGTAGTGCGGATCGAACCACCCGCCGGCCTCGACAATCGCCTTCCAGTAGTCTTCCGGCGACTGCCCGTGCGGCAGCCACCACCCACGGCTCCCGAGCTCCCGTAGCTCCTGCTGTCTGACACCGCCGACAAACGCGCTGCCGCGCGCGGCGCCGGCGAGAGCCATCCCGCGCTCGCGGACGATCTCCTCGACCGACGACCACCGAGACCACGCGCCGACTTCACCCCCGAGCCGCGCCGCGAGATTCAGGATGACATCGCCCGTGGCCCGCGTATCCTGAAGAGGCTTGATGACCGGCTGCACGACTCCCCAGACCGGAAATCCCACAGCCGCTGGGGCGGTCGCATCCTGCCAGCGCTCCAGATAGGTGTGATCCGGAAGAATGAGGTTGGCGTACCTCGCGCTCTCGTCGAAAAAAGGCGAGAAGGAAACGACGAGCGGCACGCGCGACAGCGCCTGCCGCACGTCATCGCTCCGCGCCGACGATGCGACGGGGTTGGACTGATAGAGGAAGAGGACTTTCGTGGCTGGCGATGCGCCGCCAGGCGGAGGCCATGTCGTGGACGTGAGCGCGCGTGGCGACAGCCCTGCGGCCCCGGCCGGGGCCTTGTCGAGCGGGCCCGGCAGCGGCAACGGGGGCTGGACCAGGATCCCTCCGCGACGGTTGAGCCCGCCGCGCAAGATGTTGAGCGCGTGAATGGCCAGCGCGTCCGACAGCCCGCCTCGTCGCCAGCTCACCGCGTGGTCCCAGATCGCGATCGGACTGCGCGCCGCGCCGAACGCCTTGGCGAGCTCGGTCAGCTGGGCAACCGGCACGCCCGTGCGGTTCGAGACCTCATCGGGGCGGCCGTGCCGGAGGACGAGCGAGCGGAAGCCTTCCTGACGGGTTCCAGTCTCGTCGGTCCAGTCTTCCCAGCCCGAGACACGCTGTGAGACGGCGTTGGCGTCGTACAGGCCTTCCCTCACGAGGAGGTAGGCCACGCCGAGCGCGAGAGCGCCGTAGGTACCGGGCCTGATGGGAATCCACTGATTGGCGCTCGCCGCGGTGCGCGAGAGGCGGACGTCGATCTGGATCCATCGCGGTCCACTGTCCGGATCGGTGTCTCGCGCGCGCGCGGCCAGCGGCGACGCCCACCAGGCCTCGGAAAGTCCGGCGCCAAAGGACACAACTAGATCGGAGTTCAGCAAGTCGTAGGCCGGCGGGGCACTGATGCCCTGGCAGAGGCGCATCACTTCGGCCGAACCGTCGCGATAATCATCGACGGTGATGCGGTCGGTGCCGTAGGCGCGGCAAAACGCCGCGATGATGTCGCCCATGACACCGTGGGCGTCGCCAAGCAGCCACTCCACCGATCCGGCCTCGCCTGCGTCGCGCGCCGATCGCAGGGCTGCGACGACCTGATCGATCGCCGCATCCCACGAGATCGGTTCGAACTCATCCGATCCCGCCGGGCCGACGCGTCGCACGGGCCCCTTCAGGCGTCCGGGATGATAAGCGAGCTGAATGCCTGCCACACCTTTGGGACACAAGCCGCCCTGGCTCACCGGGTGCAGCGGGTTGCCGTCGATGCGCGTGAACGCCCCGTCGACGAGTCGGGCCCGGATGCCGCAGTGGGCGGGACACAGCATGCAGGTTGACGAGACAAAGGACTCCACGCCGGGCTGCCAGTCGGCCCGAACCCGGATGACCTGGAGTGGAAACTGGTGCGAGACGGCGCCAAGCCCGAATCCGATTCCGGCACCCGCCGTCCCGACGAGAAAGTTGCGTCGCGAAATGGCCACGTTCATCCTCACCGGTGACAGTCGGTGCAGTCGCTTTTCACGCCTCGCTCCGCATGGCAGCCAAGGCAGGTCGCCATCGTGATGCGTGTGAGCGGAACAGCAGGAGGTGCTGTCGTCGCGGCGACGGCGCCGTGGCACGTCGAGCATTCCAGCCCACCGGAGGTCACGTGTCGGCTGTGAGAGTAGCGGACGTCTTCCGGTAGTCGAAACAGCTTTCGAAACGACGGGCGAGGCGTGGCCGCAAGCAGCTTCAGCAGGGTTTCTTCTTCGGCAGATTTGGTGAGCGCCTCCGAGTGGCAGCCTTCGCAGAGATCGAGCGACGGCAGACCCGAGTGCTCGTTGGTGGCGTAATACTCGTGGCAGGCCGAGCACTCCAGCCCCAGTTCCTGCGTGTGCTTGACGTGGTTGAACTGGACCGGCTGCACCACGCGCTGGGTCGGACGAAGCGCCGCGCGACCGGCCCCGAAGCCGGCCGCAGCCATGACAAGCGCAAGAGCGCCGATCACCAAGCGGCGCCTGGGGCTAAGTCCTTCGTCGTCCAACACGCCCTTGCCTCCTGCTCCTGATGTGCGCCTGCTCGTTCGGTCCTCGAACAGAGCTCGATTGGGCCGTCGCTCGTCCCGCGCAACTTTGACGGGCGACTACACAGCACAAGGCGTTCCAAGTCGTGCCGGAGGTCTCATCTCGTGTACGTCTTGGCGCTCTTCACTCGGAACGGGTTGGTTTGGCCGATTTCCCGGCGATGTCTCTGTCGGAAATCCGGCGGCGGCGGCTTGGAACGGGCAGACTGCCGGGGTCCCGACTATTCGATCGTGTGGCACAGCTCGCAGTCCTGACTGATGGTCCGGCCATCCCTTGCCACGTGCTCTTCGTCGTGGCAGCGGAAGCAGCCGGTGGAGATCGTGTGACCGAGCTGGGTCGCGTACGTGCCCCAGCCGACCTTCATGGACGGAAAGACGCTCGAGCGATAGATCGCCTGCGTGACGGCGACGGCCTGACGGAGATCGGCTTCCTCGAAGGTCTGGGACTGACGGGTGCCCACGGCCTCTCGGATGACCTGATCGATTCGCGTCAGCGCGACGTCTCGCGTGGGATACTCGGCCCGGAGGGCGCGGACCGCCTCTCGACGGATGAAGGGAACCTTCGTGCTGATCAGGCCCTCCCCGAGCGCGGCATCCACGGCCCGTTCGGGCGTGGACCCAAACGGGTGCGCCGGCCGGCTGTGGCAGTCGAGGCAGTCCATGCGTCGGCGCGGCTTGTCCGTGAGATTCGCCTCGGTGACACCCTTGGCGAAGTACTCACGGATGTTTCCATCTGGCGTCTCGACTCTCACGTACGGAATCTCGTTGCGCGTGTCGTCGACCGCGACGTATTCGACCACGTTGGCGCGATTCATGTGCCAGTGAATGCCGGCGCCGACGCTGGTCCCCGACACCGGTCCTCCGACGTGTATCCGCACGGTCGTCCTGCTCTGTGTGTTCGCTTCGTCGTCGGCGTGCTCGTAGAAGATCCTGACCCTGTCGCCCACGAAGCGGTCGGGCCAATGGCACTGCTCGCACGAGGTCGCGACGTCCGGCAGGTTCTCCCCGTGGATCTGGATCGGCCGGCTGTGCGCACCGGAGACGACCAGCGCCAGCCGACTGGCCCCTTTCATCTTCGCCGCGACAAAGCCGCCTGCCCCGGGGCCGACATGGCACGCCACGCAGAGGACGCGGCTGTGGGCGCCGTTCTGGTGTGAGACGGATTCGGGTTCCATCACCGCATGACAGACTTGCCCGCAGAACTGCCGCGACTCGCTGTACTCCACTGCCCCATAGCTGGCCATCGAGAGGATCCCCAGGTTGACGGCCGTCGCGACACTGATGAAGACGAGCATCCGCCGAAGAGCGGGATCGCCGAGATCCAGTGTCGGCCAGGCTGGCGTCTCGATCCCCCCACGCTTCCGTCGCCGTTCCCACCAGGCGCCAATGGGCATCAAGACCAGTCCCAGCGTGAAGAACGCCGGCACCATGAGAAAGACGATGATGCCGGCGTAGGGACTCTTGAGCAGGCCCAGGGTCTCGATCGCCACGAGGAATAGAAAGGTGAACGCGCTCGCCGTCGTCAGGGCGATGCCGATGCCCGAGATTGGATTTCGCAGAACGCGTGAAAGAAATGAACGCATTCGATGAGCAACAGCCATTCCCGATCCAGCCTGGTCGTATCGCCTGTGTGGCTCTGGCGCTCTTCGCCTGCGATCGGGCGGTACGGCCGGATTATCGTTGATCCGCGTGCCGGAGACTCGGCAGACACCGTTTCTTTTGACGGGATGCTCGCCCACAGGCTCCGCTTTCTGATAAGTTCTGTCCCATGGCGGTCATGGTTCTCGTGCTCCACTCGTGGCTTCGTTGGTTCGCCATTCTGGCTGGTCTCGGCGCGACCGTGACGGCTCTGTCGACGTCTGCCAGCGACCGGAGTGAAAAGTCCGGCCTCTTGTTCATGATCGCGATGGACCTCCAGCTGCTCCTCGGCGCGCTGCTGTACGGCTTTCTCAGTCCGTATACGACAGGGGCTTTTCAGGACTTTGGCGCGGCAATGCGCGACCCGATCGCCCGTTTCTGGGCCGTGGAGCACCTGACGATGATGCTCGCGGCGGTCGTCTTCGCCCATCTGGGGCGCATCCTGGCCCGAAAGGCCGCCACCCCGGCGGCCAGGCGGACCCGCCTGCTGGTCTGTTTCGGCCTGTCCACCGTGTTGATGCTGGCCGGCACCCCCTGGCCGGGCATGCCGGCCGGCCGGCCGCTGTTCCGCATATAATCGCGGCCTCCGTGTCTTTCTTCGATAGCTGGGCGGCGATCTGGGTCACCGTGGCGCTCGTCGCCGCGGTCATCGAGATTTCCGTCCCACACTTCGGCATCATCTTCGTCAGCCTTGGCGCGGCGGCCGCGGCGACCGCGGCGTACTTGTCGCTCGGCCTCATCCCCCAGCTGGCCTTGTTCATCGTAGTGGTGGCCTTCTCGTTTCTCGTGATTCGCCCGCGCATGGTCAGCGGCATGGGCTCGGTGGGCGTGCCGGGCCGGACCGAGTCGCTCGTCGGCCGCGAGGGCGTCGTGACGCTGGACATCGACTCGAGCGTCGGCGCGGGCCGCGTGAACGTGGGCGGCCAGGACTGGGCGGCGCGCGCGGCGGCGCCGCTCGCCGCGGGCACGCGCATCAAGGTGGCAGGCGCCGACGGAATCGTTCTGGAGGTCAAGCCGACATGATTTACCTGCTGTTCGCCGTTGCGCTCTTCTTGCTGATCGTGCTCATGAAGGCCATCAAGATTGTCCCGCAGAAGCAGGTCAAGCTGATCGAGCGGCTCGGCAAGTACCACCGCACGGCCGAAGCCGGCCTCAACACGATCTTCCCGTTCCTCGACTCGGTCCGCGAGACGCTCGACCTGCGCGAGCAGATCACGAAGATCGAGCCGCAGAACGTCATCACGCGCGATAACGTCACGATGGAAGTCGACGCGGTGATCTATTTCGCCGTGATGGATCCCGTACGGGCCGTGTACGAAGTGCAGAACCTGCGATGGGGCATCGAGCAGCTCACGCTGTCGGCGCTCAGAAACGTCATCGGCGCGCTCGATCTCGACCACACGCTGACCTCACGCGACACGATCAACGGGCAGCTTCGCTCGGCGCTCGACACGGCGACGCAGCAGTGGGGCATCAAGGTGATGCGCATCGAGCTCAAGAACATCACCCCGCCCGAAGAGATCCGCATGACGATGGAGAAGCAGATGACCGCCGAGCGGACGCGCCGCGCCGTGGTCACGACCGCCGAAGGCGAGAAGGCGTCGGCGATTCTGCGCGCCGAGGGCCAGAAGCAGGCGCAGATCGTGAGCGCCGAGGGATCGAAGGAGGCGGCGATTCTCGCCGCCGAAGGCCAGGCGGAGGCGCGGCTGCGAGTGGCGCAAGCCGAGGCGCAGGCGCTCGAGATGATCGCCAAGGCCCTGGGCGCGACAGGCAGCCCTGCGCAGTACCTGATCGCGAAGAGCTACCTCGAATCGCTCGGTCAGATTGCATCGGACGCCGACAAGCTCGTCTTCCTGCCGTACGAAGCCGCGGGCGTGATGGGTGCCCTCGGTGGGATGAAGGAGCTGCTGAAGACGTCGGCAGCGAAGTGAAAGACCTGCGTGAGGCGCCTCCTGCTCATCGCCGTGTTGGCGTCCGCCTGCGCCTCTTCGGCCGTACCGGCGGAGGACGCGGCTCTCGCTGAGCCGGGCGTCTCCCTCGCGCTGGCCACCCGGCGCGCCGCGGATCTGGCGAACATCCGCTATCACCTCTCCTTCGACATTCCGGCCGACAGCGCCGCCTCGGTGAGGGGACGCGCGGCGATTCGCTTCGTCTCGACGGATCCGCCGAACCCGCTTCGCCTCGACTTCGAGGCCCCGCGGGACGGACACCTGTTCGCCGTTGCCGTCAACGGCGTGCCGGTCGCGCCCGACTGGGATGGGCATCACATCACCATCGCCAGGGATGGCTTGAAGGCCGGCGAGAACACGGTCGAGATCGAATTTGCTCCGAGCGACGTCCCGCTCAATCGCAACCGGGACTTTCTGTACACGATCTTCGTCCCGGCGCGTGCGCACGAGGCGTTTCCTTGTTTCGACCAGCCGGATCTCAAGGCGCGCTACACGCTCGACCTCACCGTGCCCGCCGACTGGCAGGCGGTCGCCAACGGCGCCGATCAGTCCCGCGAGCCGATTGGGAATCGCGTCCGCGTTCGTTTCGCCGAGACGCAGCCGATCTCCACGTATCTCTTCGCGTTCGCGGCCGGCAAGTTCCAGGTCGAGACCGCCGAGCGAGGCGGCCGCACGTTCCGCATGTTCCACCGGGAAACCGACACCGCGAAGGTCGCGCGCAACCGCGACGCGATTTTCACGCTCCACGCCTCGGCGCTGGCCTGGCTCGAAGACTACACGGGCATGGCCTATCCGTTCGGCAAGTTCGACTTCATCGCGGTGCCGTCGTTTCAGTTTGGAGGCATGGAGCACCCCGGCGCCATCTACTACAACGCGAGCGGCATCCTGCTCGACGAGTCGACCACCGAGAATCAGCTCCTGAACCGCGCCAACGTGATCGCGCACGAGACCGCGCACATGTGGTTCGGCGACCTGGTCACGATGAAGTGGTTCAACGATGTGTGGATGAAGGAGGTGTTCGCGAACTTCATGGCCGCGAAGATCGCGAACCCCGCGTTTCCCGCAATCAATCACGAGCTGCGATTCCTCGTCTCGCACTACCCGGCGGCGTACTCGGTCGAGCGCACACAGGGCACGCATCCGATCAGGCAGGAGTTGGACAATCTCGACGAGGCCGGCAGCCTGTACGGCGCGATCATCTATCAGAAGGCGCCGATCGTCATGCGCCAGCTCGAGCGCCTGATCGGCGCCGACGCGATGCGCGACGGCCTGCGCGCGTACCTGAAGCAGTTTCAGTTCGGCAACGCCACGTGGCTCGATCTGGTGCAGGTGCTCGACGATCGCACCGAGCGCGATCTGGCCGCCTGGAGCCGCGTCTGGGTGGAAGAGGCCGGCCGCCCGCTGCTGCGCACCGAATGGGAGACCAACCCTGAGGGGCGGAGAACGATAGCGATTCTCCAACGCGACCCCCGGACCGGACGCAGCCTGCACTGGACCGAACAGATCAGCGTACTGCTCGGCACTCCGGCCGACGCGCGCGAGATCGCGCTCGAGCTTCGCGGCGATCGCACCGAGCTGCCAGAGGCGCTGGCGCCGCCCGAGGTGCAGTTCGTCCTGCCGACCGGCGGCGGCCTCGCCTACGGCGGCGTGTCGCTCGACGATCGCAGCCGCGACTTCCTGCTGGCGCACGTCGAAGAGCTGAAGGATCCGGTCGCGCGCGGCGCGACCTGGATCACGCTGTGGGACGAGCTCCTGAACGGCCGCGTCGACCCGCGGGAATTTCTCGAGGCCGCGATGCGCGCCCTCCCGCGCGAGGAGACCGAGCAGAACGTCCAGCTCATCTCGTCGTACCTCGACCAGGCCTTCTGGCGATTCATCGGTCCCAACACGCGAGGCCAGCTCGCGCCGGGCCTGGAGCGCACACTCCGTTCGGGCCTCGCGCGCGCGTCCTCGTCGAGCCTGAAGTCCACCTACTTCTCAGCCTTTCGCGCAATTGTCACCACACCGGACGGCGTGGCGCTCCTCGAGCGCGTGTGGCGGCGCCAGGAGAAAATCCCAGGACTCACGCTCGCCGAGCCGGACGAGGCGACGATGGCGCTCGAGCTGGCGGTGCGGGCGCAGGTCCGGCTGAAGCCGGACACTACCGGGGCCGCGATGCGGGCGCAGGAAACCGTCGCGACCGTCCGGACTGCCGGAGCTACCGGGGCCGCGATGCGCGCGCAGGAACCGGTAGTGTCCCGCTCGAGCCGGACCTCGCCTGCCGAAATCCTCGAGACACAGCGCGCCCGGTTCCAGAATCCGGATCGAAAGGAGCGCTTCGAGTTCGTGATGCCCGCGCTTGCGGCCGACGACGCCACGCGCGACGGGTTCTTCAAGAGCCTCGCCGACGTGAAGAACCGGCGCCGCGAGCCGTGGGCGGTCGAGGGATTGCGCTATCTGAACCATCCGCTGCGCGCCACCGACGCCGTGAAGTACGTCAGGCCCGGACTCGATCTCCTTCGCGAGATTCAGCAGACAGGCGATATCTTTTTTCCGAAGAACTGGATGGACGCGCTGCTCGGCGGCCATTCGTCCCGGGAAGCGGTCAACATCGTGCGCGAGTTCCTCGACCAGCATCCCTCTGAGGAGGCCACGCCGCCGGAACGCCACGAGCTCTATCCGATTCGCCTGCGCCGCATCATCCTGCAGTCGGCCGACAACCTCTTCCGCGCGCCCGACATCGTCGTGCCCGGGTCATAGCCGGATTGTGTTGAGCTTTGTAGTGCAGGTCTTTAGACCTGCCTCCCGGCGGGCAGGACTGAAGTCGTGCGCGGGCGGCTCAACTGGTTCGGACTTAGGGAACGGAGGGCCGTGAGCCGATCCGGCCGCGGTTTGCGCCTATACCGGCGGAGGTAACAACCGATGCGTTTTTCCAAAGACACTGCCGTGCGGCTCGGATTCCTGGTGGCTGCGGCGATGCTGGCCGCAGCTTCCCCGCTCGCCGCCCAGGGGAGGCCGGCCGCGGAGATCACCACAGGCTGGGCGGCTTTTCCCGACGACGGCGTTGTAGGAGAGACCTTGTTTGGCGCCGCCGCGAGGCTCCCGATTTCGCCGCGCGTGAGCATCGGCCCCGAGATCGCCTACATGTGGGGTGAGCAGACGATCCGAGACCTGATGGTGACGGGCAACCTCTGGTTCGACTTCCTCGCGCCATCGGCCGGCCAGGCCCCGCGGACGACGCCGTATGTGGTGGTGGGCGGCGGCCTCTTCCGGCACAGCTCGAAGTTCTTCGGCCAGACGTTCAGCACGACCGAGGGCGCGTTCACCGCCGGCGGCGGGGCGCGGGTGTGGCTGGGGCCATCGGTCTACCTCGCCCCCGAAGTACGGGTTGGCTGGGAGCTGCACCTGCGCGCATCGGTCACGCTGGGGGTCCCTTTCTAGCGGGACGCCGCGCGCGCTGCGCCAGGATCCAGATTCGCATACCCCACCATCGGGCTGATGATCTTCGCCGGGTCGGCGTCCTTCTTCGGGCGAAACATCTGCGACCGGTCGTTCGACACTTCGGTCACGTAGAGGTTGCGGTCCCGGTCGACGCTGATCTGGTGCACGCCGTCGAACTGTCCGGGCTGCGGACCGGAGCTGCCGATGTCCAGAATGTAGCGCCCGTTCAGGTCGTACTTGATCAGACGATCCGTCGTCCAGTCCGACACCCAGATGAAATCGTCCTCGGTGACGATGTGGGCGAGGACGGCGGAGTCGTGGCCGGTCGGCCACATCTCGAGGAACTTGCCGTTCTCGTCGAACACCTGCA
>Ga0156018_1007_pt2 | contig 17360 bp, 15 predicted proteins | sample RifCSPlowO2_02_FD_107672 | JGI IMG/M metagenome (GOLD analysis project Ga0156018, IMG submission 107672) | Acidobacteria bacterium RIFCSPLOWO2_02_FULL_65_29 | reverse complement strand
GTCCGACCTCCTCACCATCGCGCTCCTCATCGCCCTCGAGGGCCTGCTCAGCGCCGACAACGCCATGGTGCTGGCGGTGCTGGTCCTCGGGTTGCCCAAAGAGCAGCAGCAGAAGGCGCTGCGCTACGGCATCATTGGCGCGTTCGTTTTTCGCGCTGCGGCCACGCTGCTGGCCGTCTACCTGATTGCGTTGTGGTGGGTGAAGCTGGCCGGCGCGGGATACCTCTTCTACCTCACGTTCAGCCATTTCAGGCAGCACGGCGGCGCCGAAGGGAGGCGAACGCCGCCGAAGGCGACCCCCATGCTCGGGTTGAGCGCGTTCTGGGCCACCGTCGTCAAGGTCGAACTGACCGACATCGTCTTCGCGATCGATTCGATTCTGGTCGCCGTGGCGATGTCGCCGAAGATCTGGGTGATTCTGACCGGCGGCATTCTCGGCATCGTGATGATGCGGCTCGTGATCGGACAGTTGCTCGCGATCGTCCAGCGCTATCCACCGCTCGTCGACGGGGCGTTCGTCATCATCGGGTGGGTGGCCGTCAAGCTCTGTCTCGAGTTCCTGCACGAGGCCGGATACGTGCATTTCGAGGTGCCAAAGTGGCTGTCGCTCGGCCTCATCGTCGTCATCTTCGTCGTCGCGTTCGTCTATGCGCGCCGGCAGGAGGCTGTCGCGCAAGCGGCAAAGGGCGACGGGGCGAGGGGCTAGAGGGCGAAGGGCAAAGGGCAAAAGGGCAAAAGGCCGAAGGGCAAAGGGCGAAGGGCAAAGGGGCAGAGCTGAAGGCTGATAGCTGATGGCTGAGCAAAGTCGAGGGCAGATGGAAGCCATGAGCGACTCGAGTCGCGATGCGGTTCGTTTGGACATCTGGCTCGACGTCGCGTGCCTGTTCAAGACGCGCTCGGAGGCGCAGAAGGCCTGCAAGAGCGGACGGATCGAGGTCAACAGGCAGGACGCCAAGCCGAATCGGCTGATTCGCGCGGGCGACCGGCTCGACATCAAGCGGCCGCATGGTCGCTTACAGAAAATCGTTGTGCGCGCGGTCGCCGACCGTCACGTGGCAAGAGCCGAAGCCCGGCTGCTCTACGAGGATCTGACTCCGGCGCCCACGCTCGAGGAGATCGAGATGAGGCGGCAGGAGCGAATCTACCGCGCTGTCACGACGCCGCCCCGCGCGCCCGACAAACGCGAGCGCCGAGCGTTACGACGGCTGCGAGGACGAGAGTAGGAGAGGTCGGCCCGCGCCCGGCGCCGACATGCGAGGCAACCCGTGACGACTCAACCGCCCGCTCCGCGCAAGCGCGGACCGCGACGCCGGCCGTTGCCGGGCACCGCTCCCCGCACGTTGCTTGGAGACGCCGACGCTCAGGCGCCGACGATTCGTCTCATCGCGTACGGCCGGGACGCACTCGTCGAGGAAACGCTGTCTGGGGTGGAGGACGTTCCCGCGCGGCGCAACAGGGAAGCGGTCACCCTCGGACGCCGTGGTCGATCAGTATTTTCCCGTGCTCGAGGAGTTCGGAGAGCATCTGGAAGGCGTCGAGAGCGCGGTCACCCTCAGCGCCGACAGCGGCTCGCTCGCCAGCGTCCGGGCGGCCAAGCGCGACCTGCTGACGCTCAGACGGGCCGTCTGGCCGCTGCGAGAACTGTTCAGCGGGCTGCCGAAGGAATCGGAGCCGTACTTCAAGAACGAAGACCGGATGTATCTTCAGGATTGCTACGATCACACCGTCTAGGTGATCGATCTGGTTGAAACGCATCGCGAGGTCGGATCCGGGTTGATGGACGTGTACCTCTCGACGGCCAGCAACCGGATGAACGAAATCATGAAGGTGCTGACGATGTTTGCGAGCATCTTCATCCCGCTCGGGTTCATCGCCGGCGTCTACGGCATGAACTTCGACGTCGCGCGATCGCCGTGGAACCTGCCCGAGCTCGAATGGTACTGGGGCTATCCCTTCGCGCTGGGACTGATGCTGTCGGTGGCGTGCGGTTTGATCTTCTACTTCTGGCGGAGAGGGTGGATCGGGTCGCGCTCGTAACGTCTGACGTCTGATGACCGGCCGCACGGTGCACAGTAACGACGCTCCACCTCGAAATGCAGTTTTCACTTGTCCGTAGTACCGGACGCGGTCGACAGTTGACAGTCCACAGTTGACAGAATACACCCACCGACGTCGATGACTGTCGACTGTGAACTGTCGACTGTGAACTTCGCTACGCGGAGGCGCAATGCGCTCTGGTCGGCCGGGGGCGAGGTCAGGACGACGTACCAGCCTGGCGAGAAGACGGCTCTTGAGAGCTGAGAGCTGACGGCTGACGGCTTTCGTACGCGAACGCGACGCGATTGTCGGCGACGTCGATCGTGACCGTCCCGCCGTGCTCGAGCGCGCCGAAGAGAATCTGGTCCGTCAGCACGTCTCGCACTTCCTTCTGAATGACGCGTGCGAGCGGACGCGCGCCAAACACGCGGTCGTAGCCGGCGGTCGCGAGCCAGGTGCGCGCCGCCGGCGTCAGCGCAATGGCGACCTTCCGATCGGAGAGCTGACTCTCGAGCTGCAGGATGAACTTATCGACGATGGTCTCCATCGCCTCGGGCGTCAGCGACTTGAAGGTGACGATGGCGTCGAGCCGGTTGCGGAATTCCGGGCTGAAGACCCGCTCGACGGCGGTTTTGGCTTTGCCGGCCGCGTCGCGCCCCTGCGCGTCCGCGTTATCGGCGAACCCGATGGACGCCATGCTCATCTCGCGTGAGCCGGCGTTGGAGGTCAGAATGAGCACGGTGTTGCGGAAGTCCGCCTTCCGCCCGGTGTTGTCGGTGAGCGTCGCGTGGTCCATCACCTGCAGCAGGACGTTGTAGATGTCCGGATGCGCTTTTTCGATCTCGTCGAGCAGCACCACGCTGTACGGGTGAGCACGAACGGCATCGACCAGCAAACCGCCCTGCTCGAACCCGACGTAGCCCGGCGGGGCGCCGATCAGCCGCGCCACCGCGTGCTTCTCCATGTACTCGCTCATGTCGAAGCGCGTGAATTCGTTGCCGAGGAGGATCGCGAGCTGCTTCGCGAGCTCGGTCTTGCCAACGCCCGTCGGCCCGGTGAACAGAAAGCAGCCCGCCGGGCGGTCCGGTTGACCCAGACCGGCGCGCGAACGCTTGATCGCGCCCGACACGGCATGCACCGCCTCGTCCTGCCCGAAGACGACGCGCCGCAGCGACTCCTCGAGCGTTCGAAGGCGCTCGCGATCCGAAGAGGTGGCCTGCTGGTCGGGGATGCGCGCTGCGCGGGCCGCGACGCGCTCGATCTCCCGCGCGTCCACGACAGGCGGGGGAGCGGGCGCCGCGGGAGCGTCGCCGGCCACACCGGCGGTGTCTGCCGTCGCGGTCGCGGCGAGCGCCTGGATTCGCGTGACCGCTCCGGCCTCGTCGACGAGATCGATCGCGCTGTCGGGCAGCCTGTAATCCCGAAGGTGCCGCGAGGCCAGCTTCGCGGCCGCCTCCAGCGCGACGTCCGTGTAGCGGACGCCGTGATGCTCTTCATAGCGGCTCCGCAGCCCGGCGAGAATCTTCACGGTGTCCTCGATTGAGGGCTCTTCGATCGCAATCTTCTGCAGGCGCCTGGCGAGCGCGCGATCTCTTTCGATGTGCTTGAACTCCTCGAAGGTCGTCGACCCGATCACGCGCAGATCGCCCGCCGTGAGCAGCGGCTTGAGCAGCATCGCCAGGTCCATCGTGCCCCCGGTGACCGCGCCGGCGCCGACAGTGGCGTGCATCTCGTCGATGAAGAGAATCGGCTTCGGCCGGGCGGCGAGCGCGGCGACGACCGCCTTGAAGCGCTCCTCGAAGTCGCCGCGGTACCGCGTGCCTGCGAGCAGCGCGCCAGTGTCGAGCGCAAAGACCTCCGCATCTTTCAGCACGCCCTGCACGTCGTCTTGAAGCAGTCGGGCCGCGAGGCCCTCGGCCATCGCTGTCTTGCCGACGCCGGGATCGCCGACGAACACGGGGTTGTTCTTGCGCCGGCGACAGAGCACCTCGATCGTGCGCTGCAGCTCGTCGGTGCGTCCGATCAACGGATCGAGCAGCCCCTGACGCGCCCGATCGGTCAGATTCACGCAGTACGCGCGGAGCGGATCGGCCGGCGCGGGAGCTGGGCCGGGTGCGTCGTCGGTCAGCGGACCCGCCGACGCGGGAGCCCCGTCGGCGCCGAGCGGCGTCTTGGTGATGCCGTGCGAGATGTAATTCAGAACATCCAGACGCGTGATGCCTTGCTCGACCAGGAACTGCGCGGCCCGGCTCTTCGGCTGCTGGAGAATCGCCGCGAGAATGTCGCCGGCGTTCGCCTCGTTGCGCTGCGCGCTCTGGACGTGCAGGACCGCGGTTTGCAGCACGCGGCGAAACGCCATCGTCTGCTCGGGCTCCTGCTCCGCCCCTCGGCGCTGGTGCTCGACCGACTCGTCCAGGTAAGCGCCGAGCGCGCGCCTGAGCGCTGGCAGGTCCGCGCCGCACGCCGCGAGGATTCGCTCGCCGTCGGGATCGTGCGCAAGGGCGTAGAGCAGGTGCTCGAGCGTGAGGTACGCGTGCCGGCGCGAGACCGCCTCGCGGAATGCGATGTTCAAGACGATTTCAAGAGCGGGGGAAAACAAGACGTGGATCCCTCATGCGTCTTCGATGGTTGCCTGAAGCGGGTGCCCAGCCTCGCGCGCCTGCGAGGTGAGTGTGTCGACTTTGGTTTCCGCCACTTCCCACGGGTAGATCCCGGCCACGCCGCGGCCGCCCAGGTGGACCTGCATCATGATGCGATACGCCTCGGCCGGAGATTTCAGGAACAGCGTTTCCAGGACGTCGACCACGAACTGCATGGGCGTGTAGTCGTCGTTGAGCAGGACGACGCTGTACAGCGTCGGCTCCTTGGTCTTCTCCCTGGAGCGTTCCTTGACCGCTCCGCCGGTCTGGTCGTCGTGACCCACCCTGTCGGGCATGTCCACAGATTAGCGCATCTCGCGGCGATCAGCTCTCAGAGCCTGTGAAGAAATCGCTGTAGTGTCCACCTTCAGGCGGACTTCTCAGGGTTCGGCGACCGCCTCCGCCAAGGCTACGGCGGTCCGCCGAAGCTCCGAGCGAAGGCGGAAGCCGGACACTACGAACCTGCGATTTCTTCACACGCCTTCAAGTCTCAGCCGTCAGCCGAGTCCACAGTTGTGGCCGCTGGTCGCCAATCGCATTGGCACCGATGGGTCCTCGGCTGAGGACTGAGCTGACAGCTGACCGCTGACACCGGATGGCTGAGGCTGATAGCTGATGGCTGATGGCTGATAATGAATTTGTGAATTGGGCGACGAGACCGCAGCTGGTCGAGGACAGTCGCTGGCGCTTTCCGCCGCCATCCGAGTGGCCGGAGTCGGACCTCCTGAGCATCGGCGGCGATTTGCAGCCCTCGACGGTCGTCAACGCCTACCGCCGGGGCGTCTTTCCGATGGAAGTGTCCGGATTGCCGGGCGTGCTCGGCTGGTGGTCGCCCGATCCCCGCGGCATTGTGCCGCTCGATGGTCTGCGCGTCACCCGGTCGATGCGCCAGAGCGCCAGGCGGTACGAGATTCGGGTCGACACCTGTTTCGCGCGCGTCATCCGCGCGTGCGCCGATCCGTCGCGGGAAAACGGCTGGATCACCGGGGCCTTCATCGCCGCCTACACGAGACTGCACGAGCTCGGATGGGCGCACAGCGTCGAGGTGTTCGGCCGCGACGGTCAGCTGGCCGGAGGGCTGTACGGCATTCGCGTCGAGGGACTCTTTGCGGGCGAGTCGATGTTCCACGTCAAGCGAGACGCGTCGAAGGTGGCGCTGATGGCGCTCGTCGACCAGATGCGCACGAACGGGATGACCTTGCTCGACGTGCAGTGGTGCACGGATCATCTCGCGTCGCTCGGCGCGGTCGCGATTCCGCGCAAGGAGTATCTCGCAAGGTTGGCCGCAGCCGCCGCGTACTCAGTGCTCTGAGTCGAGGCTCGGCCTGCCCGCCGGAGCTCGCCCGGCGATCTGGCGAGCGGAGGTAGGGGCGGGCTCGGCCTGCCCGCCGGAGCTCGCCCAGCGATCTGGCGATCGGAGGTGGGAACTCGGTGTTGGGCGTTGTCATCGTGCGGCTTCGTCGATGAGCACCTGCAAGAACTGGCGGTCGGCCGCATCGGACGGGCGGATGGTGTTCTTGGTCCGGATGAGGGTGGGCGGGCTAGCCACGGGAATGAGGACGTCGGCGAAGGGGATCATGACCGAGTCGCGGCTGGCGTCGTCGTAGTCGACGCCGCACGCCTTGGCCATCAGGTCCACGACAATCTCGTCGGCGACTCGCACGACCGAGTAGCGGGCGACGTCTTCGTCGGCGATGTCGTTGACGGCCTTGTCCTCGAGAATCTGGAGGGCCTCGCGCACGCGAGCGACATTCTCGGGGCCCGCGTCGATGAGGAGATCGATATCCTTGGTGGTGCGCGCGCCGCCATGCGCGATCACGGCGAAGCCGCCGATCAGCACATATCTGACGTGATGCGCATTCAGCGCGCGGGCGAGGCGCACGAGGTCGTCGAGCTGCGGCTCACGTGCGTACGAGCCATCATGCGCGTCATCCACGCGTCGGCCTCCTCGAAGCTGTGAAACCGATACACACCACGAGGCACGAGCGCACCCGTGCGGCGCACGGCGGCCAGCGTGTGCTGCAGGGCCGCAGGGTCGTGTCGGTCGGTTCGACGATGGCCAACCGTCTTCTGCACGGCCTGATGATATCAGGACCGTGTCTCACCTGCGTCATCGCCCGCGCGACTCGCCCAAGACCAATTCCGTCCTCGCGGGCGACTCCGCCCCCGTATAATCACGCCACCCTTGGCCCTCACTCCCGGCACACGTCTCGGCGTCTACGAAGTCACCGCGCAGATCGGCGAAGGTGGCATGGGTCAGGTCTACCGGGCCCGCGATACGAAGCTTGGTCGCGAGGTCGCGCTGAAGGTCCTGCCTGACGAATTCATCGCCGACCCAGAACGAGTCGCGCGCTTCCAGCGAGAAGCCAAGACGCTCGCGTCACTCAATCATCCGAACATCGGGAGCATCTACGGCCTCGAAGAGGCCGACGGCGTCAGCGCACTGGTCCTCGAACTCGTGGAAGGTCCAACGCTTGCCGACCTGATCGCCGGCGCGGGGGCGGGGCCCCGCGCCTTATCAATCGAAGACGCGCTGCCGATCGCCCGTCAGATCGCCGAGGCGCTCGAGGCGGCGCACGAGCACGGGATCATTCACCGCGATCTCAAACCCGCCAACGTCAAGGTGCGCGATGACGGCACGGTGAAAGTGCTCGACTTCGGGTTGGCAAAAGCGCTCGCGCCAGTTGTAGGGCGGGACTTTAGTCCCGCCGGAGCCGGGTCTGAAGACCCGGCCTACATTTCGCAGTCGCCGACGCTGTCGCTGGCCGCCACCCGGGCAGGCGTGATTCTCGGCACGGCCGCCTACATGTCCCCGGAGCAGGCCAAGGGGAGACCGGTCGACAAACGCGCCGACATCTGGGCATTCGGTTGCGTGCTGTTCGAGATGCTCACCGGCAAACGTGCGTTCGCAGGCCAGGATATTGCGGACACGCTCGCGGCGGTGCTGCGCGCGGAGCCGGCGTGGACCGCGCTACCCGCGGGGACGCCCGCGGCTGTTCGCCGCCTGCTTGGTCGCTGCCTTGAGAAAGACCCCCGGCGCCGGTTGCGTGATATCGGCGAGGCGCGCATTCAGATCGACGGCCTCGGGAGCGCCGAACCTGTTCCGGCGGCGTTACGACGATGGAGCACTGCTCAAGTCGCGGTCGCACTCGTACTCGCGGCTTCGACAACGGTGGCGCTCGGTGCGTTGCTGGGAAGGAGGCCGAGCTCTGATGCCCCAGCCACGTCCGCGTCCGTCGTCCGGTTTCTCGTGTTTCCACCGGAAGGCGCCATGTTCAGCACGGGAGGACCTGGCCGTTTCAGCGTGGCGCCGGATGGCCGGCAGATCGCGTTCGTTGCCGAGTCGAACGGAGGAACTGGCGTCTGGCTCCAGGCGTTTGATTCCCTGTCGGCGCGTGAGCTGCCTGGAACTGCAGGTGCGCGGGGTAGTCCGTTTTGGTCGCCCGACAGCCGCACGATCGCGTTCTTTGCAGATGGAAAGCTCCAGCGGCTGGATCTCGATGCCGTGGTGCCCCGCGCGGTGTGCGATCTCCCGAGTCCCCTTTCGCTTCAAACCACTGCTCGTGGAAGCTGGAGCAGCGATGGGGTCATTCTCTTTGCCGCCGGAGTGAGACTCTTTCGCGTGTCAGCGAACGGCGGCGCCGCCTCGCCGGTGGCGAGCGTTGACGGAGGCCAGGGGGGCCCGCCGCTGAATCCGACGTTTCTTCCGGACGGGCGCCACTTCATTTTTCTCACCAGTGAGATTGGCACCGCCGGTCGCCGCGCCAGCGGGGAAGCCGACCAAGCCGGCGTCTGGATGGGTTCGCTCGACGATGCGCCACCGATTCGATTGCTCGACAGGGCAGAGCGCGCGACGTACGCACAGAGAAATCTCTTGTTCATCCGTGACGGCGTCTTGATGGCCCAGCCCTTCGATTCCGTTCAAAATAGGTTGACCGGCGAGCCCCAACCAATCGGCGAGACAGCCAGTTTTGGCAATAACCCGAACCTCAGTGCTTCCGAAACCGGTGCCTTGGTCTACACCGACGGGCTGAGGCCCGATCGACAGCTGCTCTGGGTGGATCGCTCAGGACGGGAGATGGCGAGAGTCGGTGAGCCGGCGCCATGGGGGAATTTCGATCTGTCGCCGGACGGTGTTCATGTCGTGGCTTCTCTGGGGCGAGCCGGGTTTTCCGGGGACATCTGGTCTGTGGATCTTTCGCGTGGTGTGCAATCCAGACTGACATTCTCCAGCGGGCAGGACGGGAGCCCCGTCTGGTCGCCCGATGGCCAGCGCATCGCGTTCACGCGCACCGGAGCCGGGGCCGTGAGCATTGCCGCATCGGGCGGCGCCGAAACAGTCCTGATCTCAGGCACCGGTGTGATACTGGACGACTGGTCGCCCGATGGCAGGTTCATCACGTTCAATCGGGACCCGGCGCTGATGGCGCTTCCGCTGACTGGAGACGCGAAGCCGTTTCCGTTCGTACAGACCGCGAGTGCAAACCTCGACGAGTCGCATTTCTCGCCGGACGGCAAATGGATCGCGTACAACTCCAACGAATCGGGAACATGGCAGGTGTACCTCGCCCCGTTTCCGCCCACTGGTGAACGCTGGCAGATCTCGGCCGGTGGTGGCGCCGAAGTGCGGTGGCGCGCCGACGGGAAGGAACTGTACTACCTGGGCCTCGACGGCCAGATGATAGCGGTGGATGTCCAACTCACAGCGCCTCGTCCAACGCTGGGTGAGGCTCGTGTGCTGTTCCAGACCGGGATTGCCGTCAACCCGCGGCAGGACCACTACGCGGTGCCGGCGAATGGGCAGCGGTTTCTACTGCGCCGGCAAGTCGAAGGGCGATTCCCACTGACCGTCGTCCTCAACTGGACGGCGGGGTTGAAGAAGTAAGTCCGGCCGGCCAAGAAACGCCAGCCACGAACTCGCGCTATCTCGCCATCGTCATGATGGCGGCCATCATCTCAATGCCCTCCCACAGGTTCTGAATCCGCAGGTTCTCATCGGGCCCGTGCTGGTTGTTATCGTGGTTGACCATCGAGAACCCCACGGTGGGCATCTGGCTGCTGAACGTCGAGAACGGCATGCTGCCGCCCAGGGTTGGCAGCCGGACGAGTTGACGGCCATCGCGCGTCAGCGCCGCGACGACGGCGCGGGCCATCGGATCGTCCATGGACACGCGCGGCGCCGTCGATCCCGCGCGAGGATCCATGCGGGCGATGAGGGCATGCGTGAGGCGTTCGAGGTCGGTCGGGTCGCGTCCTTCCACGACGAAATACCCCTGCCTCCGGATGTGGTCGGCGACCAGCGCGTTCTGTTTCGCCGGATCCAGGCCGTTGACCAGCCGCATCTCGATGCGCGCCGACGCGGTCGCAGGAATGGCCGAGCGCGCGGGCGCGCCGAGACCTCCACCCGCTTCCATCGCGAGAATGCTCAACGTCGGCTCATTGAGCTTCTTCTCGAGCCGCTCTTCGCCGCGTTCGGGCAGCGCCACGAGAAAATCTCTCTTCAGCGCGACTTCGATATTCGGCGTGTCCTCGATCGCGCGCATGTCGGTCGCGGATAACGGCGTCACGTCGCGATAGAAGTGCTCGATTGTCACGCGGCCTTTGTCGTCCTTCATGCTCGCGAGCAAACGCGCCAAGCGCATCGACGGATCCGGCGCCCAGTTGCCGTAGTTGCCCGAGTGAAGGTCGTTCTTCGCGCCATACACGGTGAGCGTCATGCCTGCGCCTCCACGCACGCCGAAATAGAGCGTGGGGCGTCCGCTCGGATGCCGCGGACCGTCGAGCGTGATCGCCAGGTCGGCTTTGAGATCGGCTCCCCTCGCCGCCGCGAACCGACGGAAGTTTCCGGAACCCGCTTCCTCTTCGCCGTCGAGCACCACGCGAAGGCTCCAGGTCGGACCGCCGCCCGTGGCGCGCAGCGCCTCGACGGCGTTGAGCACCGCGACAATCGGCCCCTTGTCATCGGACGCCGAGCGGCCGTACACGCGCCACTGCGACTCGAACGAGGTGCGCGCTGGATCGGACGCGACCGGACCGGTGGTGCTATGGATGCACGGCGCGAACGGCTTGCACCGCGTCCACTCGGTGGCATTCACTGGCTGGCCGTCGTAATGCAGGTAGAGCGTGAGCACACCGGACGGCGATGGCGCGTCGAGCCTCGCGAAAACGACGGGCGATCCCGGGCCGTCCGTCTGCTCGACCTTGAAACCGCGCCTCGTGAACAGCGTGTCCAGTAAGTCCGCGTTACGCCGCGTGTCGGCGTCAGTGCCGGCGACGTTGGGAATCGAGACCAGCTGCAGCAGTTCGTCGACGATCTGCCGCTCGTGTTGCGCCCGCCAAGCTGCGACCGGGCGCGGCTGAGCGAAGGGAGCCGCCGACCCACCAAGTGCGAGCGCGACCGCAAACGAACACACGCGTCCCCGAGTGGCGCGACGTTGCTCAGACGGCATGGACAAGCTCCTCCTGTTCGTTTCGACCCATCGGTCGTGCCAGTGAGTGTGGGCCTTGAAACTCCTAGACAGATTTGCAGCGCGTCGCCAGCAGGCCCGTGGCCGCAGTGATGTCGATCTCCGCGATGAGCAATCCTTCCTTGCCGTATGGCTGATAGCTGAGCAGCGTCCCGTCGGGCCGCACCACCGCTGATGTGGTCGGCGACCCAGGGCTTGCACAGTTTACAGTGGCGAAATAGCAGGTGTTCTCGGCGGCGCGACATAACGCGGCTTTTTCATGGAATGAGCTCGCCGGATCGGCAAAACTCGAGGGCCGGTAACCGCCGGGCTCAGCTTCGTGGAAATGTGGGTGGAACACGATGTGTGCGCCGTGCCGGACGGCCCAGCGGACCGTTTCCGGATAGCGCCAACCCTCATGGCAGATGGCGACACCAAAGACCAGCGGACCGGTTTGAAACACCCGCCTCCCAGATCCCGGCGAATAGATATCATCCTCTGAGGGGTCGAGTTGGACTTTGTCTTGGAAACCAGCGATCGTTCCGTCCCCGTTGACGACCAGCGCAGTGGCTAACAGGGCGTCGTCGATGACGCGCTCGGTGCCGAGAACAACCGCGAGGTTCGCTTTTGCGGCGGCTGCCGCAATAGCAGCCCAAGCGTGTTCGAGGAACGCAGGGTCGGGCGGCGGCACCTGCTTCCCTGGGCCGCGGTAGCCGGGAATGAAGCATTCCGGAAAGCAGATCAGGCCGGCGCGCTCGATGGACGCTCGAGCGATGGCTTGTTCGGCCAACATGACCGACTCCTCGGGAGTCGCCGGGAACCGGATGTTGGCGAGCGCGATTCGAAACGTGTTCACGTGGTCATCTCTCATCGTCACGGCGATTCAGGATCGCAGGGCACGGGGGGTTGAGAGCATGATCGCACGGCCTGACCCGGGTCGCTGTCCGCGCGGAAGATTAAGGCCTCCCTGGTCGCAAAGGATGGAGAAGCCCCGCCGGGCCGTATAATCCACGCCAAGTGTTTGGCTCCTGACTCCAGGTACGCCTCGGCCTGTACGAAATCGTCTCCGCCCTCGGAGCCCGCGGGATGGAGGAGGTGGTGTCGGGGAGGAACTGAAGGCGCAGGGACAGCGACTCCGGAGGATAGGACCTTAATGTACAAGCGATTGCACGCGCCTATCAGAATTGCCTTTGTGATCGCGGCGGTTCTGACCTTGCCGACCGCGTCGTTCGCGCAGGTCAAGGTCATCACCTCGGGTGGCTTTTCGGCCGCCTATCGGGAGCTTCTCCCGGAGTTCGAGAGGACCTCAGGCATCAAGGTCACCACCACATCGGGAGGGTCGGTCGGAACCGGGCCAAACACGATCGGCGGCCAGCTTCGGCGGGGCGTGCCTGCGGATGTGGTGATTCTGGCCAGGGAAGGGCTGAGCGAGCTCATCGCAGAGGGCAGAATCGCCGCCGGAACAGACGTCAGCCTGGCCCAGTCCATCATTGGCATGGTCGTGCGTGCCGGAGCGCCCAAGCCGGACATCAGCAGCGTCGAAGCCCTCAAGCAGACGCTGCTTCGCGCGAAGTCGGTGGCCATGTCGAGCAGCACGAGTGGCGTTTATCTGACGACCAAGCTTTTTCCACAGCTCGGCATCGCCGACCAGATGGCGGGGAAGAGCACGAGCTCCGGCGCGGCCGCCGTGGGCAGGGGAGAGGCCGAGATCGGGCTCCAGCAGGTCAGCGAGCTGCTCCCCATCGCGGGCGTCGATTTCGTCGGCACGATTCCGGCGGAGGTCCAGTACGTCACGGTGTACGCAGCCGCCGTGGTGGCAGGCTCGAAGGAAATCGACGCGTCCAAACGGCTGATCGCGTTCCTCGCGTCGGAAGGCGCAGCGACGGCGATCAAGAAAAGCGGGATGGAGCCGTCGAGACGGCGGTAGAAGCCTTTATCGCCGCGTCGCCGCGCGGGCGCGCGTACGAGATGCTGAGCGTTTGCTACGCGTCGTAGGCTTCTGATCCGCCGAGCCGCGCACGTGGCTCGCCGGCAACTTCGCCATGAACCGCTTCGTTCGCCGCGTCAGGGTGGTCAGCCATGTGAGCTGAAGCTGGCTGCCCGTTCTGAATAGATCGAGAAGCGCCGGCGGCAGCACCGATGAGTGGAAGACCGGTCCGACGAGAACGCGTGGGCATTGCGAGTCTCCTTCGTGGAACGCGTCTAGTCTTCCTGCAGAGCGAGTACCGCGGCAAGGCCGGCGTCTTTCTGGTCTTTTCCCCACGGAGGGCCGACCGGTTTTTCGAGAGCCGTCGCGTTCTTCGGGACTCGTCGCGTCACTCCGGTGCTGCGCGTCGCTTCGACGCGCATCGCAAGGAGTTTCTCCGGAATCGCGACGAGCCTCAATCCACACGCGTTGGCGGCGAAGGCCAGCGCATCCCGGAACAGAGCGCCCTCAGCCTTGTGCATGCGGAAGTGCACGGCCAGTATCTCTTCAACGCTCCAATCAGGCATGACGTTCGCAACCAGCACCGCACAGGCCGCGACCTCGTTCTTGCGCGCTCGTTCCCGCTTCACGGCCGTACGCAATTCCTGGAGAGCAAGGCGGCGCGCCGCCTCAATGCCGCGACTGACCAAATGCCGCGCCGGCTCCGGCTCCAGCCGTTGTGCGGCGTGGTAGGGCTGTTTGGCCCATACTTCCTCAACGAGCTCAATGCGGCGCCGGTCCACGACGATGTAGTCGGCGTGACGCTCCCCAACAACGACAAGGGCCGCCCAGCCCGAATGAGCCCTGAGTCCGAAGGCCACTCTCATTGGACGGACCTCGGACGGACCTCGTTGGTGGCGTCAGCGGCGGTGTGACAGAGGTCGAGCGTGCGTTCGAACATTGGGCCTCGCAGCCGGCACAGCCGCCATTCTAATCAGCGATTGCGCCTGCCGAACCTCGTCGAACGGGCGCGTGATCGCGGCGCTCGACGACGACCTATTCGCGAACAGCGCCTCGATGTCACGGCTGCCGCGCAGCACGCGCAGGATCAGCACGTTGTCACCGTCAACTCGTACGCAGTCACGTAGTCGCCGACCGTGAAAGTGCGGACACCAGGGCGCAGGTCTTCGTCGCGTCGACGGCCGATATGGGTGGCTGGCGAGGAGCGCGAACCGAGCGGTGATCGAGTCGATCACGCGGTCCGCAACGTGGACGCTACTGCTTTGGGTTGCGAGGAAGTACCAGATCTCGTCCAGGTCGGATTCCGCTTGCGGTGCCCGGAGGTGCATTACCGCGACGCGGGGCGTTCAGCCGCAAGTCGGGTGCGTCCGCGCTGCTTGATATCCTCCGCAAGCGCCCTCATCGAGTCTTCCGTTATGGGGCGGCCTTCGCCGCGGGCTAGTGAGGCCTCGGCCTCGTCGAGGGCAGCCAGGATCTCCACCTGCCTGCGCTCGCGTTCTTCCCACAGCGCCAGCGCCTCCTGTACAGCCTCTTCTTCGTGGCTGAACCGACCGCTTTCGATGGCACGTTTGACGAGTGCTCGCTGGTCAGGCGTGAGGTCAACGTTCATACGGTCACGGTAGATGTTCAGGCCCGACCTGTCAACAAGACACGGGATGGTTCGATAGGCGGCGGTGGTCGGCTTCAGCCGATGATCACCGTTGCCGCACACACCGGCTCGATTCGTCAACTCATCATTCGGCGTCGAACGCCTCATCGGCGCCAGAACTGGGCGGAGGAGCCATGAGGAAGAACGCGTACCCCGATCCAGTAGAGACTGCGACCGACGCGCAATTCGCGGCCGACAGTCCGACCTCGCCAGGGGACTTTCCAAGCGCCTGATGACGGCGGTCAAGGTGGCCGAATTCGTCGGCTGCCATGAGGAGACCGTTCGACGCGCGTACTTGCGCGGTCTCCTGACTTCGCAGCGCCTCGGCGTCAGAGGTAAGGAGGTTCCAGACCCGCCAGAAACACGACGAGCACGCGTCTCGAATCGAGCCCGTGTGCTGGGGTGACTTCGCTGTGGCTTCCGAGAAAATCTCGCGTGCGAGCTGAAATCGAGCGTTTCTCGGAAGTCGTTATGCTGATTTGAGATTAGATGGTGGCGAGGGGCAGAATTGAACTGCCGACACTACGATTTTCAGTCGTATGCTCTACCAACTGAGCTACCTCGCCCCTGGGCAGATAAAAATCATAACACGCGGGTCTGGAAGAGCAAGAAGGGGCGAGCCGAGTCCGAAAGGACCCGGCCTACGGGGATGCGTTGATCGTCGTCGTGGCGTCTACACGGCGGCGGCTTCGGCGTCTCTCACCAGGCCGAGCTCGCGGCGCACGCGGTCTTCGATCGCCTTGTAGACCTCCGGGTTGTCCTTGAGGAACTGCTTGGCGTTCTCGCGGCCCTGGCCGAGCCGCTCGCCGCCGTACGCGAACCACGCGCCGGACTTCTCGATGATTCTCTTGTCGGCCGCCAGATCGATGAGGTCGCCGGTCTTCGAGATGCCCTCGCCGTACATGATGTCGAACTCGGCCTCGCGGAAGGGTGGCGCGACCTTGTTCTTCACGACCTTCACCCGCGTGCGGCCGCCGACGACGACGTCGCCGTCCTTGATGCTGGCGATGCGCCGGATGTCGAGGCGCACCGACGAGTAGAACTTGAGCGCGCGGCCGCCGGTAGTGGTTTCCGGGTTGCCGAACATCACGCCGATCTTCTCGCGGAGCTGGTTGATGAAGATGAGGCACGTCTTCGACTTCGACACGGCGCCCGTGAGCTTCCGGAGCGCCTGCGACATGAGGCGCGCCTGCAGACCCATTTGCGCTTCGCCCATCTCGCCCTCGATCTCAGCCTTGGGCACGAGCGCGGCCACCGAGTCGACGACCACGACATCGACGCCGTTCGACCGGACGAGCACCTCGACGATCTCGAGCGCCTGCTCGCCGTTGTCGGGCTGCGAGACGAGCAGGTTGTCGATGTCCACACCCAGTTTCTGCGCGTAGGCCGCGTCGAGCGCGTGCTCGGCGTCGACAAACGCCGCCATGCCGCCAAGCTTCTGTGCCTCGGCAATCACCTGCAGCGCAAGCGTGGTCTTGCCCGACGACTCCGGCCCGAAGATTTCCACCACGCGGCCGCGCGGCACGCCGCCCACGCCAAGCGCGAAGTCGATGGAGATGGCGCCGGTTGGGATGGCGTCGATCGGCTGAATCGCGCCCTTCTGGCCAAGTCGCATGATGGCGCCCTTGCCGAACTGTTTTTCGATCTGGCCGACCGCCATGTCCACGGCCTTCTGGCGCTCGCGATCGTCTCGATCGGTCGGGCGCTCGATGTGGAGCACGTGACGGTCAGTTCTCTCCGAGGGTCTTTCAGCAGGTGGCATGTCGGTGAGCTCCTTTGGCGAGTGTACGCGCTCGCCCGGAAAGTGTCGCCATTCTAGAATCGTGCCGGGCGAAAGTCAAGGGCAATTATGCGCACGTGAGACCAGAACCATCTGTATATAAGGAAGTTGTTGGAGACGGCACTTTCGCCCCTCTGACACGCCTGCCCGGGATCTGCAATCATAGTTGCCGTGCGGTCAGCACACTAAATGCCGAGCCCCGTTGGCCACGCGCTGGCCGGGGTTGCCGTGGCGCTTGCCGGCAACCGCCAGCCCACCCCGTTTTCGTTCCGCCGCTTCCTGCGCCAGCCGCTGACGCTCTGGGCGGTGGCTCTTGCCGCCTTGCCCGACGCGGACCTCCTGCTGCCAGGGTTCCACCGCTCCGTCACGCACAGCGTTTTCACGACTCTCGCCATCACCATTCTCGCGATCGCCGTGACAGGGAAGGTCACACGAGCGGGGCTCGGGGCTCGGGACTCAGACGTCGGGTGGCGAATCGCGTGGGGCGTGGTCTTGATGTGTGCTGCGGCGCATGCGTCGCACATCGTGCTCGACTGGCTCGGCGCCGACCAGTCGCGGCCGGCGGGCATCCGGGCGCTCTGGCCGTGGAGCGATCGCTGGTACATCTCGGGCTGGGACGTGTTTCCCCGGACCGAGCGTTACCGGATGTTCAGCGGGGCGTCGATCGCCATCAATCTCCGCACGCTGGCCTGGGAGCTGCTCCTGATGGGGCCGATCGTCGCCGCGCTCTCCTGGTGGCGGGTGAGGCAAGAGAAACCACGAACGCCCCAAGGTCACGAAGCAAACAACCCGTAACGAACCGCGCCGAAGACCATCAACGCAGAGCTCGCAGCGCGGCTGAGCCGCACCCAAACGGACGGCTCACCCGCGCTAGGCGGCGGGC
>Ga0156018_1225_pt1 | contig 18078 bp, 21 predicted proteins | sample RifCSPlowO2_02_FD_107672 | JGI IMG/M metagenome (GOLD analysis project Ga0156018, IMG submission 107672) | Acidobacteria bacterium RIFCSPLOWO2_02_FULL_65_29 | reverse complement strand
GCCACAATCACGCCGGCCGGGACCAGCGCCAGTCCCCGTCCGGTGGAGAGCGCGTACGCGCCCACGGCGCTCCAGAGACCGAATGCCTGGCCCCAACTGTTGGCGACCAGCCAGAAGCCCACGCCCGGCAACACCCACGCCACCACGCTCGCGGCGAGAGCGGTCAGCCACGTGCTGTGGCGGGCGAGACGGCTGAAGTCGGCGACGGATTGACGATGGACCATCGTCGATCCAGCATCGACGATCGACCATCGACGATCGACGATCGGGCCAACCGCCGATCCAATCGCGGCCGCTACGCCGAGGCAGAGCCGCCGCACGGGTCCAATCAGCGCGGCGAGGGCCAGCGCCGCCAGGACCGCGGTCCAACCGCGCATGCCCCCGCGAAGCAGCCCGAACAGGCCGGCGATGACGCCGAGCGCCGCGACGTCCAGAAACCGCTCCCAGAGATTCACGACGAGCGTGGTCGAGACCGGCACGCGGCCGCGCGCCCGCAGCACGGCCGCGCGCACCGCGATTTCGCCGAGGAGAAACGGCGCGAACAGCAGGCTGAGGCCCGCGAAGTACCCGATGTAGGCGTCGCGGATCGGCAGCCGTGTTTCGGCGCGGCGCAGCAGAAACACCCAGCGCAGGCTGCGAATGGAAAGACTCGCGGAGGTGAGCGCCGACGCCGCCAGAAAACGAATCCAGAATCCGGCGCCGGTCGGCGGCCTCGGTCCCGCAAGCGTGCCGAGAATCACCGACGTCGCCGCCAGGCCCGTCAGCGCGACGGCCGCCGCCGACGCGACGAGCATGACCCACGCCATCGCACGCGCGGGACGAGGCACGGCCGTAGCAGCCCTAGCGCGCTCGGTCGACAAGGGCGAGCGTGTCCGGCGCGCTTTCGCGAATCTCCCGGATGACGTACGTGGGCTTGTCCTGCGATTCGTGATACGTCCGGGCCATCAACTCGGCCAGCAGACCAACCGTGACGAGCTGCACGCCGGTCGTGATCAGGAGGATCGCGAACGTCAGGAGCGGACGATTGCCAATCGCCTCGTGGAGGCCGTACTTGGCGTAGGCGAGGTAGCCCGAGACGCCCACGCCGAGCGCGCCCATCACGAACCCCAGCAAACCAAAGATCTGCAGCGGCCGCGTGGAGTAGCTCAGAAGAAAGTTCACCGTCAGCAGATCGAGCACGACGCGCAGCGTGCGCGAGATGCCGTATTTCGACCGGCCGTGCTTGCGCGCCCGATGGGCGACGGTCATTTCGGCAATCGCCACGCCTTGCTCGCTCGCGATCGCGGGAATGAACCGGTGCATTTCGCCGTAGAGCTTGAGCGGCGTCACCACCTCCGCGCGAAACACCTTGAGCGAACACCCGTAATCGTGCAGCCGCACGCCTGTCGACCACGAGATGAGCCGATTGGCCAGCATCGACGGCAGGAGCCGCGAGAGAAACGCGTCCTTCCGATCCTTCCGCCAGCCACAGACAATGTCGTGGCCCTTCTCGAGCAGGGCCACCATCGCCGGAATGTCTTTGGGATCGTTCTGCAGATCGCCGTCCGACGTCGCGATGAGCCGCCCGCGCGCGTGGGCGAAGCCCGCGGAAAACGCCGCGGTCTGTCCGAAATTGCGCCTGAAACGAATCACCCGCAGGCGGGGATCGACGACCTGGAGCCGGCACAAGATCTCGAAGCTTCCGTCCGTGCTGCCGTCGTCGATCACGAGAATCTCGTACGAGCGTCCCCACCGGCCGAGCGTCTCCGTGAGCTCGCGGTGCAGCTCCTCGAGCGATTCGGCCTCGTTGCGGATGGGGACGACGACGGTCAGGTCGATCATTGGTCTGTAGTCGACAGTTAACAGTCGACAGTTAACAGTTCGGCTCTCGGGCCCGCGTTCTTGCCTTTGACTGTCAACTGTTGACTGTCTGTGTCCCTGTAAGCAGCCCAGTATACGTTTATCGGCCCGTTCGAGCCCTTGCTTTGCCCCAGCGCAGGTACGCGATGAGCCCCGCAACCAATACGCCGACCAGGACCAGGCTGACCGTGCGGAGGTTGTTTTCGAGATAACTGATGGCCTGATCGCCGTAGCGGACGGCCAACAGGCCCTCACCGAAATAGCGGATGCCGCGTCCGATGCCGACGGCCACCACGAAGCGCGAGACGTTGACTTGGGCGACCCCGGCGAGCAGGACAAAAATCTTGAACGGCGCCGGCGGCGGAAGGAGCGACGGAATGAGCACGGCCATCACGCCGTTGCGTTGAACGGCGCCGAGCGCACGATCGACGCGCTCGGCGTTGAACCGGCGGCGCACCAGCGCGTCTCCCCCCTTGCGTCCCAGGTAGTACAGCACGAGGCAGCCTGCGATCGATCCGAGCGTCGAGGCGGCGGCGTAGATCGGCATCCGCGCCTTGTGCTGCGTGACCATCCACACGAGCAGGAGGTCGTTGATCTCGGGCAGCGACAAGAAGGAGGAATCGAGGAAGGCGACGACGAACAGCCCCGGGGCGCCGAGCGAGAGCGCGAAAGCCTGAATCCAGGCGACGAATCGGCTCATGGAATAAACAGGTGATTATAGACGGAGGCTGGAGGCTGGGGCCTGGAGGCTAGGGGTGGAGGCTGGGCCTCAGACGGAGGCCGGTCAGACCTGCACGCGCGCCACCATAGGCAGGACTGAAGTCCTGCACTACACGTCGGCGTAACGCGTTCTAGCCTCTAGCCTTCCTCTAGCCTCTCTTCTAGAATCTGACCTTGAACGTGGCTGAGTACGTGAAGCCCCCGAGATCGATCTTCTCGCCCGAGAAGCCCTGGTCGGTGGGCAGATCGCCCTGCGCCGACTGATAGCGGATTTCCCCGCCGACCCCAAACGATCCGCCCACGAACGCCAGCCCGCCAAAGACGACCGGTCCGGCCGTGGCGCCGCTTCCGACGAACCGATCGCGGAACACGCTGCCGTCGGCGTAGTCGATGAACTCACCAGCCTCGCTGTAGCGCCACGAGAACACGCCGACGCCGGCGCCCAGGTACGGTTGAACCGGGTTGTTGTGCCCGAGCGGCACAAACCGAACGGCTGCGGTAAACGGCACAATGCGGATTTTCAGGTCCTGCTCGATCTCGGTGCGGTCGTCCTCGACGTAGTCTGCGTACACGCTCGGCACGGTCCTCGTCGAAAACCCGAGGCCCAGACTGGCGGCCACCCGGTCGTTCAACGGAAACTCCCATTCGCCGTTGACGCTTCCGGAGGTGAAATCACTCAACCGGAACGCCAGGAAATCGAGGTTGTTCACGAGAACGTCGTTGTCGGTTCTGCCGTCTTCGCCGCGCGGCACGAAGCCACCCAGCTGGATGTTCAGCGATTGCTGTGCGTAGCTCGTTGCCGGGGCGAGCACACCGGCGAGGAGGAACGCGAAACCGAAGGCGAGCATTCGACGCATGGCACAACTCCTTGCCTGTGGACGTAGCAGGAGCAATGCCAGACAATCCGCCAGAAACAGGCCTGAAAACGCACGAAACTGGCAGGAGTGTCCGTCGACGGTATCACCGCGTACGGTTTCAAAGACAGTCAACGGAAGAGAGTCAACAGTTCACAGTTGACAGTCCACAGTGCTGGCCGAACACGGTGACGTGAGAGGACCTGTGAACTGTCGACTGTCGACTGTTGACTGATAACTGTTAACTTCGTCGAAAGTCCGCGATCACCTCGAGCATCTGATCGTGCAGCACCCCGTTGGTCGCCAGCACGGAGCCCGATCGCGACGTGAAGGGCTCGCCGCCCAGAGTGGTGACGCGGCCGCCCGCTTCGGCCACGATCAGCGACCCGCCGGCGATGTCCCACGGCTTGAGGTCGCTCTCCCAGAAGCCGTCGATGCGCCCGGCGGCGACGTAGCACAAATCGATGGCCGCCGACCCGAGCCTGCGCACCGCTCGCGCGCGGCCCACGAACGCCGCAAACAGGCCGACGATTTCGTCGACGCGGTCGTGCACGTCGTAGGGGAACCCCGTCACCAGCATCGCGTCGACGAGCGTCGGCGCCTGCGAGACGCCGAGAGGCCGACCGTTCAGAAACGCGCCGCCCCCGCGCTCGGCCGTGAACAGCTCTCTGCGCGTGGGGTCGTAGACCGCGGCGACTTCCGCGACCCCACTGATTTCGAGCGCGATCGACGAACAGAAGATAGGAAGGCCGTGCGCGAAGTTGGTCGTGCCGTCGATCGGATCGAACACCCAGCACGCGCCGGGCGGAGCCTCCGCAAGGCCGCCCATTTCCTCGCCGAGCACGTCGTGCGTGGGAAACCGCTCGCCCACCATCGCGCGGAACGCGCGCTCGATGGCCACGTCGACCTCGGTGACCAGGTCGATCGTGCCCTTCTTGTCCACACGGAGATCGGTGCCACACCGCGACATCATGACGTCGCCGGCGCGCACGACGGCCTCGATAGCCGTCGTGAGAAACAGCGGATCGCGGGTCACTCGGGCGTCAGGAACTGGCGGGAGCCGGCTGCACGCGCTTGAGCATCCGAACCAACATCCCGCCTCCGGGAGCGCGCTGCAGCTGCAGGTCGTCCATGAAGTTGCGAATCAGGAAGATGCCGCGCCCGCTCGACTTGAGCAGGTTCTCGGGGTCGAGGGGGTCCTCCAATGCTTCAGGGTCGAACCCCTGGCCCTGGTCGCGAATCGAGATGGCGAGCTCGGCGACTTCGTCGCGCACGCCGGTCTCGAAGTCCACGAAGACCCGCTTGCTGGCGTCGTTCTTGTTGCCGTGCTTGATAGCGTTGATGACGCACTCGCGCACGGCCACGCCCACCCAGTGGACGGTGTCATCATCGAGCCCGACTTCCCGCCCGATGTGGTCGTTGACCACCTGCACGAAATCCAGCATCTCGAACGCGCTCGTGAATTCGAGCCTTATGAGCCGCTGCTCCGCCATGAACGCCGAATGAATACCACTCGATCTGTTGAACGATGTCAAGCTCGTGTCCCGAGTAAGATCGTCGGCATGCCGTCGCTGTCGGTCACCACCGTGTCGCCCGCACGCCGGGTTCGCGGCCGCTTGCGAGTCCCCGGCGACAAGTCGATCTCGCACCGGTACGCCCTGATTGCCGCCTGCGCCGAAGGGTCGTCGCGCCTTCTGAATTATGCGCCGGGTGCCGACTGCCAGTCTACGCTGGCGTGCCTGCGCGGCCTCGGAATTGCGATTGAGGCCAACGGCCCGCAGGCCGTGACTCTCGCCGGACACGGCTTCGACGCGTGGCGCGTGCCCGCCGCGGCCCTGGACGCGGGCAATTCGGGGACGACGATGCGGATGCTGGCGGGCCTGGTGGCCGCTCAGCCGTTCACGACCCGGTTGATTGGCGACGAGTCGCTGTCGCGCCGGCCCATGCGCCGCGTCATCGAACCGCTCACGCGGATGGGCGCCACGATCGAGGCCGCCGATGGACACGCACCCCTGACCATCCACGGCGCGCGCCTGCACGCCGTCCACCATACCGCCGAGGTGCCAAGCGCGCAGATCAAGAGCGCGGTGCTCTTTGCCGGCCTTCACGCCGAGGGCACGACGTCGATCGCCGAGCCGGCTGCGACCCGCGACCACACGGAGCGCGCGCTGGCGGCCTTTGGCGTGATCGTGGTCACCAACGGAGCGATGGTGTCGATCGAGGGAGGCCAGCGCGCCACCGCGCAGGCGCTCACCGTCCCTGGCGACTTCTCGTCCGCGGCGTTCTGGATGGTAGCCGCTGCCGCACTGCCAGGCTCACGCGTCGAAATCGAGGACGTCGGATTGAATCCCACACGCACGGGCCTCGTCTCGGTGCTGCGCAGGTTCGGCGCGCGCGTGGACGTCCAACAGACGGACGTCGCCGCGGGCGAGCCGCGCGGCACCATCATCGTCGAGTACGACAGGACGAGCGGCGTCGACATCGCGCCAGACGAAGTGCCGGGACTCATCGACGAATTGCCGGCGATTGCCGCACTCGCCTCCCGCGGCGGACGCGTGAGCGTCCGGGGCGCCGGCGAGCTCCGCGTGAAGGAAAGCGATCGCATCGCGGCGATCGTCGCGGGCTTCCGAGGCCTCGGCATCCCGGCCGACGAACGGCCGGACGGTTTCCTGATTCACGGCGACGGAACGCCTGCGGGCGGCATCGCCGACGCGAGAAGCGATCACCGGATGGCCATGGCGTTCGCGATTGCCGCGCTGGCCGCACGCGCACCCTCCCGCATCGAAGGCTCCGACGCGGTGGCGGTGTCCTACCCGGGATTCTTCGAGACGCTCGACGGGCTCGTCGCGTGAAGGCCGACAAGGTCTACCTGGTGGGATTCATGGGCTCCGGCAAAACGACCGTGGCGCGCGCGCTGGCCAGGCGTCTGGACTGGCAGGCGTCCGACATCGATGAGCTCATCGAGCAGCGCGAGCACGAGCCGGTGGCCAGCGTGTTCGCCAGACACGGCGAGCCGTACTTCCGCGCGGTCGAGCGCGCGGTGCTCCTGGAGCAGCTTGGCGCCCGGCACGTGGTCGTCGCGACGGGCGGCGGCACGTTCGTCGATCCGCAGAACCGCGCGGCCATCAATCGCGACGGGGTGTCGGTGTGGCTGGACGTGCCGCTGGAACGGCTCATCGCCCGGGTGCCTGCCGACGGCAGGCGGCCGCTTGCCGCCGACCGCGCCGAGTTCGAGCAGCTGTACGCGTCCCGACGCGCGGCGTACGAACAGGCCCACCACCGCATCGAGGGCGGACGGGCCGGCGCGGACGCGATCGTGGAAGAATTGGCGGACTGGCTGGAAACGTAGGAGAATATCGCGGCACAAGCAGCACTAGGCAGCGTCGTAGACGCCCGGCACCGATGCGCTATCTCATTCTCACGGATATTCACGCCAATCTCGAAGCGCTCGAAACCTGCCTGAGCGACGCGAAACCGCGCGGCTACGACGCGACGCTGTTTCTCGGCGACCTCGTCGGCTACGGCGCCGACCCCAACGCGGTCGTCGATATCGTGCGAGCGCTGAACCCGGTGGCGATGGTCCGCGGCAATCACGACAAGGTCGTGTTCGGCCTCGATCAGGCCGAAGGGTTCAACGCGGTCGCCAAGAGTGCGGCAGCGTGGATGTTGCAGGCCCTCACGGAGGAGAATCGCGAGTGGGTGGCGGCCCTTCCACAGGGTCCGCACGTCGTCAGCGACCTCATCGAGATCTGCCACGGGTCACCGTACGACGAGGATGCGTACATCTTCGATGAAGCCGACGCCCGGCTGGCGCTCCAGTCGACGTCGCGGCCTCTCTGTCTGTTCGGCCACACGCACTACCCGGTGACTTTCGAGCTGTCGAATGGATCGTTCACGAGCATCGGGCCCGCCGCCGACATGGAGGCGCGGCTGGCGATCGACGAAGGCGTGAAGTACCTGCTGAACCCAGGGTCGGTGGGCCAGCCGAGAGACGGCGATCCCCGCGCGGCCTACGCCATCGTGGACACCGACGCGCGGTACGTCGATTTGTTCCGGCTGATGTATCCTGTGGAAGTCGCACAGAAGAAGATCGTCGATGCCGGTCTGCCTGAAGTGCTGGCGCGGCGCTTGGGTGCTGGGCGCTAGGAAGCCTTGCAGTCCTTCTAACTTCTAACTTCTCACTTCCAACTTCTTCTGCTTCGCTTCCCGTCGCCGGATCTCGGCGTCGTAGGCATCACGCGCCGCGCGCGCGCCGAGGATCCAACCCACTACCATCCCCACGATCAGTACCGCGGGGATGAAGAGGAAGTGCCCCGCTGTCACCGCCCGGCGTCCTTTTGCTTTCGCGCGAGCGCCAGCATGTCGTCTTCGACCTTCCCGATTCGCCGCCAGATGGTCCAGGCGTAGAACATCGCCACGAGCCAGACGACCGAGTACGCGGCGACGACCAGCGGCGCCGACGGCATCTGCTCGCTGGGCGGCAGTTGATCGATCGGCACGTACTGTTCGCGCGCCGGCTCCTGCGGCGGCTGCGCGAAGACCGCGGTCACCGAAGCCGCCGTCACGAAGAGCCACGCGAGCATTCGTCTCACCATAATCAAGACTCGTCATCCGCGAGGTACAGGTCGTCGAGCGTCGTCCTCAGGCGTTCGAGCCTGGCGCGCATGGCGACGAGCAACGTCATCAGCAGCAGGAAACCGAACACGCAGAACCAGAACGGCTCGCGCATCCCTGGCGGGAGCGAGGGCACCACGGTGTTCAACGGATGAATCGTGCGCCACAGCTGTACCGCGTAGTACACGAACGGGACGTTTGCGAGGCCGAACAGCGCGACGCCCGCGGAGAGCTTGTCGGACCCCGGACCGCCGTACTTCCGAAGCAGGAGATACGCAATGAATGTCAGCTCGAGCAGCAACGCGATCGTCAACTTCGCGTCCCATTGCCAGGCCACGCCCCACGCCTTGTACGCCCAGAGGGGGCCCGTCGTCAGGCCCATCGCGCCGAACATGACCGCGACTTCCGCTCCGGCCACGGCGAGCTGGTCGCCGCGCTTGTCGTTCGTGAAGATGTACCAGATGCCGCCGATAGCCGAGATCGCGACCGCCGCGAACATCGCGAACCACGACGGCACGTGGAAGTACATGATCTTCTGCAGGAGGAACATCGTCGACTCGAAGGGCGCCTGCGCGATCATCACGGGCGCGTACGCGAACATCAAGGTGGCAACGATCAGTAGTGGCACGAACGCCTTCTTCATCAACCCTCCTGCCCTTCCTGCCTGGCCCGCCTGCCCTGCCCCTAGCCTGCCCTGCCCGCCCTGCCTGCCTTATTCGGTCATCAACGGTTCGAACGTCCACAGCGCCAGCGTCACGAACACCACGTCGTAGGCCGCCAGGAGCCCGGTCCACATCGTCGCCACCGGCACGCTCGGCTCGTCGCCGAGGAGCGCCGCCGTGCCCCAGACGCCGCCAATCAAGACCGGAATAGTGAAAGGATACAGCAGGATCGGCAGCATCACGTCGCGCGCACGCGACCGGACGAGCATCGCCGCGAAGAGCGTGCCGACGGTGGCAAAGCCGATGGTGCCCGTCACGAGCAGGCCCGACAGCGGCACCGCCCACCGGAAGAGCGGTGCCTGAAAGATCAGCGCGATCATCGGCACGAGCAGCGCCTCGGTCGCAAAGAGCAGCAGCACCACACCGACGAGCTTACCCAGGTAGATGGCCGGCCGGGGCGCCGGCGCCAGCAGCAGCGCACGCATGGTCTCGCTGTAGCGCTCCCGCTCGAACACGCGCCCGATCGCGAGAAGGCCCGCGAACGCCACGGCAATCCAGAGCACGCCGGACGGCACCATGTCCTTGCTGATCGGTTCGGCCTCCCTCACGAAGGCGAACGAGAAGATGAGGACGCACGTCACGGCGAAAAAGAGCGTCGTCGACAGGATCTCGTAGCTCTTCACCTCGATGGCAAAGTCTTTTTTCACGACGAGGAGGACCGTTTTCAGAAACATGTGGATCTGAACATCATCGCCCGACCAGCGTCCGATACCGTCCTCGCAACCCGCCGCCGGCCGGCTCGTCGGACACGAGCTTTCCGTCGCGAACAATGGCCACGCGCGTCACGAGACCATCGGCGAGATCCAGGTCGTGCGTCGCGAGAATCACGATCGCGCCCTCCGACGCGAGCCGGCGAAGCCGTTCCGACACGCCGGTCACGGCGCTATCGTCGAGGCCGGTGAACGGCTCGTCGAGCAGCACGAGCCGAGGCCGATGCAGGAGCGCCCGCTCGAGCGCCAGCTTCTGACGCATGCCGCGCGAGAAGCTCGAGACGGCGTCGTGACTCCGGTCCATCAGTCCCGCCGACTCGAGCGCCGCGCCCACGACGCCGTCCGGGCGCAGCCCGTACAGCTGCGCGAAGAACTCCAGGTTCTGGTGCGCGGACAGCTCGGGATAGAGGTACAGCTCGTGCGCGAGCAGGCCGATGCGCGCCCGGATGTCGGGCCCGGCGTCGCCGGCCGTGCGGCCTCCATAGCGAATCGTGCCGCTCGTGGGTGTCACGAGCGTGGCCAGCATGCCGATGAGCGTGGATTTGCCGGCCCCGTTCGGCCCGAGTAAGCCCAGGACCTCCCCGCGGCCGACGCTGAAGGACACGCGCGTGACCGCCCGGCGCCGGCCGAAATTCCGCGAGACCTCGGCCGCCTCGACCCGGTCGAAATCGGCGGTCACGCGGCGCGGCCGGCGCGGTCCGCCGGCTCGGGGCCCGTGTCGTCGGTGTCGAGCGCGCCGTAGACATGCTCGAGGGCGCCAATGATCTCCTCGCGCCGCCTCGCATGTCGCGAGGAATCCGCCTTGCCCCGGCGCGCGTCCACCTCCAGGCGCACGAGCTCCTGAAACAGCTTCTCGCGGCGCGCGATGAGCGTCCTGCGCTCGTCGCCGCGCGACGCCGCTTCGTGGGGACGCCGTGCGGCCCAGAACCCGGCCAGCCCGATGGCCGCGGCGATCGACAAGGCGATCCATCGCGGTGCGGCGCTGTGGTGCGGCAATCCCGTCAGGCTCAATGTGATCGTTTCCCCAGCCGGAATCTGATGATCGCCCACGCCCACGATGTAGGCGTCGCCCTCGAGGGGCATCTCCTGCTGCCGATCAATCTGTGGCGAGCTGAGCCTGACATCGCCGGCCTTCTTCACCATGACGGGCAGATGATCGAGCGCAGCCGGAAACGTCTGGACGATCTCGGCCGCGCCGCTCGGGGCCGGCAACGCGTACCCGACTTGCAGGAACGTCGCTCCAGGCGGGAACGGGCCAGGCACGCGAACGGTCGTGCCGTTGGCCGTGGCCTCCGGCGGGCCCTCCATCACGGCAGTGCCCTGCGCCTCCGTCGGCGTGCTGAACATGAACGGCGCCGCCGTATTCACGGGCGTGGCCGCACTGTTGACGAGCTCGAGCAGATAGAACACGCGCACGCTTTCGTCGCCGGGCTCGACGACGATACGCGACCGGCTGCCAATCGCGACCTCGCCGACCACGGCGGGCGCGCTCACGGCGGCGGCGTCGCGCGCGGCGGCGTCCTTGTCGATCGCGACCAGCAGCAGACGAATACCCGGCTGCCCCGCCGCCGGCGCCGGGAACTCCTGCGACTCGAGGCGCTGACCATCAACGACCGTAACGGCTTTCAGCGTGGCACCCGGCGTGAGATCGTCGAACTGCGCTCGGCCGTCCTCGCCGGTCCTCACCGTCCGCGTGGCGCCATTGACCAGCAGATCGACCGGCTGGCCGGCGACGTTGTTCGTCATCGCGCCGCGAATCACGCGGACCGAGACCGAACGCGGCGCCTGCTGCCCGTCCGGGCGCGGAATGCCGGACATCTGGCGGGGGTCGGGCTGCGCCTCGACTGCCGGCGAGGCCAAGAGCGCGAGCGCCAGCGCGGTCAAGAGACGCCACCACAAAGGACGCAGAGGACTCACAGCTTCGCCCCGCACTCCTTACAAAACCTCGCGTCTCCGTCGTTCGCCGTCGAGCAGTTTGCGCACATCCGCGCCGCCGGCGTGCGGCCGGGCGCCTCCGCCGACTCCACGGTCCTCTCACCGATCCGCTTCGCGAGATCTTTCTCGATTCTGTCGCGATACCCGGCACCGGCGTCGAGCTGCCGCATCAGCCGCACCGCCCGCGCGCGCAGGCGACCCGACATCTCGCGGAAGTCGTCTTCCGACACCTTCCCCATCGCCCGGTCGAACTCGAGCTCCTTGATCGCTCGCAGCGCCAGCATTTTCTCGCGTTCGAGCGCGGCACGCGTCCGCTCGCCGATGACCAGCGTCCGGTCGTCCTGATTCGTCACGAGCGGGAGGAGCGTCCTCAGCGCGGCCAGGCCGGCCAGCGCCGCGGTGCCCATCAGCGCCGACAGCAGGACCACGACGATGGCTCCCTGGCCGCGGGCCATGAAGGTGACCGCCGTGGCGCACGCAAGCGCCACCAGAACGAAAAACTGCCAGGGTTGTAGGCGCTGGTCCGCGGGGTCGCTGGGGCCGCGCTCGGCCGGCTTCAGCCCGACCGACGCGTCAGTCGAGGTCGCGGAGCTCATCGTCGAGGCGCTCGTCCAGGGCCGGGTCCGCGGCCGGAGCGTCCTCGGCCTGCTCGCGGCGGCGCGACAGGCGGACGGCGGCGAAGCCCATGCCGACGGCGCTGCCTGCACCGACCAGGTACGGGAAGAGCCACGCCAGACGGTTGAAGCCCTTGTCGATCGGCGCGCCGAGCACGTCCTGCCCGCCGTACTCCTTCACGAAGGTGTCGACGATCTCGTCTCTCGTCTTGCCCTCTTCGACGAGGGCGTGCAGCCGTTCTTTCTGCGGAACCTTGGAATGGCAGAACTGCATCGCGCAGTCGTTGAGCATCGCCCGGCATCCGCACAGGCACATGATCTGTCCCTGGAGCTCGGCCTCGAGGGGTTTGATCGCGATTGGCACGACGTTCTCACCGCCCTGTTCTGCCTTGAGGCGGACCCCGGGCATCATCATCACCAACAGCAACAACGCCGTCGTGGCCGCGCCAGGCACAGGCAGCTTCGCGATCGCGAACGAGAACACCGTCTCGGGCAGGAGCCCGATGCCCGTGCCGAACGCAATCACGCCGAATCCCAGCCACACCCAGTTGACGAGCGGGTTGACGTTCAACTGGAAGATCGCGGCCTGGTTTTCAATCTCGAATCCACCGAGCACGATATAGAAGTCCTCGGCGAGCGTTCGACGAATGCCCACCTCGGTCGTCGGCGCGTCTTCGTGCTTGCGGTATGACCAGCGCGCGGGGTACAGCCGGTCGACTTCCTGGCCGTTCAGGAACACGGCCACGTGCGCGGTGATCATCTGCTTCTGGCCATCGTCGGTGACCTTGAGCGCGTCGTAGCGCACCGTGTAGTCGCCGATGACCGTCTGCTGCCCCGGCGTCAGTCGGACCTGCTCTTCGCGCTCGAAGCCCTTGCCGGCAAATCCGAACATGATGAGCGCGATGCCCAGGTGGGCGATGTAGCCGCCATAGCGGCGTTTGTTGCGGCTGACGAGGCCGATGAGCGCCGTCAGGTGGTCGCTGCCCGTCGCGCCGCGGCGGACGTTGGTGCCGCGCCAGAATTCCTGCACGATCGTGCCGGTCGTGAGCGCGCACAGCGAGAAGCAGACGAGCGAGGGCCAGACGCGGAACCCGACCAGGCTGACGTACCCGATCGCCATAGCCGCCGCCGCCAGCGCTGGAAAGATCAGCTGGTCGCGCAGGCTGCTCAACGTGGTTTTCCGCCACGCGAGCAGCGGCCCGATGGCCGTGAGAAACAGGAGCAGCAGCCCGATCGGCGGCAGCCACTGGTTGAAGAACGGCGGCCCGACCGTGAGGCGCTCGCCCGTCACGGCTTCGCTGAGCGTCGGGAACATGGTGGCGAAGAGCACGAAGAACGCGCAGAACAGCAGAATCCAGTTGTTCACCATGAACGCCGCTTCGCGCGACGCCCACGACTCGAGCTCGTGGCGCGCGCGCAGGAGCGGCAGCCGGTACATCACCATCCCGAAGCTGAAGACGAGGATGAGCATCATGAACGCGCTGAACATCCGCGCGAGCTGCGGGTCCTCACCGAACGCGTGCACCGACTCCACGACGCCCGACCTGGTGAGGAACGTGCCGACGATCGTGAGGAAGAACGTCACGATGACGAGCGTGACGTTCCAGACGCGCAGCATGCTGCGCCGCTCCTGCACCATCACCGAATGGAGAAACGCCGTCGCCGTGAACCACGGGAGAAGCGCCGCGTTCTCGACCGGGTCCCAGGCCCAGTAGCCGCCCCAACCGAGCTCCTCGTACGCCCAGATCATCCCAAGCACGAGGCCAAAGGACAGGAACAGCCAGCTGAACATCGTCCAGCGACGCACGGCGCGCAGCCACGCGTCGTCCAGGTGGCCGGTGATGAGCGCGGCCATGCCGAACGCGTACGGAATCGTCATCCCGACAAAGCCCGTATAGAGCGATGGCGGATGGATGACCATCCAGTAGTTCTGCAGCGCCGGCGTCAGGCCCTCGCCGTCGGCGGGCGCGCCCGTCAGGAACGTGGCGAACGGGTTCTTGTGCACCACCATCAGGAAGAGGAAGAACATCTGCACGCACGAAATCACGGCCACGACGTACGGGATGAGCTCGCGGTGGCGTTCCCGGTTCGTGTACACCGCCAGCGATCCGAAGATCGACAGCAGGAACACCCAGAACATGATCGAGCCGTCGAGACCGCCCCAGTAGGAGGTGATCTTGTAGAAGAGCGGCTGGACACGGTCCGAGTAATGCGCGACGTACCTGATCGAGAAATCGTCGGTGAGAAACGCGTTGATCATGACCGCGGAGGCCACGGTCATGAGCGCCGTGATCAGATAGAAAGCGCCCGTGCCGCTTTCAACGAGGCGGCGCGAGCCGCGGCGCGCGCCCACCACCGACGCCACCGCCGCGTAACTGCATACGACGAACGTGGCGAGGAGGAGCAGCGTGCCGAGCGAGGCCATCTAGCCTACTTTCTGGGTCGGTTCGTACTTCGAGGGGCACTTCGCCATCACGCCGGTGGCGTGAAAGCCGTCGGGCGTCAACCGCCCCTGCAGCACGACCTCCGCATCGTCTTTGAAGGTGTCGGGCACGATGCCGGTGTAGGTGGCGTCGATGACGCTGTCTTTGTTGCGGACCTTGAACTTGTACTCGAGGGTGTCGGGCTTGCGGCGGACGTCGAACGCAAAGCCGTGAAGCTGCAGGCGCTTGCCTTCCCACTGCTTCGGGCTGGCCACCACTTCGTCGACGTGCTTGTAGTATTCGGTGCCTTCCGCCAGCGTGGACCACAGAAGTCCCGTGAAAGCGCCCACGAGCACGAAGGCGGTGACGCCAATCTTGATATTCCGGTGTGTCATAAGGACTTCCGAAGAAAACGCGACATCCTGAGGATAGCCCGACTACTCGCCGGATGCAACCCGACAGCCCAGGTAGTGTCCGGCTTTAGCCGGACCCTACTTTAGCCGGACCCTACCCTCGCGATCATGGCGTTTACCAGTGCCACGGGCAGGCCGACGACATTCGAATACGACCCTTCAATCCTCGGAATAAACCGCGATGCCCGGCCTTGAATCGCGTAGGCGCCGGCCTTGTCCTGGCCTTCACCGGTGCCCACGTACCACTCGACCTCGGCAGGGTCCAGGGCGGCGAACCAGACAGTGGAGGTTTCAAGCCCCCCGATCTCCCGGTTCGCAGACCGGAGGCTGACGCCCGTCATGACCTGATGCGATCGGCCGGAGAGCCGTCTGAGCATGGCCCGGGCAGCCTGGCCGTCGCTCGGCTTGCCGAGGATCTCGCCGTCGACGACCACGGCCGTGTCTGCGCCAAGCACGAGCATGTCGTTACCAACGGAGGCCGGGGCCTGTGGACCCCGCAGGCTGGGTCGCAGTTGCGCGAGCGCTCGCGCGGACTTTTCAGACGCCAGGCGGCATACGTAGTCGGCGGGCGACTCGTTCGCGCCCACGCGCTCGTCGACGTCGACGGCGAGCACGTCGAACTCGAAGCCCGCTGCGGCGAGCAGCTCCGCACGCCGCGGCGACCGCGAGGCGAGCACCAGACGCACCAGCGAATGATAAGATGCCTCGCGGTCCGAACGATCGACGTTCTTCGTTCTACGTGCGGCGTTCTGATGAAACCCATCGCACAGGCTATCCCCGGCGCCGTCGTCGAGCTGCTGCGTGGTGCGCCGCTGTCGCCGGGCAAGGTGGAATTCGCCTGGAAAGCCGCCGTCGGCCCTGCGCTCGAGCGGACCACGTTCGTCCGGCTGGAGGGCACACGGCTGATGGTCGACGCCGCGTCGCGGCAGTGGGCGACAGAGATCACTCGCTCCTCCCGGATGATCTTGTCGCGGCTGCAAAGCCTGCTCGGCAAAGACGTGGTCACGGAGATCGACGTCCGCGAACGTTGAACGCAGAACGCGTATGCGACAATCCGTGATTGTGAGCGCCGCCCGCACGCCAACGGGTAGATTCCTCGGCGCGCTCAAGTCCTTCACCGCACCCGAGCTCGGCGGGCTCATCGTGGCCGAAGCCGTACGCCGGGCCGGCATCGATCCGGCGATCGTCGACGAATGCATCATGGGCAACGTCGTCGCCGCCGGCTCGGGCCAGAACCCGGCGCGGCAGGCGGCGCTCCGCGGCGGCCTCGCCGACCACGTGGCCGCGCTCACGATCAACAAGGTCTGCGGCTCGGGGCTCAAGGCCGTGATGCTCGCCGCGCAAGGCATCGCGACCGGCGACATCGACATCGCCGTGGCCGGCGGCATGGAATCCATGAGCAACTGCCCGTACCTGCTGCCCCGCGTGCGCGAGGGCCTGCGGATGGGCAACGGCGAGATCCTCGATTCGATGATCACCGACGGCCTCTGGTGCGCGTTCGAGCAGTGCCACATGGGCCACTCGGGCGAGGTCGTGGCCGAGCACTATCATGTGAGCCGGGACGCCCAGGACGCGTTCGCCGCGCGCAGCCACGAGAAGGCCGCGCAGGCCACCGAGGCCGGCCTGTTCAAGGACGAGATCGTGCCCGTGACGATTCCGCAGAAGAAGGGGCCGCCTCTCGTCGTCGATCGCGACGAGCCAATCCGCGCCGACGCCACCGTGGCAACGCTCGCCGCGCTCAAGCCCGCGTTCAAGAAGGACGGCACCGTGACGGCCGGCAACGCGCCGGGCGTGAACGACGGCGCGGCGGCCGTCGTCGTGATGGCCACCGACCGTGCCGCGTCGCTCGGCCTGACGCCGCTCGCGCGAATCGCCGGCCAGGCCACGAGCGGGCTGCCGCCGAAATTCGTGCTGATGACGCCGGTCGAAGCCGTTCGCCGTCTCGTGCGGAAGATCGGCTGGAACCTCGCGGACGTCGATCTGTTCGAGCTCAACGAAGCGTTCTCGGTCCAGGCCGTGGCCGTGATCCGCGAGCTCGGCCTCGACGAAGCGAAGGTCAACGTGAAGGGCGGCGCCGTCGCACTCGGGCACGCCATCGGCTCGAGCGGGGCGCGGGTGTTGACGACGCTGCTCTACACGATGACGCAGCGGAATCTGAAGCGCGGCATCGCCACGCTGTGCCTTGGCGGCGGCAACGGCGTCGCCCTCGCGGTCGAGCGTCCGTGAATACGATCAACGCAGAGATCGCGGAGCACGCGGAGAAATATTGACCTCTGCGGTCTCCGCATTTAACGTCTTATGGCTATTCAGACTGTCGGAGTCGTGGGCGCGGGCACGATGGGCAACGGCATTGCCCAGGTGTTCGCCCAGGCGGGCTTCACGGTACGCCTGGTTGACGTCGCGCAGCCCATACTCGACCGTGCGCGTGGGACGATCGAGGCCAGCCTCGCGAAGTTCGTCCACAAAGGCAAGCTGATCGCCTCGGACCGCGACGCGGCCCTCGGCCGGCTGCACGTCGCGACCAGCCTCGACGCCCTCGCCGACGCCGACTACGTCGTCGAAGCCATCGTCGAGCACGCCGACGCCAAGCGCGCGCTGTTCACGAGCCTCGACGCGCTCGTCAAGCCGTCGGCGATTCTCGCGTCGAACACCTCGTCCATCTCCATCACACGACTTGGCGCGGCCACCAGGCGCCCGGACAAAGTGCTCGGCATGCATTTCATGAATCCGGTGCCGCTCATGGTGCTGGTGGAGATGATTCGCGGCCAGGCCACCTCCGACGTCTCGATGAAGATCGCCTCGGACCTGTGCATCACGCTCGGCAAGACGCCCATCGAGGCCGCGGATTTTCCCGGATTCATCGCCAACCGCATTCTCATGCCGATGCTCAACGAGGCGATGTTCGCGGTGATGGAGGGCGTTGGCACGCCCGACGCCATCGACTCGGTGATGACGCTCGGCATGAATCACCCGATCGGACCGCTGGCGCTCGCCGACTTCATCGGTCTCGACGTGTGCCTCGCCATCCTCAACGTGCTGCACGACGGCCTGGGCGATCCGAAGTACCGACCGTGTCCCCTGCTCCGCCGTATGGTCGACGCGGGACATCTGGGAAGGAAGTCCGGGCGGGGCTTCTATGTGTACGCGTAGCACGACGACAGCAGCGGCCGCGAGTAGGCCGGGCAGGAAAGGCTGGCAGGCCAGGCACGGAAATGATCGATCTCCCCCACCCGC
>Ga0156018_1162_pt1 | contig 18411 bp, 16 predicted proteins | sample RifCSPlowO2_02_FD_107672 | JGI IMG/M metagenome (GOLD analysis project Ga0156018, IMG submission 107672) | Acidobacteria bacterium RIFCSPLOWO2_02_FULL_65_29 | reverse complement strand
CGGTTTGGCCATGGTGGTGGGCCCCAACGCCGTCCTCGATCTGAGACTGCTCGGCGCCGGATCCCGCCTGCCGCTCGCCGCTCTCCGCCAGGTCTTCGGTGTCATGTGGATCGGCTTCGCGATCAACGCGTCCACCGGGCTCTTGCTGTTCGTGTCGGAGGCCGCGGACAAGGGCACGCAGTGGATTTTCTTCGTCAAGCTTCTGCTGATTGCTCTCGCGCTGACGGTGGCCGTCCTCACGAAGCGTCTGGTGTTTGGCGGCCAGACCGATCCGTCGCACCCGGTCCCAACGCGTGTGAAGGTCCTGGCTGTGGCCTCGCTCGTGCTCTGGTTTGGCGCGATTATCGCGGGCCGGTTGATGGCGTACCTCCATTGATGACGTTTGCCGCCTGGCTCCATCACACGCCGCTGTCGCTGGCGCTCCAGAGCCAGGTCCAATGGCTCTGGCCGCTGTGCGAGGGTCTGCATTTTGCGGGGCTCGCGCTGCTCGTCGGCGTCGCCGGCATGTTCGATCTCCGGCTGCTTGGGTTCATGAAGCGGGTGCCGGTGGCCGTCGTCCAGGAGTTCATGCCGTGGGCGGTGCTGGGGTTTGGCATCAACCTGGTGACCGGCCTCGTCTTCGTTGTCTCCGAGCCGGCCCAGTATTTCAGCAACCCTACGTGGTGGGTGAAGGTCGCGTTCATCGTCGTGTCCGGGATCAACGCGGTCGTGTATCAGTTTGCGTTCGGTGCCCGCGCCGCCCGCCTGGCGCCCGGGGACGACACGCCGATGTCGTTCAAGGTGATCGGCGCCGTGTCGCTCGTCTCGTGGTTCGCCGTGCTGTGGGCCGGACGGATGCTGCCGTTCATCGGCGCCGCAATCGGCGCCGGGCTGTGACGCACCTTGGCCTTGCATTTGACCGCTTTTTGGCGGTAGCGTGTCGCTCGGGTTATTCACGTAGCGGGCAGGTTGGTAGTGTCCGGCTTCAGCCGGACCATGACACGTCCGCCTACAGGCGGCACTACAGCGAGTTCTTCACTGGCTCTCTAGTCCTGCTGAGTCGAGAGGGGAGGCGGGCATGGTCAACCGTTCACTTCGCGTCAGCGTGGCCACGATCGTGGCCGTGGGGCTTGCAGCCGTGACGCTTCCGACTCGCGAGGTGTCCGCGCAGCGCGGCGCCGGCCCACAGGGCGCCGGCGCGGCCTCCGACGCTCGGACACCCCGAACAGCCGACGGCCATCCTGACCTGAGCGGCATGTGGGGCGGCGGCGGCGGTGGTGGCCCCCGGCCGGACGAGAAGGGAAACCTGACGGTGCTCACGCGGGGGCGCCCGTGCTCGCGGACGCAAGTGGCCGCCGGGACGTGCGCGCCCGCGGTCAACTTCGAGCGCGATTCGGGCATTCGGCAGCGGATGACGTCCAACGTGCCGCTCTACAAGCCGGAGCATTGGGAGCGCGTGCAGTATCTCGATCGCGAAGGCACGCTCGAAGACCCGGAGTTCAACTGCAGGCCGGCGGGCGTGCCCCGCATGGGACCGCCGAACAAGATCGTGCAGACGCCCACCGAGGTGATCCTGCTGTACCAGTCGCACAATGCGTTCCGCGTCGTGCCGACCGACGGCCGGCCGCACGATGCGACCAGGGCGCAGGACACGACGTGGTACGGCGACGCCGTGGGCCACTGGGAAGGCGACACGCTCGTCGTCGATATCGTCGGCTTCAACGACGAAAGCTGGCTCGCGTGGCCCGGCTGGTTCCACAGCAACAACATGCGCGTCGTCGAACGGTTCACGCGCAGCGGCGACGCGCTCACGTGGCAGGTGACCGTGGAGGATCCCGACGTGCTGCAGCAGCCGTGGAAGATGGACCCGCGGACAATCCGGTTGAACGCGAATCCGAAGGCGCTGTTGACTGAAGACCTGCCGTGCGAAGAGCACGAAGCGAAGCACATGGTCACGAAGGAACGCGGGTGAGGAGCCGTCCGGTGGCAGGACGGCGCGCGATCGCGCTAGCCGCCTCTGTACTGCTGGCCGCGGCGTCCGCGTTCGCGCAGCCGGCGCCCGCGACCCGCCCGCTCAGGATCGGCGTCACGCTGCACCCGTATTATTCCTGGACGAAGAACGTCGTCGGCAGCCTGCCCGGGTACGACGTGCGCCCCATCCTGCCGGGAGAGATCGACGCGGGCGACTACCAGCCGCGGCCTGAAGACATCAAGAAGCTCATCGATCTGGACGCGATCGTCGTCAACGGCATCGGGCACGACGATTTCATCTTCAGCATGATCAAGGCGTCGGGGAGCAAGGCGGTCGTCGTCATCCGCCCCAACGACGCGACGCCGCAGGTCAAGGCCGCCAGCGGTACGGGCGTCAACTCGCACACGTTCATCTCGTTCACGAACGCCATTCAGCAGACCTACGCCATCCAGCGGGCGCTCGCGGCGCTGCGCCCCAGAGACGCCGCGGCGCTTCAGGCCAACGCGGCCGACTACGCGCGGCGCCTGCGCCTCATCAAGGCGAAGGCCGCCGCACAGCTGGCCAACGCGAAAGTCACACGCGTCGTGACGGTGCACGACGGCTACGGCTACCTCCTGCAGGAGTTTGGCCTCGACCTGGCCGGTGTGGTCCAGCCGGCCCACGGCCTCACCCCGTCAGCCACCGAGCTGCGCGACATGGTGCGGCTGCTCCAGCGCGAGCAGATTCGCGTCGTCTTCAGCGAAGAGACGTTTCCTCCGCCGCTTCTGCGCGTGCTCCGCGACGAAGCGTCCGTCGAGGTGCACATCATCAGCCACATCGCGTCGGGCCCCTTCACCGCCGACCGCTTCGAGCGCGAGATGCAGACCAACGTCGAGACGATGATCCGCGCTCTGGTCCGCTGACAGCCGGTGGTGCCGTCAGGGGTGACCCCGCCGCTCATCGAGTTCATCGACGTCTCGATCGCCCGCCAGCGCGAACACCTGCTCTCGCGCGTGTCGCTCACCGTTGCGCAGGGCGCGGTTCACGTGATCGTCGGACCGAACGGCGCCGGGAAGACGACGCTGCTCACGGCGGCGCTCGGCCTGATTCCCTTCGAGGGCCGCATCCTGGCGCACTGGCGGGGCGACGGACGCATCGGCTACGTGCCCCAGGCGTTCGCCGTCGATCCAAGCCTTCCCGTGACCGTCGAGGATTTTCTGGCGCTGACCAGGCAACGCCGGCCCGTGTGCTTCGGTGTGTCCCGAGCCGCTCGCGCACGCATCGCATCGCTGCTCCGAGACGTCGGACTGGATGGCCTCGAGCACCGGCCGTTGTCGGTCCTGTCCGGCGGCGAGCTGCGCCGTGTGCTGCTGGCGAACGCGCTCGATCCGCTGCCCGAGCTCCTGGTGCTGGACGAACCGGCCAGCGGACTCGACGAGGGCGGGGTCGGGCAGCTCGAGGATCTTGTGCGAACGCTCAAGGGCTCCGGATGCACCGTGCTGATGGTGTCGCACGATCTCGAGCAGGTGCGGCGCCTTGCCGACCGGGTGACCGTGCTCGATCGCGTCGTCGTCACCGAAGGGCCCGCCGCCGAAACGCTCGCGCGCCACGATGTGGCCGCGCTCCTTCCGTCGGGCAGGCGCCAATGACCCCGCTCTATCAGTGGGCGGCGAGCCTCGCCGAGCGCGGAATGCTGCCGAGCGACTTCCAGTATCCGTTCCTGATTCGCGGTTTTCTCTGCGTGCTCGTGCTGGCGCCCATTCTCGGCGGCCTCAGCCACCTCGTCGTCACGCGCCGCATGGCGTTCTTCAGCGCCGCGCTCGGTCAGGCGGCGCTCACCGGTGTGGCGATCGGACTCCTCCTCGGCGAGCCGCTGAACGCGCCCTACGGCGGGATGTTCGGTTTCTGTCTGCTGACGACGCTGGCGATGGTGTACGTGAAGCGCCACGCGACGCTGCCACCCGATACGCTCATCGGGGTGTTTCACGCGCTGACGCTCGGTCTCGGGCTGTGCCTGCTCGTGGCGCTGACGCGGCAGTTCAACGTGCATCAGGTCGAGTCCGTGCTGTTCGGCAGCCTGCTGACGGTGACCGACGCCGATTTGCTGCTGCTCCTGGCTGTCGGCGTGCTCGTGGCCGTTCTGCTCGTGCGCGAATACAACAAGCTCCTACTCGACAGCCTGAGCCCGCCGCTCTCGAGCGTGTCGGGCGCCGACTCGGCGTTTCTCGAATACTTTTTCGCCGTCCTGTTGACGCTGTCGATTGTCGTGAGTTTGAAAGTAATCGGCGCGCTCCTCGTCGAAGCGCTCGTCGTCGTGCCGGCGGCCGCGGCCAGGAATATCGCCGGCAGTGCGCGCAGCTACCTGGTGTGGAGCGTCGTCATCGCGTTTCTGGCGGGGGCCGGCGGGCTCGGCGTGTCGACGAAGCTGCTCGTTCCCACTGGCGGCGCGGTCGTGCTCGCCGTGAGCGCGATCTTTTTCGTCACGCTGGCGGCTGGAGCGCTGCTGAAGAGACGCAGTCGGGTGAGTCGATAGTCGTTAGTCGTTGGTCGATAGTCGTTAGTCGAGTCCCGAGTCCCGAATCCCGAGCCCCCGCCTTCGCTCGCACCATCGTCGTGCGAGCTTCGGCGGGCAAGCCGATCGGGAAGGCAACTCTGCCATGCGTGATGTCGAAATCGCCGCCGCATCGCCGCGCGACGAGCTCGTGTCGGTCGTCCGCGCGGGGATGGCCATCACGGCCGGGGTCTGGCTCTATCTTGCGAACAGTCCGTTTCCAGCGGCGGGCGGCGGTGCGCTGCAGCGCAGCCTTCTGCCGTTTCAAACCGTCATCCAGACTCGTCCGATCGAGGAGCAGCGGATGTTCCGCGAGCTGCAGGTGAGCCTGCTCGAAGCCGAGACCGTGCGATCGATCGAGGGCGCGTGGCCGGACGCCGCGCGGCTCGCGGCCGACGGCATCGAGCCGTTTGCGCCGAACCCGGCCTTGAAAGGCGCCGCGTACGAGTGGACGCGGGTGCAGAGCGGCCGCGTCATCAATTACCTAGGCGTGCCCAAGGCCGATCAGCAGCGGGGGGAGAGGGCACCGGCGTGGCTCGTGATGGTCCAGGAGCCCGATCCGGCGGCGCCGCCCGAGGTGTACGTCGAGGACGAGGAGCACGACCGCCTTGCGGACGGTTCCATTCTCCACGTATCGATCTGGAGCCATCCTGCCGGCGCGCGGGTGCCAGTGAACGTCGTGCAGGTGCCGCAGGCGGAGGGCTGGACTCAGTTGTATGCCGCCGATCCGTCAGTGGCCCCGTAACGACGACGGTCAACGCAGAGCACACAGAGCAACTCGGAGAACAAGAAACCCGCGAAGGACGCGGAAGTTCTCACGGAAAACGTCGCTCATCTCTGCAATCTCCGCGGTCTCCGCGTTGATCGTCGTGACTATGACTATCGCGCGGCCTGAGTGCCCGCGGCGGTCGTCGGCACGAATTTTTGGAGCCGCTGACCGTAGGTGTCGGCGGCGTACACCGCGCCCTTCGAATCGACGACGATGCCGTGGACCCAGTCGAACTCGCCGGGGCCGCGGCCCTGGCGTCCCCACGTGGCGAGTATCTTGCCGTCTTTCAACTGCAGCTTGTGCACGCGTTCGAGCATGTGGTCCGCGATGAACGCGACGCCCTCGGTCCCCCGGCGGGAGATGCCGATGTCCCACGGGTTCCATTCATTCACGATCTCGCGGATGTAGTTCAAGTTCTTGTCGAACACCTGCACGCGATGGCCTTCGCGGTCGATGATGTAGAGGTTGTCCTGGGCGTCGATGGCGAGCTTGTGCGGAAGATCCCACTCGCCAGGACCCTTGCCCTTGTCGGCCGGCCCGCCGGCGCCTTTGCCGACCTGCTTGATGAACGTTCCGTCTTTCGAGTACAGGACGACGCGGTTGTTGCCGTAGCCATCCGTGACGATGATGTTGCCGTTCCGCAGTACGCCGATGCCAGACGGCAGACTGAAGTGCGAGGCGTCGTTGCCACGCTCGTTCGTCGTGCCGAGCTGCAGGAGGAACTTGTCCAGCTTCGGGCTGAGCTTCACGATGCGGTGAGCGTCTCGCTCGATCACCCACACGTTGCCGTCCCAGTCAACCGCGCCCGAGTGCTCCCAGTCGGGATTGATCTTCTTGCCGTTGATCTCCTGATCGGCGCCCGACATGACGAGGTGACCCGACGCATCGAACACCATGACGGGCTTGGGGCCGCGGTTGAACACGTAGATGCGATCCTGCGCGTCGATGGCGAGCCCGGAAATGCCCGGCTGATTGGTCGGACCGGTGAGGGCGGCCCCGACGCCCGCGCCTGCCTGAACGTTCCCGCCGGCGCCGCGCTGCCCCCCACGCGCCCGCCGCGCGGCGGCTTGTGCGTCGCGCTCAGCCGGCGGCGCCGGCATGTCCTTTAGGCCGAAGTACAGGCTCGGCGGCATCGTCGGCCAGTTGGGCACCAGCCGGTAGCCGCTATCGCCTTGCGCGTGCACTCCAGGCACCGCCGACCACGCAAACAGAGCCACGGCGGCCGACAGGGCAATCAACAGGCGTCGCATAGTCAGTCCTTTCTCACTCCCGGCTTCCTACTTGATTCCCGGAACCTGTTTCCGCCACCACGGATTCCCATAGTTGGCGAACGGTCCCGCTTCGGTCGACAGCGTCATCGACACCCGGTAGTTGACGGGCGACGGCAGCCGCCAGTTTTCCTTGATGCGAATCGTCTTGCCCTTGTGGGTGAACGGCTCGCCCTCGAAATACAGGTAGTAGAAGCCGCCGAGATCGGAGCCGACCGGCGCGATCAGCATGTAGGAAAACCCACGACTGTCGGTGACGTGGCGGACGATCGTCCGGTTCTCCTTGTGGTACGCGATCCGCTCACGGATGCGGATCGGGCCGACGGGCCCTTTGGCCGTCGTCTCCGACGAGTAGAACCGTCCGCCGACCGCCTTGAACGTCGTCGTGCCGGCGATTTGTCCGGCGGGGCCGAGCGGGCTGTCGGGGACGACCCATTCGAAGGCCCACGTGCCCGTGAAGTAGTCGCCGAAATCGAAGAGGGGGGTCTTGTCGGACGCCTCTGTCGGCCGGCCGAGGTTCGGCATCGTGCCTTTCGGCAGCTGTGGCGCCTCGATCGGCGGCGGCGTCGGCGGCTGCCCGGCGCGCGGCGCCGACGCGATCACGATCAGGCCGATCGCAGTCATCGCGAACGTGGACCTCATGGCCGTCCGCTCCTCGGCGGAGAGTTTACTCCATGGAGGGCAGCTTATCAGCTATCAGCTGTCAGCTATCAGCCGTCAGCCATCAGCTATCTCTAGTCCCCAGCCTGAGTCCCCAGTCCCGCGCCCCGACTCTCGAGCCGCCCGCCTGCGCTCGCCCGCAACTCAGGCGAGCTCCGCATGGCACGCCGGAGCGTCGAAGGCGCGAAGGCGGCTAGCCTCTGTATTGCTCCTCCGTCACCGGCTCGAGCCAGTCTGTCTTCACGTTGACGTTCACGGCCAGGTGGGTCCCGCGCGCGCCGGGCGGCGCGCCGTGCCAGTGCTTCTCGCCTGGTGCGAACACCACGGCGTCGCCGGCGTCGAGCTCGACAGGCGCCTGTCCCCACACCTGGGCACGGATCCGGCCGCCCACGACGAGTAACCATTGCGGGCCTGAGTGCGTGTGCCAGTTCGTGCGTCCGCCCTCGTCGAACTCCACGCGATACACGTGAACCGGTGTGGCGTTCTCGCTCGACGCCAGCAGCTTGGTCCGGGCCGGGCCGGTGAAAGACGTGGCGTCGGCGGGGTGCATGGGCGAGTCCTGGTTCCGGAAGATGTCCATAAGGGTGTCTCGGCGGTCTCTGTCCTTCGTCGCGAGATTCGGTGATCGGCGCGGGGACTATAATACGCGTATGAAGAAAGCCATCGTGTTGCTCGCCGGCCTCGGCGCGTTGCTCGTTGCCGCCGCCGCGTCGGCCCAGTACGCGGGGTGGACCGTGCCGCCGACGGCCAAGGAAGAGAAAAGCCCGCTCAAGCCCTCTGCCGATCTCGTGAAGCGAGGTCGCGGGGTGTTCACCTCGAATTGCCAGAAGTGCCACGGGCCCGAAGCCAGGGGCGACGGCCCGGAGTCCGATCCGCGGTCGCCGGCCGCCGACCTGACCGACGAGTTCCGCTACGAGCTCAATCCCGAGGGCGTCCTCTATCACAAGATCCTGAACGGGCATCCGCCAGAGATGCCGGCGTTCAAGAGCCAGCTCTCGCGCGATCAGATCTGGCAGCTGGTCGAGTACCTCAAGTCGATTCGGAAGCCGCAATAGCATGGGTAGCTCAGTGGCCGACTGCCGCGGCGCCGGCGTGCTCGCGCTGCTCCACGCGGCGGGCGCCGTCGAGACCTTCGTCGACGCGAAGCTCTCGGCTGTGGGGCTCTCGCTCCCCAAGCTCGCGGCTCTCGATCGCCTGATTCGCGCGGGGGGCTCGCTGCCGCTGGGCCAGCTGGCCGAACGGCTGGCCTGCGTGAGATCCAACGTCACACAGCTGGTCGATCGCCTTGACGCCGACGGCCTCGTCACGCGAGAGCCCGACCCGAACGATCGTCGATCGCGCCTCGCGGTCGTCACCGAGGCCGGCCGCCTGGCGTACGAGAAAGGGTCTCGCGCCCACCTGGAAGCCGAGCGCCGGCTGTTTGGCGCGCTATCGTCCGAAGATTCCGCCAGCCTCGCCGTGATCATCGAAAAGCTCACAACCGCTCGACTGACGACTCACGACTGACGACCATCGACTAACCCTCCTTCCTGCGCTACGATGAGGGGTTTAACAGGCTGCCGAAATGCGCAGCTCGAAGCAGGAAAGGTTGCAGTGAGAAGTCAGAGCGATGCTACTCGTGTCGCAGTCCTTCTGACTTCTCACTTCTAACTTCCAACTTCTTTCTATGCCCGACACCGCTGGACAAGCTGCGCAGGTGTCTGCCGAAAGCGCCGACCTCGTCGTTCGCGGCGCCCGCACGCACAACCTCAAGAACATCGACCTGCGGCTTCCAACCGGCAAGCTCGTCGTGATCACGGGCGTGAGCGGATCGGGGAAGTCGTCGCTCGCCTTCGATACGATTTACGCCGAAGGGCAGCGCCGCTACGTCGAGTCGCTGTCGGCGTACGCTCGCCAGTTTCTCGAGCGGATGGAGAAGCCCGACGTCGACGCGATCGAAGGCATCGCGCCGGCCATCGCGATCCGGCAGAAGAACAGTATTCGGAATCCCCGATCGACCGTCGGCACCACGACCGAGATTCACGACTACATGCGCCTGCTGTTCGCGCGCGTCGGCCGGACCTTCTGCCGGAACTGCGGCCGTGAGGTCGTGCGAGAGACGGCGGAAGTCGTCGCGCGGCAGCTTGGCGAGCTGCCCGCGGGCACGCGGCTCCTCCTCGGGTTCGATTTGCCCATCGTCGAGGCCGCGTTGCTGGCCAGCGCGGAGGCGCTGCCCGAGGTCGATGAGCTCAACGAAGCGGAGACCGACGGTCGAGACCGTCGGCAGTCGGCAGTCGGCCATCGGCAGTCGACGGCCGCCAGTCGTGAGTCGCCGGTCGGCAGTCGACAGTCCGCGCCCGAAAGCCGGGCGTTCGAGGCGAACCGGGCTGCCAACACGGCGGCAATCGTGGCGGCCATCGGGGGGCTCCGGCGGAAGGGCTTCGGCCGCCTGCTCGTGGACAACCGCGCCGTGTCCCTGGACGATGTGGAGGCGAACATCGCGGTGTTGGCTGGCGAGGCGATGCTCAGGGTCGTCGTGGACCGCGTGCAACTTGGCGAGGCCGCGGGCTCGATGCCCCCGGGAAGCGAGGGTTCAAAGCCAGCGGGAGGCGCGGGCTCAATGCCCGCGGGGAGAATCGACGCGTCGCGGCAGCGTCTCACCGATTCCATCGAAACGGCGTATCGCGAAGGCGGCGGCGCGGCTTGGGCTGTTGAACAGTCGCCGTCGACCATTCACCGCTTCTCGGAGCGTTTCGAGTGCCGGCCCTGCGGGATCGCATACGAGGATCCCCAACCGCGCCTCTTCTCGTTCAACAATCCGTTCGGCGCGTGCCCGGCCTGCCACGGGTTCGGCAACATCATCGAGCTCGACATGGATCTGGTCGTGCCGGATCGATCGAAGTCGATCGCCGACAACGCGATCGAGCCTTGGAGCAAACCGCACTATCGGGCCCAGCTCGCGGAACTGAAGCGCGCGGCCAAGAAGGCGAAAATCCGGCTCGACGTGCCGTGGTCCGATCTGACCGACGAAGAGAAGCGCGTGGTCATCGACGGCAACGGCGAGTTCGGCGGCATTCGGGGGTTCTTCCGCTGGCTCGACCGCAAGAAATACAAGGTACATGTCCGCGTCTTCCTGAGCCGGTACCGCGGGTACTTGACGTGCCCGGATTGCGGCGGCCGGCGTCTGCGCCGCGAGGCGCGGGACGTGCGCGTATCGGGACGGACGATCGACCAGGTCTCGGCGCTGACCGTGCACGAAGCGCAGGCGTTGTTTGCGACCATGCCGCTCAGCGAGAAAGAGCTGGCGATTGCCGAGAAGGTCCTGAAGGAGATCCGGCGGCGCCTGTCGTTCCTGAGCGACGTCGGCCTGGACTACCTGACGCTCGACCGCCTGTCGTCGACGCTCTCGGGCGGCGAAGCGCAGCGCATCAACCTCGCGACCTCGCTCGGCTCGGCGCTCGTCGGCACCTTGTACGTGCTCGACGAGCCATCGATCGGCCTGCACTCGCGCGACAATCTGCGGCTCCTCGACATCCTCCGCCAGCTTCGCGACCAAGGCAACACCGTGCTCGTGGTCGAGCACGACGCCGACATGATCAGGGTCGCCGATCACATCGTCGATCTCGGGCTCGGCGCGGGCGAACAGGGCGGGCGCGTGGTGTTTTCGGGAACGCTCGACGGCCTGCTGCACGAGACGCGGTCGCTCACGTCGAAGTACCTGCGTCAGGAGCTCGCCATTCCGGTGCCGACGACGAGGCGTCGTGGAACGGGCCAGAAGATCAGGCTGTTCGGCGCGCGCGAGCACAACCTCAAGCAGGTCGACATCAGCATTCCGTTGAACGTGCTGACCTGCGTCACCGGCGTGAGCGGATCGGGGAAGTCGACGCTCGTCCACGACGTGTTGTTCTCGGCGCTCAAGCGCGCGAAGGGCGGGGGACGGGACAAGCGCGCCGGTGCGTTCACCAAGATCGAGGGCGCCGAGCTCATCACCGACGCGGTACTCGTCGATCAGGCCCCGATCGGCCGCACGCCCCGAAGCAATCCGGTCACGTATCTGAAGGCGTTCGACCCGATTCGCGAGCTCTTCGCCACTACGAAAGACGCGCGCGCGCGCGGGCTCACGGCCAGCCACTTCTCGTTCAACGTACCGGGTGGACGCTGCGAGGCCTGCCAGGGAGAGGGAGAAGTGCGGGTCGAGATGCAGTTTCTCGCCGACGTCTTCGTGCCCTGCGACCAGTGCGACGGCAAGCGCTTCAAGCCGCAGGTGCTCGACGTGCGCTACCGCGGCCGTACGATTCACCAGGTGCTGGACCTCACCGTCCGGGAAGCGCTCGCCTTCTTCAGCAGCTCGCCGAGAGTGCTGCGGCGTCTGCATGTGCTCGACGAAATCGGCCTCGGCTACCTGCGGCTGGGCCAGCCGGCCACCACGCTCTCGGGCGGCGAGGCGCAGCGAATCAAGATCGCGGCGCACCTCTCGTCGCACGGCGGCGAGCGGCTGATCTACATACTCGACGAGCCGACCACGGGCCTCCATTTCGACGACATCGCCAAGCTGCTCACGGCGTTCCGGAAGCTGCTCGAAGCGGGCCACACGCTGCTCGTCATCGAGCACAACCTGGACGTGATCAAAACGGCCGACTACATCATCGACCTCGGTCCGGAAGGCGGCGAGAACGGCGGCTGGGTCGTCGCGACCGGCACGCCGGAACAGGTGGCCCAGGTCGAGGCCTCGCATACGGGACGCTACCTGCGCACGTCGCTCGCCGAAGGACGGTCGCACGCGTACGCAGCGGGCCGGTAACAGGGCAGACAGGGCAGACAGGGCAGACAGGATGAAAAACACCGCAGTTGTTGTTCTAACGAGCGTTCTGTCCCTGCCGGGCTTGCCCGTTCCGCCAGCCCTCCCGGTCCTGTCGCCGCAGAGTCCCTTCGACCAGGCCGTGGGCGACCTCGCCAATCCTGACGTTGGCGCGCGCCGGCGCGCCGTCCGCACACTGAAGGCCGCCGGATTGCCCGAGGCCGCCATTCCTCTGGCTGCCCTCGTCTTCGATTCGGACGACGAAGTGCAGGCGGAAGCTATCGCGGCCGAGTTGAATATCTTTCTCGCCGAGAAAGTCGTACCAAGACGGCGGGTCGCCCTGGTGATCGAAGTTCGAAACGCGATCGGCGCCGAAGCGGCGTTCTCGGGCGGGCCGTTCGCGCTCAACGGCAACGCCGTGCCAGCGGAGGTGCTGGCGGCGTTTCTTCGGGCATCGCACGACGACAATCCCCATGTCGCCCTCGACGCGCTGTACGCATTTGGCGCGCTCGCTGGCGACGCTCCAGACGCCGAACGGCGCGAGCTGCTTCGTGTCGCCGGCCCCGAGCTCGCCGGCGCGCTCGGCGTGCCGGCGCTCGAGTCGAGGATCGCTGCGGCGCGGGTGATCGGTCGGGTGTTTGCCAGGCGCCCGGTCGATCCTCCGGTCGAAGAAGCCGTGGGCGATGCCGTCGTGTTGGCGCTGAACGATCGTGAACGCGACGTGCGGCTGGCGGCGATCGATGCGCTCGGCTCCATGAGGTACGAGCGCGCGGTGCAGACCTTGACCGACCTCCATCAGTACTACAGGCGCGGCGAGATCGGGGGCGCGGCGCTCCAGGCCTTGGCGCAGATCGGCCACGGGTCGAGCGTCCCGTTATTCCAGACTCAGTTGGCGCCGCTTAGGCGGGCAGGTGCCATCCTTGCCATCGAAGGACTGGCGCGGGTGGGCGACGCTGGCCGGGCGCCGGAGATTCGCGCGGCGCTCGCGCGCGAACGGAACAAAGACGTGCTCCTTGCGGAGCACTTCGCCCTCGTCCTCCTCGCCGGCGGCCCGCTCGATCCGCTGTTTGCGGCCCTCGCCGACTCGAAGCTCCGGGACCAGACGATGGGCTACCTGGTTGAGGTCGCACCCGGCCGGGCCGCGGCGTTCGCGCGCCAGGCCCAGAATCCCGTGGCCCGCAGACGCGCCGACGTGGCTCAGGTGCTCGGCGTGTCGCGCGATCCTGCCGCGCTTGCCGTCGTCGAGCCGCTGATGCAGGACGGCGACCCCCAGGTCGCGAGCGCCGCCCAACGCGCGGCGGCGCGACTGCGACGTCTGCCGTGAGCCAACGATCAACGCAGAGCTCGCAGAGAGAACAATTCTCTGCGGTCTCTGCGGCCTCTGCGTTGAACGTCTTGAAACTCCCTCGGTCGTTTTACGATCGGCCGACGCTCGACGTGGCCCGCGATCTGCTCGGCAAAGTCCTCGTGCACCGGCGCGGCCGGGCCGTCACGAGCGGCGTCATCGTGGAGGTCGAGGCGTACATCGGCGAGTCGGATCCGGCGTCTCATGCCGCCCCGGGACCGACCGGGCGCAACCAGCCGATGTACGGCCCGCCGGGCTTCTCATACGTCTACCTGAACTACGGCATCCACAGCCTGGTCAACGTCGTCACCGAGTCGATTGGGTCGCCAGCCGCCGTGCTGGTGCGCGCACTCGAGCCGATCGACGGAATTTCTCTGATGCGCCGGCGGCGGCTCCGGCAGGTGAAAGGCCGAAGAGCTCGGTCTCGCTCTCACCTGGCGGCTCACGAGCTCTGCCGGGGTCCGGGAAATCTCACGATGGCGATGGGAATCGCACTCGAGCACAACGGACTCGATTTGCTCGGCGATCGCCTTTTCATCGACGACCGGGGGCTGAAGGCGGATCGGGTTGTCTGGGGCCCGCGGATTGGCATCGCGGTGGGCGTGGACCGGCCGTGGCGTGCGTGGCTCGAGGGGAATCCTGCCGTGTCCTCCGTTTGTGTCCGTGTCCACCGTCGTCGGTGCACTTGATCAGAATGGACGTTCGCGCGACAGCCACTCGACAAGCGCGGGCGCCTGTTTCTCTCGCAGCGCGATACAGTTGTCGATGGTCTCGAGCGTTTGTCGGAGCCGCCGCGCGGCGGTCGGCCGCGGGTGCGCGGCGAAGAACGCCGTGATATCGTCGCGGGTCCCCGCGTCGCAGAACGAGGAAAGCGCGCCGACCAACCCGACGTCGGCGAGTGAAATCGACAGCTTCGGCAGGAGCTCGGCCCAGTGCGCCTTCAGAAACGTCCAGGCCCTCGCGTTGACGCCGGCGTTCGAGTTCCCGAGAAAGCCGCGCAGGTACAGCGCGGCGTCCTGGCTTCGCACCTCGTCGCCGAGGACGCGCTCGAGCCCGCGCTCGACGAGCGACGGGTCTTCGAAGTACGCCAGGGTTCCGACGAGCCTGTAGTACTCCTCGGGTGCCGCGGCACGTCTCGCCGCGGCCACCAGACTCTCGAAAAGGGCCCGGTCACCCCGCTTCGCGGACGCGTGCAAGAGCGTGGTCGCCATCGACGGATCGAGCGGCGCGCCGCCGGAGAGCGCGCGGTCAACGAGCGTTCGGGCCCCCACGAGGACGTCGGGGTCGTTGCCCGAAGTGCCGAGGGTTTCGACGACGACGGCGCGGAGCGCGCGGCGGTCGTCGCTGTCCGCCGGAGCGGTCTCGAGCCCCAGCTCGCCGAAGAGGCGCTGCAAGAGCGAGCGGACAAACGCCTCGATATGGGGCCGCTCCCGATCTCCGGCGATGCGGCCGTGAATGACTGCGAGTCGGCCCGCGATCTCATCCAGGACGCCGCTGGTCCGTTCCATCCCGAAACCGCCGGCGAGCGTGAGGTACTCGGCCACTGAATGCCGTCCCGTGCTCACGAGCGCCCACTCGTCGCCCGCCAAAGACAACCGCTCAGCGGGCGTGAGCGCGTTCTCGATGGCGGGCGCCAGCGCGCGAAGCATCTCGGGCGGATACGCCGTGCGGTAATAGCCCTGCGCGCCGGCGTTGATGAACACCCACGATGGACAGGCGCTGCCGACGATCGTGGCCGTATCGGATCGCATCTCGGTGCATGAGACCCCAAACACTCCGGCGTATTTCCGGCAGATCGGAACCTGCCAGCGCGCCGCGGTCGTCGGGCGCGCCGCATCGAGTGAAAGCCGGCGTTGCGCAAGGCTCAGCGTGTGGCCGCCCCCGTCGCAGGCGACCGATACGTCGACCACGGGCACGCCCGGCTGATTGACGAAGGTCGGCAGAATCCGATCGACCGGCTTTCGCGAGGCCCGAGCGATCGCGCTCCAGAAATCCTCCGACGTGGCGTTCGCGTACGCATGCTTCGCCAGGTAGGCGTTCACGCCTTTCCGGAAATCGTCCTCGCCGACGTATCGCTCGATCATGCGAAGCACCGACGCGCCCTTCTGGTACGCAATCAGGTCGAAGGTCGCTTCGATCTCGGCGGGCGTCTCCGCGTTGGAGTGAATGGGCCGTGTGGACGCGAGCGCATCGAGATTGAGCGCCGCTTGATTCTGCCGCGCTTCATCTATGCCGAGCTGCCACTCGGGATGAGCGGCGGCGAGCGGCCGTGTTTCCATCCAGGTCGCAAATCCCTCGTTCAGCCACAAATCGTCCCACCACCGCATCGTCACGAGATCGCCAAACCACTGGTGCGCCACTTCGTGAGCGATCACGGCCGCGATGTTCTTGCGTGTCGCGGGCGACGCGGTTGTGGCATCGGCGAGCAGGTCCGTCTCCCGGTAGAAAATCGCCGCCGTGTTCTCCATCGCCCCGGCCGCGAAGTCGGGAATGGCCACCATGTCGAGCTTGCCGAACGGGTACTTGATGTCGTAGTAGCGGTTGTAGAACGTCAGAATCTCGCCGGTCATCTCGAGCGCAAGGCGTCCCAACTCCTGTTTCCCGGGCGTCGCGCAGACGCGAAGCGGCACGCGTCCGGCCGCGCCCTCGAGGCACTCGAAATCGCCGACCGCCATCGCCACCAGATACGACGACATCCTGGCCGTTGTCTCGAACTTCAGCGTGTGGTGCGAGTCGCCAGGGCCTGGAATGTCCGAGACGAGCCGGCCGTTCGAGATCGCGGTGTCGCCGCGATCGATGGTGAGCGTGACAGCGAAAGTGGCCTTCAGCGCGGGTTCGTCGAACGACGGATACGCCCGCCGCGCGTCAGTCGATTCGAACTGGGTCACGGCGTAGCGGCGGCCGTTCGCCGTGCTCAGGTAGAAGCCGCGGAGATCGTCGTTCAGCACACCCGAGTAGCGAATGTGGAGGTCGGCGCGCCCTGCCGGCAGGCTCTTCGGCACGACAAGCGTCGCGGTTTCCGCGCTCTGGTCCAGCACGACTTCGGCCCGTTGTCTGGCGCCGCCGCCGTCGATGGTGACCTCGTGGAACTCGAGGTCGAGGGCGTGCAACACGATGCGTGTCGCCGGGGCGTTCAAGCGAACCCGAATCGTCTCGGTACCGTGGAAGCGCGCCCGCGCGAGGTCCACGTCGAAGGCCAGGTCGTAATGGTCCGGCCGCACGTTGGTCGGCAGCCTCTGCGCCGCGGCGGGCGTGCAGAACAGCGTGGCCAGCAGCGCCGCCTTCCAGATCCGCATGAAATTCAAGTGTAGCGTGGAACGAGCCGCCGGACGGCCCGTGGACTTGACCGCAAGCGGCGAAGGGAGTACTAGTTAAGGGTCGTGATGATCTCGATGCCGGCCTGTTGCTGTTGTTGTCGCGCGGAGTGTCAGAGCCCCAGGGCCGGTGGTTCAGGTCACGCGTTCTCAATCGTCAGCTGACGCTGAACATTTCCTGAACAGGACCATTGGCCCGGAAGGCTCGCCAGCTTTCCGGGCTTTTCTTGTTATGACCGAGCTGCTTCCATTGTTCGTGAACCTCGAAGGCCGCCGGGTGGTGCTCGTCGGCGGGGGTCCGGTCGCCGCGTCGAAACTGGCGCAGCTGCTGGCCGCGCGTGCCGACGTGCGTGTCGTGTCGCCCGAGGTGCACGAGGACATCGCGCGCGCCGGCGTGGCGATCGATCGCCGCGCCTTTGCGCCCGCGGATCTCGAGGGCGCGTGGCTCGTGGTGGCGGCCGCGCCCCCGGATGTCAACCGCGAGGTCGCCGCGGCGGCGGGGGAGCGGCGCGTCTTCGTGAACGCGGTCGACGATCCGGCCAACGCGACCGCGTTTTTGAGCGGCGTCGTGCGGCGAGACGGCGTCACGCTCGCCATTTCGACGGGCGGTGCGGCGCCCGGATTGACCGGGTTGCTGCGCGAAGCGCTCGACGCCGTGCTGCCGCGCGATCTCGGCCGCTGGATGCGCGAGGCGAGGCGGCTGCGGCCCATCTGGCGCCGCGACAACGTACCGATGTCCGCGCGCCGCCCGCTCCTGCTGGAGGCGCTGAACAACCTCTACGGGCGCGGGAACCTCGAGAAGGCGGGGAACCTCGCGACTGCACCGAACCTCGCGAGTGCACCGAACCTCGCGAGTGCACCGAACCTCGCGAATGCACCGAACCTCGCAAATGCACCGAACCTCGCAAATGCAGTGCATCGTGGCTTCGTTTCCCTCGTTGGCGCTGGCCCCGGCGATCCGGCGCTCCTCACGCGCGCCGCGGTGGTCCGTCTGCGCACGGCTGATCTGGTGCTCTACGATGCGCTGGTCGACGAGCGAGTGCTCAGGTTCGCGAGGCGCGCTCAGCGGTTTTTCGTCGGTAAGCGAGCCGGCCGCCATGCGCTGGCGCAGTCCGCGATTCACACCGTGATGATCCGGGCGGCCGAGCGCGGGCGTCGCGTCGTACGGCTCAAGGGCGGTGATCCGTTCGTCTTCGGCCGCGGCGGCGAAGAGGCGCTCGCGCTCCGCGCGGCGGGTGTGCCGTTCGACATCGTACCGGGCGTGACGAGCGCGGTCGCGGCCGCGGCGCTCGCGGGTATTCCCGTCACACACCGCGGCCTCGCGTCTGGATTCCTGGTCGTGAGCGGCCACGACGAGGAGGCGTTCGCCGCCTCGATTGACGGCATCATGCCTGGGGGCGTGACGCTCGTCGTGCTCATGGGCGTCGCGCTGCGCGCGGCGCTGGCCCACCGCCTGGTCGCCCGCGCCTGGCCGCGCCAGACGCCAGTCGCGATCGTCGCCGGTGCGTCGACGCCGGCCCAGGACGTGTGGCGCGGTACGCTCGACGACCTGGCGGCCGATCGCACGACGATCGGACGCGACCAACCGGCCGCGATCATTGTTGGAGGCGTCGCGGCGCTGAATCTGACTGACGTCCGAGCGCTCGTCGATCGAGACAACAGCACTCGAGCTTTGCGGGGATAGCCTTATGTCCACCGAACAACTCACGAGCACGCACGGCCGTGCGCGGCTCTCCTTTGCCAGCCAGGCCGATATCGAGGAATTCGTCGCGACGCTGGAGAAATACGAGCGGGGCG
>Ga0156018_1183_pt1 | contig 18736 bp, 14 predicted proteins | sample RifCSPlowO2_02_FD_107672 | JGI IMG/M metagenome (GOLD analysis project Ga0156018, IMG submission 107672) | Acidobacteria bacterium RIFCSPLOWO2_02_FULL_65_29 | reverse complement strand
AAGAGCGACCGGCAACCAAACCAAACTGTTACCCATGTCCCTGGACTAATCTGTCACCCATGTCCCCGGCCGCTCACACGTGAGCGATCTCTCCAGGCCGAACCTGTGCAAGAGCCTGTTCAACATCGGGCAACAACGGGCGGAGGTCGTCAACGTCGTTGCTGGGAGCCCTCATAACAACGACGCCGATGCGAAGACCTGAAAGGTTCTGCTGATACTCGATCCCTTGATCGACGGTGAGGAGAGCGTCGAATTGCCCGTCGGCGAGCCTGAGCAACGCCCCGTTTGTGATACCCGCCCAGCCCATGTCTTGAACCGTTTTCGTTTCATGGCCGAGCAGCTCCTGTTTGAGCCGCTTCGGAACGCACTCATCGAGAAGAAGGCGCATGAGCCACGAGTTGCTTCATGTGTGCAAGCACGCCCAGCGCCAGCGCCTTTTCGACGGTTGGAAAATCATCGAGGAATTCTGCGAGCGGTCGGCCATGTTCCAGGTAATCGAGCAGCGCCCGGACGGGTACCCGCGTGCCGACAAACACGGGTGTTCCCCCGAGAATGTCGGGATCCGAATGGATGCCCGGAATCTTACCCTCCATGGAACTCCTCTCCCGAATGGGATGTTCCGAGTATACGTCCGTCGTTCCCCGATCATCGTTTTGGTGTGGCTAACGAGTGATGGAGTAGACCGCACCGCGAGGTCGCGGCCTATCGCGACCGACGGAGATACCAGCCATCGAATCCTATCTGCAAGATCGGCGCGATGATAGCACGCCAGATAAGCCGAGAATCCTGGAGAAATAGGCCGCGAGAGAGGAAATAGGCCGCGAAGCTGGTCATGATAACGTTCCGCCGCTCGCGACGTCGAACGCGCAAAAAGTCGTAGAGCAACCTGACATTCGTCTCCCGAGTCCAGTGGCGACCGTGCGCAGATAGGCCGCGGAGACGGTCAGGTCACGACCATATCCGACCGAGCGGGTACAATAGGAGTCGCTTGCGAGCCGCGGTCTTTCACCGCCGAGGCCGCATCCATCGGCCGGCTTGGAATACCCTGAGCTTGTCGAAGGGCCAGCGACACAGAGAAGAATGTGTTCCTCGGCGTCCTCCGCGTCCTCTGTGGTGAGTCCGAAACGCGCGACAGACACCTCTGATGGCCGACTACAAACCGCAGCAGCTCGATAGGAAGTGGCAGAAGCACTGGAGGTCGACCAACGCCTTCGAGGTCGAGGCCGATCCGTCGCGGCCGAAGTTCTATTGCCTCGAGATGTTCGCCTACCCCTCGGGCCACGCGCACGTGGGGCACGTCAGGAACTACATCATCGGCGACATCTGCGCCCGCATGAAGCGAATGCGCGGCTACAACGTGCTCCATCCCTTCGGCTGGGACGCGTTCGGCCTGCCGGCCGAGAACGCCGCCATCAAGACGGGCACGCACCCCGAGACCTCCACGCTCGATAACATCGCCCACATGAAGGGTCAGCTCCAGCGCCTCGGGATCAGCTATGCGTGGGGACGCGAGATCGCGACGTGCCTGCCCGAGTACTACAAGTTCAACCAGTGGATCTTCCTCAAGATGCTCGAGCGTGGCCTCGCGTACCGCCGGCGCTCGTCGGTCAATTGGTGCCCGAGTTGCCAGACCGTGCTCGCCAACGAGCAGGTGGTCGAGGGCGCCTGCTGGCGCTGCGGCAGCCCGGTCGTCATGCGAGATCTGGAGCAGTGGTTCTTCAGGATTACCGCCTACGCGGAGGAGCTGTTGAAAGATCTCGACACCCTGGCTGCCTGGCCGGAAAAAGTCGTCGTGATGCAGCGGAACTGGATCGGCCGCTCGGAAGGGGCCCGGCTCACATTCCCGGTCGCGGGCGCGTCTGAGACATCGGTCCGGGGGGCAGGGGCCCCCGGATTGGACATAGCAATCTTCACGACGCGCATCGACACCATCTACGGCGCCACCTTCGTGCTCCTCGCACCCGAGCACGCGATGGTGGATCGGTTTGCCGCCGAAAGCCCCGATCCTGTGGCCTTCCGCGCGCGTGTTCAGCAGTTCCGCGCGCTCGATCGTGGAGCGCGGCTCACTGGCGCAATCGAGAAAGAGGGCTTCGACACCGGCAGGAAGGCCGTCAACCCATTCACCGGGAAGGAAGTCCCGATCTGGGTCGCCAACTTCGTACTCGCCGAGTACGGCACCGGCGCCATCATGGCCGTGCCCGCCCACGACCAGCGCGACTACGAGTTCGCACGCAAGTACGGCCTGCCGATCAAGATCGTGGTTGTGCCCCGCAGCGCGGCTTCTGCGATAGAGGCGGAGCGGGGCGTTGGGGTCCCCGCGAAGCCTGACCGGGGGGAAGGGGCCCCCGGAGTAGAAATATCCGAGGCGACGAGCGACTACGGCAGACTGGTCGATTCGGCGGAGTATTCCGGCCAGGAAGCGCCAGGCGTCATCACGCGGATGATCGCGGACGCCGAGAAGCGAGGCATCGGCACGGGCGAAGTTCAATGGCGCCTCAAAGACTGGGGCATTTCGCGGCAACGCTACTGGGGCACTCCCATCCCGGTGGTCTACTGCGACAAGGACGGCGTCCAGGGCGTGCCGTACGACCAGCTGCCCGTCGAGCTTCCGAAGATCGCGACCTTCAGCGGCCGCGGCGATTCGCCGCTCGCGCAGGTGCCGGAGTTCGTCAACACACAGTGTCCGACGTGTGGCGGCCCCGCCAGGCGCGAGACCGACACGATGGATACCTTCGTGGACTCGTCGTGGTATTTCCTGCGCTTCACCGATCCAGGCAACAGCGTCCTTCCCTTCGATCCGAAGGCTGCCGCCTATTGGATGCCGGTGGATTTCTACAGCGGGGGAGTGGAGCACGCGATTCTCCATCTGTTGTATTCGCGCTTCTTCACTCGCGTCCTCCGCGACGTCGGACTGGTGACGTGGGCCGAGCCGTTCACGCGCCTGCTCACGCAGGGCATGGTGCTCAAGAACGGCGACGTGATGTCCAAGTCGAAGGGCAACGTCGTCGATCCCGACGACATGCTGCAGAAGTACGGCGCCGACGCGCTCAGGCTCTACGTGATGTTCGTCGCGCCGCCGGAAAAAGAAGTGGAATGGAGCGACGCCGGACTCGAGGGCAGCTTTCGCTTCCTCTTCCGGGTCTGGCGCATCGTCGATCACTGGGCGGCGGCCGTCGGAGGAAGCAGTGGACCGGCTTCCGGGACCTTCAACGATGGCGAGCGTGCGCTGCGCAGAAAAACGCACGACACGATTCGGCGCGCCACGGTAGACATCGAAGAACGGATGCACCTGAACACCGCCGTGTCGTCGCTGATGGAACTCGTGAACCAGATCTACGCGTTCAGCGAGACGACGCCGCTCGGCCCGCCGACCCGCGCCGTGCAGCCATCCGCGCGCATCGAGCGGCCCGAGACGGTGGTTGTGATGCGCGAAGCCATCGACGCGCTCGTCGTCATGATCTCGCCCTTCGCGCCGCACACAGCCGAGGAGCTGTGGGAGATGCTGGGCCACAAAGGGGGCCTCACGCGGGCTGCCTGGCCGGCGTTCGACGCCGAGGTGGCGAAGGCCGAGGAAGTGGTCGTGCCGGTGCAGGTCAACGGCAAGGTGCGCGCGCGGCTGACCGTGCCGGCGGGGCTCTCCGATGATCAGCTGTGCGAGCGCGCGCTGGCCGATCCGGCCGTGCAGGTGCATACCGCCGGCAAGACGATCCGGAAGGTGCTTGTGGCGAAGGGACCGTTGGTGAGTATCGTCGCTGGATAGCTGCGCGAGCCACCACCAAGGACACGAAGGACACAGAGGCTTTGATCAAGATGCTTCGCGAAGCCAGCAGCATGTCGAGAATGATCCTTGGTGTCCTGTGTGTCCTTGGTGGTGGATCGACTGCCGGGTGCGGCTACGCCCTCGCCGGCCAGGGCTCCTTTCTGCCGTCCTATATCCAGGCCATTGGCGTCCCTGACTTCATCAATCGGACGACGGTGTTCAACCTCGAGACGCAGCTGACGCAGAAGGTGCGGGCCGAGTTCATCGGCCGGGGCCGGTACCGGATTCTGCCCGAATCGACCGGCGTGGACGCACTCCTGACGGGCGAGGTCGTGTCGGCGAGCTTGACGCCGACCAGCTTCACGACGCAACAGATCGCGTCGCGTTACATCCTGACCGTGATCGCGCGCGTGGAGCTGCGCGACGTACGCGAGAACAAGGTGCTCTGGGAGAATCCGGGCCTCGCATTCAGGCAGGAGTACGAAGCGCAGAGCGGCACGAACGCGCTCGATCCGTCGGCGTTCTTCGACCAGGACCGCGATGCGCTGGAGCGCATGAGCAGCGAGTTCGCGCGGACCATTGTGAGCGCGATATTGGAGGCGTTCTGAAATTAAGAAGTAGGAATTCAGAATTAAGAATGCGTGTCAAGAATGCGTGTTCGATTCTCAAATGCTCGATCGCGAATTCTTACTTCTTAATTCTTAATTCTTAATTCTTAATTGCACATGCCACAGATCACCGCTGCGGCGGTCCGCGAGCAGATCAGCTCTGGCGACGCCGATCCCATCTATCTCCTCCAGGGCGAGGACGAGGTCGAGAAGTCGGCGCTTGCTCACGAGTTCGAGGAGCTCGTCGAGGAGGGCCTGCGCGCGTTCAACGTCGATCGCATTCATGCGGGCGACGCGACGTCGGGCGACAAGCTGGCCACGGCCGTGGCATCGCTCGTCGGCGCCGTCCGGACGCTGCCGATGATGGCCCGACGCCGTGTGGTGATGGTCTTTCAGGCCGACCAATTGATCGTGCCCAAGCGCGAAAGCGAGGCGGCGACGAGGGCACTCGACGAACTGGCGGCGCTGCTGAGGGCTCCGGAGCCGCAGACCACCCTCGTCCTGGTGACCGGCTCCCTCGACAAGCGAAGCCGAATGTACAAGCTGCTCGCCAAGCAGGCGACGCTTGTCGAATGCGGTGTGCTCGAGAACGTGGCTGACGCCGAGCGGTGGATCCGCAATCGCGTGGCGGCGGGGGGCGCCCAGATCGACGCCGCCGCATCGCGGCTGCTCGCCGATCGATCGGGCACCGACGTCAAGCGGTTGCGAAACGACGTCGAGCGTCTCCTGCTCTACGCGCTCGGTCAGCAGTCGATCACGCTGGACGACGTGCGGCAGGTGGTGGGGCCGGCCGCGCTGCAAGACGATTGGGCGATGACCAATGCGATCGAGGCCGGCGACGGGGCGTCCGCGCTGCGGCAGCTCGCGCTGATGCTCGACGCGGGAGCCGCGCCGGAAAAGATCCTCGGTCAACTCGGCTGGCTGGTGCGGACAAAGTTTCAGATGCTCGCACCAACCGGCGTGCGGCCTGCCATCGAGGCGCTCTTCAGGACCGATCTGGACCTCAAGCGTTCGGCCGGCGCGCCGCAGGTGCTGCTCGAGCGTTTGGTGGTGGAGTTGTGTTCGGGGAGGGGGCGCGTGCCGGGACGCTGGTAGCGCAGCAGGCCGGGTCCTTTGGACCCGCCCTACGCGGCCTTGGACTTCGCGGCCATCCGCGCCGCGATGCGCGCCTTATACCGGCCGGCCGCGTTCTTGTGAATGATCCCTTTACCCGCCATCCGGTCGATCAGCGAGACGGTATCCCTGAGCGCTTTCTTCGCGCCGTCCAGATCGTTGCCGTCGATCGCCGAGCGAATGGCCTTGAGCGCGTTGCGCAGCCGGGCGCGGAACTGCCGGTTGTGTTCCCGGTGCTTCAGGCTCTGCCGGTGCGCCTTGACCGCCGATTCATGTGATGCCACTGACGTCTCTACCTCCAGAACCTCTAATGCTAGCACAGGGACAGGGGCTGGGGACTAGAGGCTCGGGACGAAGAAGCGGACCGACTCACGACTATCGACTATCGACTAACGACTATTCAGGCTTCTTATCCGTGTAGTACACGATCGGGCGGCCATCGACGATCTTGGTGACTTGATAGATCTGCGTGCCCGGCAGCTGTTTCACGCCAGCAATCCGTTCGATCTTCGACACGTAGTTTCGCGTCTCCCGATAGGGCGGCACGCTCTCCCCGTACTTGTCCACGGCGCCCGGTCCCGCGTTGTACGCGGCCAACGCGAGCTCCTCGTTGTTGTCGTAACGATCCAGGAGCTGGCGCAGGTAGGCCGTGCCCGCCCGCACGTTGTCGACCGCGTTGTACGGATTGGTCACGCCGAACTCTTTGGCGGTCGCCGGCATCAGCTGCATGAGGCCTTTGGCGCCCTTGGGCGAACGCGCGTTGGGATTGAACCCCGACTCGACCTGCACGACGGCGCGCACGAGATCGGCTCGGAGACCGTTGAGCTGCGCGTGCTGGGCTATCAAGTCGTCGTACAGCGCGATTCTGGTCGGGACCGCGCGAGACGTCGTCTTGATGCTGCTGTCGCCGCCGATCGCGAAGGACCGAACGCTGGCGCCTTGCGGAGGCCGCTGCATGTTCGAGAGGACGAGGTTGCCGTTCTCGTCGTGCCACGTGTAGATCCGCTGAGCGCTGGCGGGAGCCGCGACCCCTGCCAGGAGCACCCATGCCGCAAGTGTGCGAATCAGCATGCGCTTGATAGTCAACAGCTTACACTGCGGCCGTCCGAGGGAACAACCCGTGCATGAGTTATCGGCTCGACTGCGCATAACTGCAGTGCCCTTTGCCCTCTGCCCTTTGCCCTTTGCTAGAGGCTGGAGGCTGGAGGCCAAAGCCTAAAGCCCAGAGCCAAAAGCCTATGGAGTGTTGAGCAATTTCTCCACGATTGCCCGCGACGCCTCGAGCATTTCGTCGATCTTCTCCGGCTGCTTCCCGCCCGCCTCGGCGAAATCCGGCCGGCCCCCTCCCCCCCCACCCACTATCGGCGCGAGCTCTTTCACGACCTGACCCGCTTTGATGCGGCCCGTGAGATCGGGCGTCACGGCGACCACAATCTGTACCTTGCCGTCGCTCGCCGACGCGAGCACGACGACGCCGCTCGTGATCCTTGCTTTCAGGGAATCGGCGAGCCCGCGCAGCGCATTCTTGTCCAGGTCCTGGACCTTGCGGCGCGCCAGCCGCACACCGGCCACGTCGATCGCGCCATCGTCGCCAACGTCGTCCACAGGGCCGGCGCGGCCGGCCATCGCGAGCTTCGTCTTGAGCTGCGACACCTCGCGCGACAGCCGCTTGATCTCGCCCTGCATCTTCTCGATGGCGTCGACGGCCTGGGCCTGATCCTTGCCGACGTGAAGCGCGTCCAGGACGTGATGGAGTGCGGCGCGCTGCTCCTGCGCCCAGGCCACGGCTCCCAAGCCGGTGATCGCTTCGAGGCGGCGCACCCCCGCGGCGATGCCGCTCTCGGAGACGATGGCGAAGAGCCCGATGTCGCCGGTCGCGCGGACATGCGTGCCCCCGCAGAGCTCCGCGCTGAAACCAGGCACGCTCACGACGCGCACCTTGTCGCCGTACTTCTCGCCGAAGAGCGCCATGGCGCCGGCGGCAATGGCGTCGGCGGTCGATCGCACGTCGGTGGTCACCGTCGCGTTCATCAGAATCTGCTCGTTGACGATGCGCTCGATCCGGTCGCGCTCGCCGGGCGTCAGCGCCTGGACATGCACGAAGTCGAAGCGGAGGCGATCGGGCGCCACGAGCGAGCCAGCCTGCTTCACGTGCGTGCCCAGTACCTGGCGCAGCGCCGCGTGCAGAAGGTGCGTGGCCGTGTGATTGCGCCGTGTCGCGTCGCGCAGCGGCACGTCGACTTCCGCGGTGACGATGTCGCGGAGGTGGAGGGAGCCGGCGGTGACGCGGATCCGATGCGCGCGGGGCAGGCCAGCGCCGATGCGCGCGAGGTCCTCGACCTCGGCTGTCGCGCCGCTCGGTTCGCTGAAGAGGCGGCCGGAGTCCGACACTTGGCCGCCGGCCTCGAGGTAGAAGGGTGTTCGGGCCAGCGCCACGTAGCCGCGCGAGGCGGCCGCGAGCGCGTCGACCGGCTTGCGCGCTTCGTCGAAGAGGGCCACCACGGGGACACCGGCCACCCGCGTGCTCGTGTAACCCTCGAACACGTCGCCAGCGTCCTTCAGCGGCGACTCATCGCCGATCGCGAACTGGTCGGCTTTCTTCGCGCCGTCTTTGAACCCGCTGCCGGCGCGTCCCTTGTCGCGCTGGCCCTTCATCGCCGCGTCGAACGTCGCCTTGTCTACGGTCACGCCGCGTGTGGCCGCCGTGTCTTCGATGAAATCGTACGGAATGCCGAATGTGTCGTACAGGCGAAACGCCGCCTCGCCCGGCAGGACGCGCGTCTGGCTCTCGATGGCCTTCGCGATCTCGCCTTCGAGCCGAGGCAGGCCGTCGGTGAGCACCGTGTCGAAGCGGTGTTCTTCCGCGAGAATCGTCGTCTCGATCATCTCGCGGCCGATTCGGAGCTCGGGATACGCGTCGCCCATCTCGCGCGCGAGCACCGCCACCAGCGAGTGCAGGAACGGCTCGGTCATCCCGAGATGCTTGCCGTGGCGCATGGCGCGCCGCATGATCTTGCGCAGTACGTACCCGCGCCACTCATTGGACGGAATCACGCCATCCGCAATCAGGAACGTTGTCGATCGGCTGTGATCGGCGACGACCCGCATCGAGACGTCGGTGGTGGGGTCGGCGCCGTACTTCTTGCCGGCCAGCTCGCCGATGCGCGCCAGAAGCGGCGTGAAGAGGTCGGTGTCGTAGTTCGATTCCTTGTCTTGCATCACCGATGTAATGCGCTCGAGTCCCATGCCGGTGTCGATCGACGGAGCGGGCAGGGGCGACAGCACCCCGCCGGCGCTCCGCTCGAACTCCATGAAGACGTTGTTCCAGATTTCGATGTCCGGATCCGCCCCGGCCCCGCGCACGTAGTAGATCTCCGAGCAGCGGCCGCAGGGCCCCGTGTCGCCCATCTGCCAGAAGTTGTCGTCGGAGCCGAGCTCGAGGATGCGATCGGCAGGGACGAACCTTCTCCAGATGTCGTACGCCTCGTCGTCGCGCGGGATGCCGTGCTCGCCCTTGAAGATCGACACCACCAGGCGATCCGGCGGCATCCTCCAGACCTCGGTCAGGAGCCTCCAGGCGAACTGCAGGGCGTCCGCCTTGAAGTAGTCCCCAAAGGAGAAATTGCCGAGCATCTCGAAGAACGTGTGGTGTCTGAGCGAGGGCCCGACGGTGTCGAGGTCGTTGTGCTTGCCGCTGACGCGCATCACCTTCTGCGAGGTCGCCGCGCGCGTGTACTCGCGTACTTCCCGGCCGAGGAACACATCCTTGAACTGGTTCATGCCGGCGTTTGTGAAGAGCAGCGTCGGGTCGTCGCTTGGGACGAGCGGCGAGCTCGACACCACGCGGTGGCCGTTCTGCTCGAAGAAGCTCAGGAACGAGGCGCGAATGTCATTCGACGTCATCGGCATCTGGGTCTAGAATAGCTGTTTTTGACGGAGCCCCACGGTGCGGGCAAGGAGAGAGAGCAATGGCGAACCCGTTTGTGCACGTCGAGCTGAACACGACCGACATCAACAAGGCCAAGGCGTTTTACGGAAAGCTGTTCGGGTGGACGCTCGAGGACGTGCCGATGGGCCCGGGCATGACCTACACGATGGTCAAGCCGGGCGAAGGCACGGGCGGCGGCATGCAGAAGCACCCGGTGCCAGACGCGCCGTCGTCGTGGCTGGCGTACGTGCAAGTGGACGACATCAAGGCGGCGACCGCGAAAGCCACGTCGCTCGGCGCGAAGGTCATGCAGGACGTGACGGCGATTCCGGGGATGGGATCCTTCAGCGTCTTCATCGATCCGACAGGCGCGGCGCTGGCGCTCTGGGAAGTCGCGAAGAAATAGGAGTGGTGGCGATTTTCGCGGGCTATTTTGCGAAGTCGGCAGGTCTTCAGACCGCCTGGCGTCGTCGCCGGGCTTCGAGCGCGATCATGACCTGATCGGGCTCGAAGCCTTGCCCGATCAAGTATCGATACAGGCGCTGGAATTCCTTGTCGTTGCGGATCGACATCTCTGCTCGCAGACGCTTCGCCAGGGCCGCCCCGAGGAGCGCGACCGCGTCCACATCCGCAAACACGTGGTCGACCGCGTGGCGGGCTGTCTCTCGCGCGATGCCCGCGCTCTCGATCTGCCGCGTCACGCGCAGCTTCCCGCGCCGCTTGACCGCGGTTTCCGTCCGCGCGATCGCCTCCGCTACCCGCGCATCGTCGATCGCGCGCTCCGTCTTGAGGCGCGCCACGGCGTCGTCTATCGCGTCCTCGTCGTGCCCGCGGCGCGCGAGGCGCTGGCGGATCTGCGCTTCCGACAGCTCGCGCCTGGCGAGCATTTTCAACCCATCGATGTAACAGGAAGACATGCCAGGCTTTGGATCCAGACTGGGAACAGCTTTTTGCTGTTGGCTCTGGGAATATTCCAACAGGCTCTTGGCTCTGGCCAAAGCCCAAAGCCCAAAGCCCAAAGCCTATCCGAAACGTGTGATCTCCGGCTTTCCGCCGACGACGGTCTTGGCCATCTGGTCGCGGCTGAGGTCGGATGTCGTGGAGATGCCTTGCACGCGCAGCTTGAACTCGTCGACGTTGCTCGCCCAGCGGAGCGCCTCCTCGTAGGACACGAGGCGCTGCTCGAACAGGCTGAAGATCGACTGATCGAACGTCTGCATGCCGTACTGCGACGTGCCAGCGGCAATCGCGCCCGGAATCTGGTGGGTCTTTTCCTTGTCCACGATGCAGTCGCGGATGAAGGGCGTGCTCATCATCACTTCGACGGCCGGCGCGCGGCCCTTGCCGTCGAGCCTCGGGATCAGGCGCTGAGAGATCACGGCCCTGAGTACCGCGGCCAGCTGCAGGCGGACCTGCTTCTGTTGGTGGGGCGGGAAGACGGCGATGATGCGGTTGATGGTCTCGGTCGCATCGAGCGTGTGGAGCGTGGACAGCACGAGGTGTCCGGTTTCGGCGGCGAGCAGGCCGGTCTCAATCGTCTCGAAGTCGCGCATCTCGCCGACGAGAATGACGTCGGGATCCTGCCGCAGGGCGCTGCGCAGGGCCTGCGCGAAGGACCGGGTGTCGACCGACACCTCGCGCTGGTTCACGATCGACCGCTGGTCGCGGTGCAGGAATTCGATCGGATCCTCGACCGTCATGATGTGGGAGCAGCGTTGACCGTTCATGAAGTCGATGATCGCCGCGAGCGACGTGCTCTTGCCGCTGCCCGTGGTGCCGGTGACGAGCACGAGGCCGCGTTCTTCGAGCGCGATCTTCTTCAGGACTTGCGGGAGCTGCAACTCGTCGATGGTCCGGATCTGCATCGGAATGACGCGGAGGACCAGGCCGATCGTGCCGCGCTGCTGGAAGACGTTGACGCGGAAGCGCCCCAGTCCGGCGACGCTGTAGGCCAGGTCCACTTCCTGCGCGTCCTTGAATCTCTGGCGCTGCGACACGGACATGATGGCGGCGCTCATCGCGACGACGTCCTCGTGATCGAGGCGCTTCTCCTCGCTCGCCGGGGCCAGGTCGCCGCGCACGCGCATCATCGGATAGCTGCCGACTTTGAGGTGCAGGTCGGAGGCGCTGTTGTCGACGGCGATTTTCAGCAGATCGTTGACATGCATATGACTAAGAGTAAAGGGCAAAGGGCAAAGGGCAAAGGGCAAAGGGCAAAGGGCGGTGCCTCCCTTAGCCCTCAGACCTCAGCTCTATGCCCTGACAACGGCTCCTGAGGCCGCGTCACGAGTTCGGAACGCGGCCTCATCAGGGTACACGTACGTCAGCCAGCCGTGGGTATCGGCCGCCTCGCCAGTGACGATGTCGAAGAAGGCGCGCTGCAGCGCCTCGGTGATCGGGCCGCGGCGGCCCGAGCCAATCGTGATCTTGTCGATCGACTTGATGGGTGTCACCTCGACGGCCGTGCCGGCGCAGAACACTTCGTCGGCGATGTACAGCGACTCGCGCGGGAGATCGGTCTCGATGACCGGGAAGCCGAGCTCCCTGGCCAGCGTCATGACCGAATCGCGCGTGATGCCACCGAGGATCGACGCGGAAATCGGCGGCGTCAGAATCGAGCCGTCCCGCACGATGAAGATGTTCTGGCCGCTGCCTTCGCTGATGTTGCCGAACACGTCGAGCGCGATGCCCTCGGAGTAGCCGTCGGCGAGCGCCTCCATCTTGATCAGCTGCGAGTTGGCGTAGTTCGCCGTGCACTTCGACATCGCCGGCAGCGTGTTGGGCGCCATGCGCGACCAGCTCGAGACCTTCATGTCGACGCCCTGCTCGAGGGCGTCCGCGCCCAGATAGGCGCCCCATTCCCAGACCATGATGGCGGCGTCCACGGGGTTGCCGAGCGGGTTGACGCCGAGCGTCTCGTACCCCCGGTAGACGAGCGGGCGGATGTAGCACGCCTTCATCTCGTTGGCGCGAATCGTCTCGAGGACCGCGTGGCGCCAGCCGGCGAGATCCAGCGGGTACGCCATGCGGTAGATCTTGGCCGAGTTCATCAGCCGCTGCATGTGCTCGTCGAGCCGGAAGCACGCCGAACCCCTGCGCGTCTTGTAGCACCGCGCGCCTTCGAACACCCCGCTCCCGTAGTGGATGACGTGCGTGGCGATGTGAATCGTCGCGTCCTTCCACTCCACCAGCTTGCCGTTCATCCAGATCTTGCCCGTGCCCGAGAAACCCATTGCCGTCTCACTCCTTACGCTGATTCTAGTGCATCTGGTACTCGGGTACTCGGGTAATTGGGTAATCGGGTAATTGATTGCGACATCGACGTCATGAAGCCCTTCATGGTTTTGCCATGATTCGACGAGCCATTACCCGATTACCCGATGATCCAATTACCCGATGCGACGATCACTGGGCCTCTCCGCAGAATGGGCAGCGGTCCGAGCGCGCGTGCAGAGGTTTTCGGCAGTGCCAGCAGAAGCGCGGCATCGGCGGCTCGCGCGCCTTGAGCCGGCTCTGAATGTCCTGCGCTTCGTCGGACGCGCCGGGCGGCGTCGTGCGCGCCGGGCGCGCGCTCGAGTCCCGAAACCCCAGCACATCGCTCAGCAGGTCGCCGGCGCGCTGATACCGCGCGGGAATATCGGGCGCCATCGCCTTGAGGACGATGTCGTTGATGGCTTTGGGAATCTTCGGATTCTTGAGCCGTGGAGCTGTCAGGAGCTCACCGCGCTGCAGCCGCTCGAGGTCTGCGGGCGCGGGCGTATCGTAGGGCAGCACGCCGGTGAGCATCTGAAACATGGTGACGCCGAGTGAGTAGAGGTCGCTCGCGAACACGGCCTTGCCGCTGAACTGTTCGGGCGCCATGTAGGGAGGGCTGCCGATGACCGTCGTGCCGTGCGCGGCGATCTCGAGAAAGCGCGAGGTGCCAAAGTCCGCGACCTTGAGCAACCCGTGGTCGGTGACGATCACGTTGGACGGCCGGAGGTCGCGGTGGAGCACGCCGTGGCGATGGGCGTGATCGACGGCGTTGCAGATCTGGCAGATGTAGTCGAGTCCGACAGCCAGGTCGAGGGCGCCCTCTCGCGCGATGATCGCTTCGAGCGTCTCGCCGGGCACGAACTCCATGACGATGAAGAAGACGTTCTCCTGTTTCTCGGCTGTCAGGATGGCGACGATGTTCGGGTGATTCAGCGTCGCGAGGAGACGGGGCTCGCGCAGCAGCTCGCCGAAGTCGAGGTTTTGCTTGTGGGGAACCTTGAGCGCGACCTTCTTGTCGATCCAGGTGTCTTCGGCCAGGTACACCGTGCCGAAGCCTCCACTGCCAATCGTCGAGAGGATCTTGTATTTCCCGATGATCTGACCGCGGAAAAACACCGACGCGAGTATAGCAGACCGCCTCGCGGACGAACGTGCTGCGTTCGGTATACTGCTTTCCGTGCACAGGTTTTTCGCGCCGGCGCTCGATCCCGGTGACGACAGCGTGGTCCTGCCGAAGGAGGAGGGCGAACACCTCACACGCGTGCTGCGGCTCGGTGCCGGAGACACCGTGTCGGTCTTCGACGGCCGAGGCCGAGAATTTCTCGCGCGGGTGCTCGGCGGCGCTCGTCGCGAGGTGCGCGTGCAGCTGCTCTCGCGTGTCGATCCCGTCGCCGAGTCGAGTGTGCCGCTCGTCCTGGCGCCGGCCGTTCTCAAGGCCGACAAGATGGACGACATCGTGAGAGACGCCGTGATGCTGGGCGTCGCGGCCCTTCAGCCGCTGGTGACGAAGCGCACCGAATCGACCGTGGCCGCGCTCGTCAGGGGCGCGCGCCTCGATCGGTGGCGCCGCGTGGCGCTGGCGTCGGCCAAGCAGTCGGGCCGTGCCGTGCTGCCCGAGATCCGCACGCCGCTCACGCTCGAGTCGTATCTGGACGACCCCCAGCCCGCCCTCAGCGTGATGTTCGTCGAGCCGTCGGCCGGCGCCCTGGCGGAGCCGCTTGCGGCGCTCCGGACCGTTCCGCCGCCACAGGATGCGGCCGTCTTGATCGGCCCCGAGGGCGGATGGGTCGAGGAGGAATGGACCTCGGCGCGCGCGCGGGGCGTCCGACTGATCACGCTCGGGCCGAGAACGCTGCGCGCCGACGCCGTGCCGGTGGCCGCGATCAGCGTGCTGCAATTCCTCTGGGACAGCTGATAGCCGATCGCTGATAGCCGTGCTACGATCTTGCCGGCTTCATCACTTTGCGCTCTCATAGGTTCCGGATCGCTTTCCCTGTCCTTGTCCTCTGTGTCCTTGATGCGGCGGAGCTCCGCGCTCAGGACAAGCCGGTCGAGGGCCGCAAGCAGGCGCACGCGACGCGCATGGCGCCAGGCGCCGTCCGCCTCGATGGCCACCTGGACGAGCAGGTCTGGAGCAGCGCCGCCGCCATCACCGACTTCACCCAGGCGGAACCTGTCGAAGGCGCCGCGCCAAGCGACGCCATGGAGGTGCGGTTCCTGTACGACGAGACCGCGCTCTGGGTCGGCGCCCGCATGCGGCGCTCGCCTGGCACGCCGATGCAGGCGCCCATGAGTCGTCGAGACGAGGGCGACCAGGCCGAGTACCTTCAGATCGAGCTCGACACCTACCTCGATCGGCGGACGGCCTACATGTTCGGCGTCACCGCGTCCGGCGTCCGGCTCGATCACTATCATCCGACCGACAACGAGAACGACACGGATTCACAGTTCGATCCCGTGTGGGAGGCCAAGACCAGTGAAGACGGCACGGGGTGGAGCGCCGAGTTGTGGTTGCCCTTCTCCCAGCTCCGGTTCAACGATCGGGCCGATCGAATCTGGGGCCTCAACGTGAAGCGGTGGCGGCCGGAGCTGAACGAAGAGGACTTTTGGGTCGTGGTCGGCCGCACCGAGCGCGGCTGGGCGTCGCGGTTCGGCGACCTGCGGGGCATCGATGGCGTGCAGCCCAGGACGCGTCTGGAGCTGCTGCCGTACATCACCACCTCGTCGCGCACGACGGGCAATCGCGATCCGAACAATCCGTTCCTCAGCAGGCTGAACGGGAGTGGACGCGTCGGTGCGGACATGAAGGCCGGCATCGGATCGAACCTCACGCTCGAGGCGACGTTCAACCCCGACTTCGGGCAGATCGAGGCCGATCCGGCCGAGGTCAACCTCAGCGTCTTCGAGACGAGTTTCGACGAGCGGCGGCCGTTCTTCATCGAAGGCAACAATCTCCTCGAGACGCAGGGGACGCGCAGCTACTACTCGCGCCGCGTCGGGGCCCGCCCCACCGGACCCGCGTCGGGCGACTACGTCGGTTATCCGGACACGAGCACGATTCTCGGGGCAGCCAAGCTGACCGGGCGACTGAAATCCGGCACGTCAGTCGGTTTCCTCGGGGCCCTGACGGACGAGGAATACGCCAAGACCTCGACCGCCGGCACCCGTTCGGAAACAAAGGTCGCAGCGCGAGCGCTGTGGGGCGTCGGACGTGTGATTCAGGAATTCGGCGCGGAAGGGTCGACTGTGGGGGCCCAGATGACGCTCGTGCACCGCGACCTTGCCGCCTCGGAGCCCCTGGCGGCGCTGGCCGTTCGCAACGCCGTCACCGGAGGCGTCGATGCCCGTCTCCGGTTCAGGGATCGGACCTACGAGGCCTCGTTCAACCTCGGTCTCACGTATCAGGATGGCGAGCCCGCCGCGGTCGAGCGCATACAGCGGGCGAATGCTCATTTCCTCCAGCGTCTCGACCAGCCGACGATCCGGCTGGACCCCACGCGCCGGTCGTTCAGCGGCGCGGCCTTGCGGAGCGATGTCGGAAAGGTGGCCGGCCGTCACTGGCTCTGGAACTACAACCTCATGATCGAGTCGCCCGAGCTCGACCTGCTCGAATTCGGACTCCTGAACTACGCCGGCGACTTCATGGGCGGACCGCGCCTCACGTACCGCGAGACGCGGCCGGGTCGCGTCCTCCGCGCGTACTCGCTCCAGGTGAACATGAGCCATACCTGGTACTTCGACAAGGACCTCGGCTTCCGCTACAACCTCGGCAGCAACAACAGCTTCACGTTCAGGAATTTTTGGGTCACCTCGCTCAACGTCCAGCGGTTTCTCCGCGGACTCGATCCCCAGACGACTCGCGGAGGCCCGGCGATGGGCGCCCCGCGTGGATGGAATGTCAGCAGTTCGCTGCGCAACAGCAGCGGTTCGAGCCTCAGGTGGAACGGCAGCGTCAACCTCAGGGCGAACGAGTTCGGCGAACAGTCGTGGGCCACGAGCGGCACCGTCTCGGCCAGGCCGTCGCCGTCCGTGCAGCTATCGGTTTCGCCTGAGTACGCCAACGAGGAAGGCACGAATGCGTTCTTCCAGGGAGCGATCGGCCGGCAGTATCTGACCACGCTCACGGGCGGCCGTCCCGAGACATACGGCCGGCGGTACATTTTCGGACTGGTGGACCGGACGACACTGTCCACGCAGTTTCGGTTCAACTACACCTTCAAGCCAGACTTGAACCTCGATGTCTACGCCGAACCCTTCGCGGCGAGCGGTCAGTACCGGGGGTTCGGCGAGCTGGCGGTGTCGCGCGGCCGCGACCTGCGCATGTACGGCACCGACGGGACGACGATCGTGCGCCTGGCGGACGGCAGCCGCCAGGTCACCGACGGGGCAGCGGCGTTCACGTTGAGCAATCGCGATTTCAATGTGCGATCGTTTCGCAGCAACGTGGTACTGCGCTGGGAATGGCGGCCGGGCAGCACGCTCTACGCGGTCTGGCAGCAGAACCGGGCGAGCTCGGAGCCGCAGGGAGAGCACGTGGGCCTGGGCGATCTGTTCGGATCCTTGTCGGCGGCGGGCGACAATATATTCGCGATCAAGACGACATTCTGGCTATCGCGGTGAAATTACAGAATTACAGAATTGTAGAAAGGAAGGGCGGAAAGTGAAAAGTTCCGTTAGATCCTTTCTGTAATTCTGCAATCCTGCAATCCTGCAATTCTGTAATTCCGCCGTCAGCGACTCGTGACCCTGATGTCCTGCGTCTTCACGTCCCCTTCGGTGAGACGGACGCGTAGGGCTCCGCGCCGCTGCTCGTCGAGAAATGCGGGCTCGAACCATTCCCCCTGCACCTCGGGATCGACCGCCGCCAGGAAGTAGTCGTCGGGCGGCAGACCTCGCAGCTGGAACTTCCCGTTCTGATCCGGCCTGGTCGTCATGATCTGCCGCGCCTGCGGCCGCCAGAGCGTCGCGTCGGTGGGGAAGGCAAGCACGGTGTATTCAGTCACTGGCGTGCCTGCCTGGTCCGTGATCGTGCCGTTGATTTCCGACAGCTTGTCGGTGAAGACGAGGCTCACGCCCGAGATGCGCTGCGCGCCGCGGACATCGAGCGGCGTGTCGATCACGTCGCGCCCGTCGACGACGACCGACTTCAGGGTCCAGCCGCGTGGCGTCTGGGCGCGAATCCAATGGAGGCCCGCGGCCACGCCGTCGAGCGCGAACGCGCCGTCTTGATCGACGCGCGCCTGGGTCTGTGGGAACGGGGCGTCAGATGGATCGGTCGGCGGCGCCGAGATGCGGAACTGCGTGACGTCGGGCAGCAGCGCCGATTGCGTCGCCTGGATCGTGATGTTGCCCGACAGCGTGGCGCCCGGCACCAGCGTGACGAGCACGCCGCTGATGTCGCCGTCGACGCTGAGCGGCTGCGACGCGAACTGCGGGAGCTCGCCGCCGCCCGCCGCACCGCCGCCCGCTGCGCCACCGCGGCCGCGTCCGCCCCGGCCTCGGCCGCCGTCGCTCGTCGCGCGAAGGATGTAGCGGCCGGGCGGGACGTTGGGGATGTCGAACGCGCCGTCGCCTTGGATACGGTTGCCGTATCCGCCGCCGAGCGCGGCGCCTCGGCCGGCCACGCCGACATCGGGCGTGAGGTTCACGTTGCCGCCCGCCGGCGGCACGCCGTCGGCGTTCGTCACGTGGCCCGACACACGTCCCGTGCGCACGAGCAGCGCGTTGAAGTCGATGCCGAGCACTTCGGCGCCGAGGCCGACGGTGACGGCCTGTGCGTCGGCGGGAGAGGGCACGCCGGGATAGTAGGTGGGCGCGTACGCCATCTGCCCGGGATCGTCCTGGACGAGCAGATCGCCCGCGAAGCTGCCGAGACCGCGCGCGGCGAGCGCGGCCTCGAGCTGCGCGGCGTCCGGTCCGCCTGCGCCGCCGCGCGCGACGAATCCGCGTCCGCCGCCTCCAGGCGGAACGGGCACGCCGCGGCCGCCTGGAAGATTGTTGACATTGCGAATCGTCGCGCTGACGTAGTACTGGCCGGGGTTGAGGCCCCACACGCGATACTCGCCGCGGTCG
>Ga0156018_1144_pt1 | contig 18993 bp, 17 predicted proteins | sample RifCSPlowO2_02_FD_107672 | JGI IMG/M metagenome (GOLD analysis project Ga0156018, IMG submission 107672) | Acidobacteria bacterium RIFCSPLOWO2_02_FULL_65_29 | reverse complement strand
GTGTGATCCGCGAATCGTGCCACGAAGGCACGAAGACACGAAGAAGACCACGCCACGACAACTGGCCACGAAAGCACGAAAACTCGAAAACGATCCTCTAACGGCAAGGAGCTGTTCTACTGGTCGGGAGAGCAGATCTAGGTCGCCTCGTACGCCGTCGAGGGAGACGCTTTTCGGGCCGAGAAGCCCCGAGCGTGGTCGCCGGGGCGCGTCCCGCGGCGGTCGGGTGCCGCCTGGTTCGACCCGCATCCGGACGGCAAGCGCTTCGCGGTCGTGACAGCCGCGGAGGAGACCGAGGTCCGCCGGGACAAGGTCGTCTTCATCACGAACTTCTTCGACTCGGACGACCAGAAGCGAGCGGTGGTCGGCTTTCTCACCTTGGCGACGATGGCGAACGTTGATAAAAGCGCTGCAGGCCGAATTCAGGTGTTGGAGTTCTGCCCGCCAGCGCTGCCGGTCGCGCTTCGGTATCACGCGACGAGCAATCCAAAGGGCGCCCGTTGTGATGTGTACGATCACACCGTCAACGCGTACGGACGGGATCCCAAGACCGGCTTCGCGCGACGACCGCTGGACAACGTGGGCGTTCAGTACGGCCTTCGGGCGCTCAATGCCGGGAGCATCAGCAAGGAGCAGTTCCTCGACCTGAACGAGCGGACTGGCGGATTCGACAACGACGGCAACGTCGTCTCGTCGAGGTCCGAAGGGGACCTCGCGGCGATTCGCGCGGCGTACCGGACGGGTCGCCTCACCAGCGGTGGAGGCGGGTTGGCGAGCACGCCGATCATCGATTACCGCAATTATCTCGACGATCAAGAAGACGGTGATGTGCACCTTCGGTATCAGTCGTTCTCGCTGCGCGAGCGTTTGGTCAAGGCCAACGGTCGTGCGGACAACCATGTGATGCTCGTGGAAGACCGGCGCGGGGGCAGCTCGGCCAGCCCGGTGTTCCGAGAAGCGCTCGGCCAGATGGATCGCTGGTTGACGACGCTGTCGGAAGACACGTCGAGCAACCCGCAGATCGTCAAGATTGTGCGCGCCAAGCCGGCGGATTTGACCGATGCCTGCTGGAGCCGCGACCAGACGCCTCAGAAGATTGCCGAGAAGCAGACGCGCGACACCTCGACCCGGTGTGGTGAGCTGTATCCGACGGCGTCCTTCCCGCGTGAGATCGCGGGTGCGGCGGTTGCCGGTGACATCATCAAGTGCCAGCTCAAACCGATCCAGCTGTCCGACTATCAGGTGACCTTCACCTCCGACGAGATGGCGCGTCTGAGGAAGATGTTCTCAGGCGGCGTGTGCGATTGGACGAAACCGGGCGTCGAGCAGCAGAGGCTGCGCGGTACCTGGCTCACGATCGGCGTGAACGGCACCTAGACTTCCACCTCGATGGCGCCGTCGGTGATCCTCACCGGATAGGACGCTACACCCTTGGCTGCCGGGGGCCTGAGGACCTGGCCGTCCTTGACATTGAACTGAGCCCCATGCCACGGGCAAGTGACGACCCCATCCTTCAACTCTCCCTCTGAAAGGGGTCCGCCCCGGTGCGTGCAGGTATCGGCGATGGCGACGATGGCTCCATCGATGCTGAAAAGCGCGATGCGCTTCTCACCGACCGTGACCGCCATCGCCTGTCCGGATGGTAGATCGGCCGCTTGGGCCACCTTCACGTAATCAGCCATGTCGCAGCCTTCCTTGCTTTACTGTTTGAAGCGGCTCGTGCCGACGAACTGAGATGTCTCGATCGCCTTGGCGTCTACGTTTGGCCACGCTGCTCTTCCATCCGATGGTCGTCATGCACGGTGTCCTGCCTGCCTCCATTGTGGAGGCCAGGAGTCGGCCGCGGCAAGCGGTCTTTCGGGCGACTGAAGGTTCGCGATGTTCGTGCTTCGCATGGGACAAGGATTGGGCTCCAACCGACCTCGCCCGAGTGTCGCCGGCCCGCCTCGGGGCGAGATACCCGACTTGCCAACGCGGACTTGATCGTTTCTAATTGGCGCAGCACCAATCATCATCGAGGTCCCTATGAAACACGTGGCCGCCGTCGCCGTTGTTTCCCTGCTGCTGGCGAGCTCCGCCTCCGGACAAGCACCGACACGCCGGCCCCTGACCATCGAGGACTACTATCGAATCAAGACCATTGGCGATACCCAGATCTCGCCGAACGGCAATTGGGTGTCGTACACGCTCTCCACGAAGATGGAAGAGGACAACACGACGTCCATCGAAACCTACGTGATAAGGACCGATGGGTCCGGTCAGCCGCGCAAGATCACCCATGACGGCGGCAACGTCGCGACCCCGCGGTGGACCGTCGACAATCTGCTGCAGTATTCGCTCAACGCGCGAGCGGCGAGCGCCGTGTTCCTGGGCGGCGGAGACACCGGCGATCGGGCGCGACAAGCCCCCGCCAACCGCGGTGGACTCTGGAACATCTCGGTTGATACGCCAAACGCCACGCCGGTTGAGGCGCAACCCGTGGCCGCCGGCGTGCGGAGTCCCGACGGGAAATGGATCGCCCAGGCGAAGGATGGACCGCGCTCCGCACCGCCGGAAGACTCTTCCAACGAGTTCGAGAAGCGACATGCCGCGCGATTCAAGGGGAAGACCTTCGACTGGATGCGGTTTCAGCAGGACGGCCAGGAGTTTCCAACACCTGACCCCCGACTGAGACCGGCCGCGGAGATCACGATCACCGCCGCGGACGGCGGTGCTCCAAAGGAGATCACCAAGCTCGGAATACGTCCAGCGAACCTGGCGTGGCATCCGAACGGGGGAACGATCGCGTTCACCGGTGACGAAAACTGGAGGGACGAGCAAAGCTACGAGCACCCCGACATTTTCGCGGTCAGCACCGAGGGCAGGGTGAGCCGCCTCACCAACGACGGCTACGTGTGGGGTTCGCTCGCCTACTCACCCGACGGCCAGTTCCTGCTCGGGGAGAGAACGTTCGGCACCGGCATGATCATTCAGCAAAAGCTGAATCACGGTGGATCGGACGACCTGATCCTGTGGCCGGCCAGCGGTGGCTCGGCAATCAACCTGACTGAAACGTGGGACCTCGAACCGAACGCTCCACGCTGGTCGCCGGACGGCCGGTATGTCTACTTCACCGCCGAACGGGGCGGCACCGTGCACTTGTTCCGCGTCGCTCCGCGCGCGGGCGCGCCGGTGGAGCAAGTCACGCGTGGCGAGAGACGGCTCAACAGCCTGACGCTCGACAAGGCGATGGCGAAGATCGCCTACACGGTCGGCACCTACGACAGCCCGTCGGAGGTGTGGACCGCCAACATCGACGGCACCGCGGAACGGCAACTGACCAACGTCTTTGCCGACATCCGGGCTGGTATCGGCGTCACCAAGACCGAGCGCCTCAACTGGAAGAGCACGGATGGCACGGACATCGAAGGCTGGCTCACCCAACCGTATGGCTTCGACCGCGCTAAAGGGCCCTATCCGCTGGTGGTGTTCAATCACGGCGGTCCGCATTCCGCGGTCGGCTACGGGTTCAACTTCAAGCAGCAGTATTTTGCGGCCAACGGCTACTTTGTGTTCGACACCAACTTCCGCAGTTCAACCGGATACGGGGACGCGTTCAAGTGGGGCACGTGGGGAGCCTGGGGGACCAAGGACGGCCAGGACGTGGTGTCGGGCATCGACCATGTTCTCGCCAGCTATCCGATCGATGGGAAGAAGGTCGGGGTGATGGGCCATTCCTATGGCGGATTCATGACCAACTGGCTGATCACGCAATACCCGGATCGCTTCGCGGCGGCCGCGGCCGGCGCCGGCATTTCCAACTGGTTGAGCGACTACGGCACGGCCGACATCTACCGTACCAAAGAAACCGAGTTCTTTGGAACGCCGTGGCAGGAAGCCGCCATCACGCGAATGGTCGCGCAGTCGCCGCTGATGCACGCGGGGCGGGTTCGAACGCCGACCCTCTTCATCCAGGGCGAGATGGATCAGCGCGTGCCGTACGAAGAAGCGGAGCAGATGTATTTCGCGATCCGGCGGCAAGGCGTGCCGGCCAAGATGATCCAATACGCGGGCCAGCCGCACGGGATTAGCGGCCATTGGAACAACGTGCACCGGATGCTGAACGAACTGAAATGGTTTGACACCTACATCAAGGGGCGTCCGGTCAGCAGCACGTCCGCGCGCGCTGGAGGGCCGGGACAATAGTCCTGCGTGCGGCCGACTAAAGCCGGCCCTCCCGGCTCTACTCGTACCGCAGCGCCCCGGCTCCCGGTACCCGCATCGGCCCCGACGAAGTGACCGCCCAGATGCTTTCCATCCGCTACGAAGCACCTCGATCCATCGCCGAGGCGATCCATCTCCTTGCGTCCGACCCTGGGGCGCACGTCCTCGCGGGCGGTACTGATCTGCTCGTGCAGTTCCGCGCGGGCGCGAAGCAGCCGTCGGCGTTCATCGACGTCAAGCGCATCCCTGATCTTGTCGGGATCAGCCTCGACACGAACGGTCTTCGGCTGGGCGCGGCGACGCCGGCCGCCGCGATCTGCGAGCACGCCGAGCTCGGACGACTGTGGCCGGGGCTGGTCGAAGCGGTCCACCTGATTGGATCCGCGCAGATTCAGGGCCGTGGATCGGTCGGCGGCAATCTCTGCAACGCCTCACCCGCGGCCGACACGACGAGCGCGCTCATCGCCGACCGCGCCGAGTGTGTCATTGCGGGGCCTGGCGGCGAGCGCGTCGTGCCGGCCGAGCGTTTTTGTACCGGCCCCGGCACGACAATCCTGCGACGCGACGAGCTTCTGGTCGCCGTCGTGCTGCCTCGTCCACCCGCACGAACGGCCGACGCGTACTTCCGGCTCATCCCGCGAAGCGAAATGGACATCGCCGTGGCCGGCGCCGGGGCCAGCGTGACGCTGGACGCGTCAGGCACATGCACGGCCGCCCGGGTCGCGGTGGGCGCGGTGGCGCCGACGGCGCTGCTGGTTGACGCGGCCGGCCAGGCGCTCATCGGCACCAGACTGGACGAAGCGACCCTGTCGCTGGCAGCCGCCGCGGCGAGCGCAGCGGCCCGGCCGATCAGCGACAAGCGCGGCACCGCCGCCTACCGTCGCCACGTGGTCGGCGTGCTGGCGAAGCGGGCCATTGTCAGCGCGGCGGCGCGGGCAAGAGAACGATAGACGCGAGGTCACTGTGAGGATTCAGGTCGAGACGACCCTCAACGGCGAGCCGACGACGTTTCTGTGCGAGGCGCACCACAGTCTGCTCGATGTCCTTCGCAATGGGCTGGGCCTGACAGGCACCAAAGAGGGATGCTCCACCGGCGACTGCGGCGCCTGCTCGGTGCTGATGGACGGCCGGCTGGTGCCGGCGTGCCTGGTGCTCGCGCCTGAGGCACAGGACCGTACCGTGATCACGATCGAAGGGATCGCGACGAGCGAGGCCCTGCACCCGCTGCAGCAGAAGTTCCTCGAGCACGCCGCGCTCCAGTGCGGCGTGTGCACGCCCGGCTTCATCGTCGCCGCCAAGGCGCTGCTCGATGCGAACCCCAACCCGAGTGAAACCGAGACGCGCTACTGGCTCGCCGGCAACCTGTGCCGGTGCACCGGATACGACAAGATCGTGCGTGCGGTGCTCGACGCCGCCGCGGAAATGTCGAGCGGGAAGGCGGCGGCGCGATGAGCGCTCGAACGTATCGCTACATCGGGACACGGCCGATCCGGCACGACGGCCTCGACAAGGTGACCGGCCGCGCAAACTACGGCGCGGACTTCACCCTGCCAGGCCTGCTGCAGGGCGTGGTCGTCCGCAGCCCGCACGCGCACGCGCGCATTGTCTCGATCGAGACGCAGGCCGCCGAAGCCGTGCCGGGCGTGAAGGCCGTGATCACCGGCAAAGACATTCCCGAGACATCGGCCAGGCTGGCGCTCGGCGCGGAAGGCGCCTTCGACCTGCACGATATCGGCGACAACCTGATGGCTCACGGCAAGGCGCTGTACGAGGGCCACGCGGTGGCGGCGGTGGCGGCCACCTCGATCGACGCCGCTCGCGAGGCCGCGAAACTGGTGCGCGTCGTGTACGAGCCGCTCGAGCCGGTGATGTCCATCGAACGGGCGATCGCGCCCGATGCCCCGATCCTCCACGCGGACATGGTCACCAAGGGCCGGCCGCTCCCCGGGACGACAGGGCCGACCAATATCGCGGGACGCATGGAGCTGAAGCGCGGCGACGTCGACCAGGCGTTCGCCGGCGCCGACGTCGTGGTCGAGCGCGAGTTCCGGACCTCGACGGTGCATCAGGGCTACATCGAGCCGCACGCCTGCGTGGCACGGTCGGGCGAGGACGGTCAGATCCTCGTCTGGTGCAGCACGCAGGGCGGGTTCATCGCACGCGACTTCTGCGCGCTCATCCTCGGCATCGACGCCGCGAGGATCAAGGTGATTCCGAGCGAGATCGGCGGCGGGTTCGGGGGCAAGATTCCCGTGTACCTCGAGCCGGTCGCGATCGTGCTCTCGCACAAGGCGGGTCGTCCGGTGAAGATGGTGATGTCGCGCAGCGAAGTGTTTCGCGCCTCCGGTCCGACCTCGGGAACGAGGATCAGGATGAAGCTCGGCGCGAAACGCGACGGCACGATCGTCGCCGCCCAGGCCTCGTTGTGGTACGAGGCGGGCGCGTATCGCGGCTCTCCCTCCGGCGCGGGCGCGATGTGCTGCCTTGCGTCCTACGCGATCCCGAATTTCTTCGTCGAGGCTCACGACGTCGTCGTCAACAAGCCGAAGGTGGCCGCGTACCGGGCGCCTGGGTCGCCGATGGCGACCTTCGCCACCGAGTCGCTGGTGGACGAAGTGGCCCGGGCCATCGGGATGGATCCGATCGAGCTGCGGCTGAAGAACGCGGTCGCGGAAGGCGACCACGCGCCGTACGGCCCGGTGTACGGTCCGATCGGGCTGAAGCAGGTGCTCGAGGCCGCGCGCGCGCACCCGCATTGGAGCGCGCCGCTCGGGCCGAGCCAGGGGCGCGGCGTGGCGTGCGGGTTCTGGTTCAACGCGGGCCTGAGCTCCAGCGCCACGGTCACGCTCAACGGCGACGGCAGCGCCGGCGTCGTGACCGGCAACCCGGACATCGGCGGCACGCGCGTGGCGCAGGCGATGATGGTGGCCGAGGAGCTCGGCATTCCCGTCGAGCGCGTCCGGCCGAGCGTGGCCGACACGGACACGGCCGGCTACACCGATCTGACTGGCGGCAGCCGCGTCTGCTACGCCACTGGGATGGCGGTGATCCGGGCCGCGCAGGACATCGCCGAGCAGCTTCGATCGCGCGCGGCGACCATCTGGAACGTCGATCGCGATCGGGTCGCGTGGGAGCCGGGCCGCCCGGGCAGGGTCATCGCGCTCGACGAGAGCCCCGACGGATCCGTCCGGCCGCCGCTCACCATCGTCGAGCTGGCGTCGAAGATGGCGCAGACGGGCGGGCCGATCGTCGGCCGCGCCGCGGTCAACGCGCCGATGGCGGGTCCGGGCTTCGCCGCCCACATCTGCGACCTCGACGTGGACAAGGAAACAGGGCGCAGCACGGTCGCGCGCTACACGGCGATCCAGGACGTGGGCAAGGCCGTGCATCCCAGCTTCGTCGAGGGGCAGATGCAGGGCGGCGCGGCCCAAGGCATCGGTTGGGCGCTGAACGAGGAGTACATCTACGACGCCGACGGGGTCATGGAGAATGCCGGGTTCCTCGACTACCGGATGCCGGTGGCGTCCGACCTGCCGATGATCGACACGGTCCTCGTCGAAGTGGCCAACCCACTGCACCCGTACGGCGTGCGCGGGGTCGGCGAAGTGCCCATCGTGCCGCCGCTCGCGGCCGTCGCCAACGCGATGCGCGACGCGACCGGCGTGCGGTTCACCGAGCTGCCCCTCTCGCCGTCGCGAGTGCTCGAGGGGCTCGGGACGATCGCGAAGGGCTGAGGACCGCGCGCAGGTGGCGATCGTCCACTTCTCGAGCAACCTCTCGCAGTACACCGGCGGTCTCGAGACGGTCTCAATCGAGGCGTCGCGCGTCGGCGAGCTGCTCCGGGCGCTCGAGCAGCGCTTCCCCGACCTGAGCGGCCACCTCGAGTCGGTGGCCGTGGCCATCGACGGCGTCATTTACAACGACGCCACCTATCAGTCGATCCCGCCCGACAGCGAGATCCACCTGCTCCCGCCGGTCTCGGGCGGCTGAGGCGCGGACCTGCGCTGATCTCCACGTGTCGAGCCACGCACCGGGTCGCTTCCTTCGGAAGAATCGGGCGCAACTGATGGCGTCATTCCGATCGGCCCCGATCGGCCGCCCACGGGGCGTTTCTCCGCACCGATTCCGATCGGCTTTGTCCGCATCACGTTAGGCCCGCGCGGGTGCTCAGCCGCGTGTGGTCCCGACCTTGCCTTGTACGGGCGCGACCCGGGCGGCGTCCCCGATCCTTGGTGGGGACCCGAACCTGTCTCCCGAGGAGGCGCCTGCTCTTGGGTCCCCATTCACGAGGAGGAAGCGATGCTGCGATTCTGTCTGTCCGTGTTCGCGCTGGTGGCCTACCTGTCCGTCCAGGCCTTTGCTCAAGGACCGGCGCCGGGTCTCCAGCCCAAGGCCGTCAAGCCGGTCGCGATCGTCAACCTGAACACCGCAACCGTCGCCGAGCTGGAGGTGCTGCCAGGCATCGGTCCCAGGGTGGCGGCGCGGATCGTCGAGTACCGGATCAAGCAAGGACCGTTCAAGAAGATCGAAGAGATCATGAACGTCCAGGGCATCGGCGAAAAGAGCTTCCTCAATCTCAAGCCGCAGCTCACCGTGGCCAGCAAGCCGGAACCAGCAACGGCGGCCGCTTCGCCGCGGCAGCGCTGACTCTCCGGCGCCGTGGCTCGGCCGCCGGATGGCGGCCGGGCCACGGCTACTCGTTCATCGAGCTGCTGTTCGTCGCCGGCCTCTTCGCCACGTTGGCATCGGTGGCGGTGTCACGGATCGACTTCGCCCTCGACGAGATCCGCACAGCCGGGGCGACGAGGTACCTGGCGGGCCGGCTCGCGCGCGCGCGCCTGGAAGCCTTGACGCGCACCGCCGACCTCTCGCTGCGCTTCACGCCAGACGCTGCGTCGTTCGTCTACGCCGTGTATGCGGACGGCAACCGGAACGGTGTTCGCAGTGAGGACATCGATCGCGGGGTCGACCGTCGCACGTCCACTGACGAGCGGTTGCGCGATCAGTTCCCGTCGGTGGACTTTGGCGCCGTGCCCGGCCTGCCGGCCGTCGACGCTTCGAGCGAGCCGCCTGGTGCGGATCCCATCAGGTTGGGGGCGGGGAACATGGCCACGTTCACGACGAACGGCACTGCCACGCCAGGCAGCTTGTACATCCGGGGGCCCCGGAACCTGCAGTATGTGATTCGAATCCTCGGCACAACCGGCAAGACGCGAATCTTGAAATTCGATGCGCGCAACCGTGTCTGGAAGCCGCTATGAAGGAACGGTCCGATCGACGCCGCACGCCGCGCCGGCTGACGCTCGAGGAGCACGGGATCGCGCGAGCGCTCGTGCGGCCGGGACGCGAAGTGGCGCTGGTCGACGTGTCGGCCGGCGGCGCGCTCCTGGAGAGTGTGCATCGGCTGCTTCCCGGATCCTTGATCGATCTGCACCTGGCATCGCCCGGCCGGGCGGTGTCCATCCGGGGACGCGTGCTCCGTTGCACCGTGGCCCGTCTCAGGCCCGCGGGTGTGCGGTATCACGGTGCGATCAAGTTCGATCGCGACCTTGGCTGGTTTGAGGCCCACGACACGGTCGGGTATTCCGTTCCCGCCGCCGAAACACGCGACTTTCCGCCGGGCCGGGGAGACGCTACCCGAGAGGCGCGATGACGACAACCGCCGATCGCCACTCAATCCGCGGAATTGCCAGGGATCCTGCGCAGGTCGGATCTGGCATCCGGTTTGGTTCTCCGCGGGCTGCATCCCTGAGGAGCGACCAGATGATTGCGCCAGCCGTCCAGCCGGACCAGGAACGAACCGCCATCATCCCACGCCGGCGCGACCGCCGCGTCGGGCTCAGCGACATTCTGTCCACACTGTCGCGATCGATCGGCGACCGCTCTGATCCGTCGCTCCTGCGTGGCGCCTTCGAGGAGATGGTGCGACGCGCGGTTTCGATGCGCACCGTGCGGCTTCGCGACGCCCACAGCCACTGGGCCGGGCCGTCGGGGCCGGTCGAAGTCATCGAATCCATCGCGCTGCCAGTGGCCGGCGCCGCGGATGGTGGTGTGCTGGAGGCGTCGTTCGAGCCGGGCACCCCGCTTGGGGAATGGGATTTTCACCTGCTCGGCGAAGCGGCGCACGTCGGCGCGCTCGTACTCGAGATCGAGCGGGGCCGGCAGCAGCTGGCACGGGCCGGTTTCTTGCCAGGCGTCCGTCCCAGGCGCGACGGCGCGGCGCCGCTCATCGGCTCAACGCCGGCGATGCACCTCTTGCGCGCCCGAATCGAGCGGCTCGCCGGTACAGACTTCACAATACTTTTGGAGGGCGAGAGCGGCGTCGGCAAAGAGTTGGTCGCCAGGCAGATTCACGACTTGAGCCGGCGTCGCGGCGGGCCGTTTGTCGCCATCAACTGCGCCGCGCTCGTCGAAACGCTGCTCGAAGCCGAGCTGTTCGGCATCGAAGAACGCACGGCAACAGGCGTTCGAGGCCGCCGGGGCAAGTTCGAACACGCCGACGGCGGCACATTGTTCCTCGACGAAGTCTCAGATCTGTCGGCGTCTGCCCAATCGAAACTGCTTCGCGCGATCCAGGACCTGACGGTCGAACGCGTGGGGGGAAGCGGATCGCGCCGCGTGGACATTCGCATCGTCGCCGCCAGCAATCGCCGGCTGGCCACGTTGGTCGAACGCCAATTGTTCCGATCAGACCTGTACTACCGCCTGAGCGGCGTGGACATCCTCGTCCCGACGCTCCGCGAGCGGCGAGCGGACATCCTCGAGCTTGCCCGGTACTTCATCGATCGGCATCGCGGAGACCGGCCACTCAGGCTCTCGGCCGGCGCGGCCGACGCCCTGCTCTCCCACAACTGGCCAGGCAACGTTCGCGAGCTCGAGCGGCTCATCGAGGGCGCGATCGCAATTGCTTCGTCCGACGTCATCGATCTCGACGACCTGCCGCCGGCCGTCCGAGACGGGTACGCGGAAGCGATCACGCCGTCGCTGACCAGAAACGAGAGCCTGCGTGCGTGGGGTAGCCGATACGCGCGGGTGGTGCTCGATCGATGCCAGGGCAACAAACGCGCGGCCGCCCGTTCGTTGGGCATCAGCTATCACACGCTCATGGCGCACCTGAAGTTTCCGGCCCACGAGCCTGCGGCGGCCGTCGCGCACGCGGCCGATACGGTCGACTGTGAATCGGACGCGACAGGATGAGCGTCGCGGAATTCTTAATTCTTAATTTCGCAATCCGCACTACGAGCGCAGAGCAACCGCCGGGCATCTCCGGCAAAACAGGCAAACGAGATGGGGCGGGCCAGCCGGTCTGCGAGGTCACACGTGCGCCACAGACACGACGTTCGAAAGGAAGTGCCCCATGGTTGATCGCCTGAAGTCCCTCGTGCTGCCGGCGCTCGCAGCGGCCGCGCTGGCGTCCGTTGCCGGACGCGTCGTTTCCGCCGCGCCGCCGCTGTCCCGTCCGCCCGTGCCGCTGGCATCCTGCGTGGCCGGCGCGGCGGCGGCCGCTTCGCCGTTGGCGTTCTCGCAGTCCGCGGGAGCCAGGCCCGCGGGCCAGGTTCGCTACTTTCCCAGGCAGGACCTCACGTTCAGTGTCAACACGACAGCCGACGGAGACGTGCAGCTCGACGCGAGGGGCGGGGAGCTCGGTTTTCGCAAGAAAGTACGGGGAAACGGCCAGTACTCGCTCGAAATCGAGGCGCCTCGCGACAAGGTCGTGTTCAGTGTGAGCGAAGGCAAGATCACCGTGGCACGAGGCAGGAAGACCATTTCGCTGACAGCCGAAACCGCCGAGGGTCAGCTGGATGATGTCCGCCGACTGTTGGCCGACTCGAGGGCGGTCCAACTTCTGCGATCGGCCGGAGCGGCATTCGAGGCATCCGACGAGGATTCGCCGGCCACCGTCGCCCTTCTCCTGTCGGATTCGCTCGTGGGCGCGCTCACCGGCGATGTCGGCGCACCGAGGCGGGTGGCCCGCCGGCTGGCCCGGCACGCGGGAACGCAGATGCGGCCCGTCGCACAGCGCCCGGCCACCTGCTACTACCAGTGGGAACAAACCATGCTCTGGGCGTGGATGGAGTTCGAGGAATGTGTCGTTCTCGACAACATGTGGGTCTACTGGTGCTCCACGCGATGGACCCTGCAAGCCGAATCGGCCTGGTTCAGTCTGATCTCGTGTTCCGGTTTCGGCCTGGGCATGTAGCGGCTAGGAGCGTGTCCGAGTAATCGGTTTTCGCGAATCCGCGCGTCGAAAACATTAGGAAAATCGCGCGCGACGGTCGCGAAAATCGCCGATTTCGGCATTACTCGGACACGCTCCTAGAGGCGGTTCGAGGACGGCTAGAGGGGAGTCCGGACCAGTTCCGCAGGAGGGTTCATGAAACGCGCCGTTGCGGTCGTGGCGGGAATCGTCGTCGGTATCGCGTTCGCGGGCCCGGTGGTGTCGTTCGTTCCGTGGCTCCCGGCGCCGCTGCGTAACGTGTACGTGGTGTGGGGCGTCGCAGCCCTCGTGGTGGCCGTGTCCGCGCGTGCCGCTTGGACGATGTCCCGGCCGCGGCGTGAGTGATCCTGGCGGAGGCGAGGTGGGCCGCCACGAGCGGCGGCCCACCTGAGCGACGTGTTACCTCTCGCTAGGGAGACAGGTAAACACGCCGCGGTGGGCCAAGGCCTGTTTCCGACGCGCGAACGGTCGTGGCACCGCGGGGCGCGCGGGTCGTCATCGACGATCTCTCGATGGAGACCAACTCGCAGTCCGCTTCAGTGGTGCCCGGCATTTCGCCCGGGCGTGGCCTCGCCTTTCACTGAAGCAAATTCCGATCCACTCGGAATCCTCAGAACTTCGCGAGTGTTTGGCGGGCGCTGCCTCGAACGTCGCTCGAAAGTCACCGGCGAAGCAGATAAACGTCCTCGGCGATGACGTTTGCGTGACCGAACGAGGGCAACGTGGCTCGCGCAGGGGCAGCGCGGCCGCTTACGCGAGCCCGCCGTCGGTCCGCAACGACGGCAGGTAGGCATTGAGATGCGTCCTGGCCGAATTTCTTGACCGTGTCGGAACCCACATAGTACCGTTGTGCGGGACTTCTCGGCGCGCGCCGAGCGTCCCCTTTCTTCCCGTCGATGGAACAGGCTGCCGTCGCTCCTCTCAAGAAGACGCCGCTCCACGCCCGGCACCGCGCGTCGGGCGCCAAACTGGTTCCGTTTGGCGGCTGGGACATGCCCGTCGAATACTCGGGCATCGTCGCCGAGCACATGGCCGTGCGCGAGCGCGCCGGCATCTTCGACGTCAGCCACATGGGCGAGATCGAGATCGCCGGCAGACACGCGCTCGAGGCGGTGCAGCGGATCTCGTGCAACGACGCCTCGAAGCTCCAGGTCGGCCAGGCGCAGTACTCGGGCCTGCTGACGCCCTGTGGCACCTTCGTCGACGACCTGCTCGTGTACCGGCTCGCGGCGTCGCACTTCCTGCTGGTTGTGAACGCGTCGCACATCGCCGAGGACTACCGGTACATCGCCGAGCACATCAAGCCTGCGGGCGACGCGGTGGCCGTCGACGCCAGCTCGCGCTATGCGCTCGTGGCCGTGCAAGGTCCGCGGGCGCTCGAGGTCCTGCAGCCACTCACGGGTGTGGACCTGTCGACCCTCAAGTACTACTGGTTCGCGCACGGCGAAGTCGCCGGTGTTCGCGCGACGATCTCGCGCACCGGCTACACCGGCGAAGACGGATTCGAGATTCTGGTCCCGCCGCAGGCCGCCGATCGGCTGTGGCTGGCGGTGCTCGAAGCGGGACGAGTCGTGGATCTGCTGCCGTGCGGCCTCGGCGCGCGCGACACACTCCGCCTCGAGGCGGCCATGCGCCTGCACGGCAGCGACATCGACGAGACGACCACGGTGCTCGAAGCCGACCTCGGCTGGATCGTCGGCTGGACGAAGCCGGACTTCATTGGCGCCGAGGTGCTGCGCAAACAGAAGGCCGATGGCGTGACGCGAAGGCTTGTCGGCTTCGAGCTGCTCGACCCCGGCATCGCGCGCCATGGCCACGACGTGTACGTAGGCGACGCCAAAGTCGGCGCCGTGACCAGCGGGACGCAGACGCCTTACTTGAAGAAAGCCATCGGTATGGCGTATCTGCCGGTTGCTCAGACGGCAGTGGGTGCGGAATTCGACGTGGACATCCGCGGCCGCCGCGCGCGCGCGAAGGTCGTCGCCATGCCGTTCTATAAACGTGCGAAATAAGACAACATGACGTATCCGTCCAACCTCAAATACACGAAAGACCACGAGTGGATTGACATCTCCGGCGATCGCGGCGCGGTAGGCATCACCGCCTATGCCCAGCAGCAACTCGGCGACGTCGTCTACGTCGAGCTGCCGGAGGTAGGCGCCTCGCTGAAGGCGGGGCAGTCGTTTGGCACGATTGAGTCGGTCAAGGCGGTCTCGGAGCTGTACTCGCCGGTATCGGGCCAGGTGGTGGAAGTGAACGCGGCGCTCAAGACCAAGCCGGAGACGGTCAATGCGGACCCACACGGCAGCTGGATGATCATTCTCGCGCTGACGAACGCCAGTGAAGCCGAGACGCTGCTGGACGCCGGACAATATCAAGATCTGGTGAAATGAGCGTCCTCGATCCAGAGACGTTCACGTCGCGCCACATCGGTCCCGACTCCTCCGACGCCGTGGCGATGCTGAAGGTGGTCGGCGCACGCTCACTCGACGCGCTGGTCGACGAAGCGATTCCGGCGCGGATTCGCCTGCCGAAGCCACTCGACCTGCCCGACGGCCTGCCCGAGCACGAATTCCTTCGGACGCTCCGGGAGGTCGCCGCACGCAATCAACTCTTCAAGTCCTACATTGGCCTGGGCTACTACGACTGCGTCACCCCGAGTGTCATCCTGCGCAACGTGTTCGAGAACCCAGGCTGGTACACGCCTTACACACCGTACCAGGCCGAGATCGCGCAGGGCCGCCTCGAAAGCCTCCTGAACTTCCAGACGCTGGTGGCGGACCTGACGGGCATGCGAGTGGCCAACGCGTCGCTCCTCGACGAGGCCACCGCCGCCGCCGAGGCCATGACGATGCTCTATCGGGTGCAGAGCAGGCGCATCGCCAATGTGGTGGGCCCGGTCGAGTGTTTCGTCGCCGACTCCTGTTTCCCGCAGACGATCGACGTGCTGCGCGCCCGCGCCGGGCCGCTCGGCATCGAGCTCGTGGTAGGGGATTACCGGAGGGCCGAGTTCACCGATCGGGTGTTCGGCGCCCTTCTGCAGACCCCCGACGAAGGCGGTGCCGTCCACGACTTCAGGGATTTCTGCGCACGGGCGAAACGATCGGGTGTGGCCGTGGGCATCGGCACCGACCTGTTGAGCCTTGCGCTGCTGGCGCCGCCGGGCGAGATCGGCGCCGACGTGGCCTTCGGCAATTCACAGCGGTTCGGCGTCCCGATGGGATACGGCGGGCCGCACGCCGCCTTTTTTGCGACCCTCGACAAGCACGTCCGCCAGGTGCCGGGCCGCATCATCGGGGTGTCGGTGGACGCGCACGGCAACCGCGCCTATCGGATGTCGCTGCAGACGCGCGAGCAGCACATCCGCCGCGAGAAGGCCACGTCGAATATCTGCACGGCCCAGGCGCTTCTGGCCAACATGGCAGCCTTCTACGCCGTGTATCACGGACCGAAAGGCATCACCGCCATCGCCAGGCGCGTACACGCGTTCGCGAGGCTCCTCGAGCGCGAGCTGGCGACGCTCGGCGTCCGCCAGACCAATGCCGCGTTTTTCGATACCGTACGTCTCGAAGGCATCGACGCCGCGCGTGTGCGCGAGGCGGCGTGTGCGGCGCGTATCAATCTTCGGTATCGAGCCGACGGCAGCGTCAACATCGCGCTGGACGAGACGACGAATCTGGACGACATCCAGTCGATCGTGTCGGTGTTCGCCAGCGCGGCTGGGCGAGTGGGCGTGTCGATCGACCGATCGGCGGAGAGTCTGGCCACGGACTATCCCCCCGGGCTTTCACGGTCATCGTCTTTCTTGACGCATCCCGTGTTCAACACCCACCACTCCGAGTCGGAGATGATGCGATACATCCGGACCCTGGAGCGCAAGGACATCGGTCTCGACCGATCGATGATCCCGCTCGGCTCGTGCACGATGAAGCTCAACGCCGCGTCCGAGATGCTGCCGGTGACGTGGCCGGCGTTCTCGGCGCCGCATCCCTTCGTGCCCGTGGATCAATTGCCGGGGTATCAGCAGATCTTTCGCGAGCTCGAGCAGGCGCTCTGCCGCATCACGGGCTTTGCCGCCGTGTCGCTGCAGCCGAATTCCGGCGCGCAGGGCGAGTTCGCGGGGCTGATGGTGATTCGCGCGTATCACCGCGACCGGGGTGGCGCGGCGCGAGACGAGGTGCTCATTCCCTCGTCGGCGCACGGCACGAACCCGGCAAGCGCGTCCATGGCCGGCATGCGCGTCGTGGTGGTGGCGAGCACCACGGACGGCAACATAGACGTCGACGACCTGCGGCTGAAGGCCGCGGAGCACGGCGACACGCTCGCGGCGCTGATGGTGACCTACCCCTCGACGCACGGCGTGTTCGAGGAGAGCATTCAGGACGTTTGCGCGATCGTTCACCAGTACGGCGGGCAGGTCTACATGGACGGCGCCAACATGAACGCGCAGGTCGGCCTCACCAGCCCGGCCGCGATCGGCGCCGACGTCTGCCACATCAACCTGCACAAGACGTTCAGCATCCCGCACGGCGGAGGCGGGCCCGGCATGGGGCCCATCGGCGTCGCCGCCCACCTGGCGCCGTACCTGCCAGGCCATCCCGTCGTGCCGACGGGCGGCGCCCACGCGATTCCGGCGGTGTCGGCCGCGCCGTGGGGCAGCGCCAGCATCCTGCTGATTTCGTATGCGTACATCCGTATGCTTGGCGCCGACGGCATGACACACGCCACGCGCTACGCGATTCTGAACGCGAACTACGTCAAGTCGCGGCTCGAGCGGTATTACCCCGTCCTCTACACGCGGCCGAACGGCCGTGTGGCGCACGAGATGATTTTCGACCTGAGGCCGCTCAAACAGGCGAGCGGCGCCGCACACATCGACGAAACCGACGTCGCGAAACGGCTGATGGACTACGGATTCCACGCGCCGACCGTGTCGTTCCCCGTAGCCGGGACGCTGATGATCGAGCCGACCGAGAGCGAGCCCAAGGAGGAGCTCGACCGGTTCTGCGACGCCATGATCGCGATTCGTGCGGAGATTCAGGCGGTCATCGACGGCAAGGCGGATCCGAACGACAACGTCCTCAAGCACGCCCCGCACACCGCAGCCGCGGTGGCGGCCGACGACTGGCCGCACGTGTACTCGCGCGAGCAGGCCGCCTTTCCGCTGCCGTTCGTGCGCGCGAGCAAGTTCTGGCCGTCCGTCGGACGGATCGACAACCCGTACGGCGACAGGAATCTCATCTGCTCCTGCCCCCCGCTCGAGGAGTACGAACCTGAAGCGTGGAATGAAAAGTCAAAAGCGAAAAGTTGAAAGTCAAAAGGACAGCGTGTGCCGTCTCAGAGTCCTTTTCACTTTTCACTTTTCACTTTTAAGTTCTTGCTGGTTAGCTCTTGCGCTCTTCGTCGAAACAGCTGCAGGAGCGCTGTGGTGACGGGGCCCGGTGTGCCGCTGCCAATCGTGTGCTCATCGACGCGCACGATCGGCACGAGCTCGCGCGTCGTGCTCGTCAGGAAGCATTCGTCGGCGCCGAACAGGTCCTCGTCGCGCAAGACCTGCTCGCGGACGGCAATGCCTGCCTCGGGTCCGATTTCCAGCAGATACTCCCTTGTAATGCCCGGCAGGAGGCCCGAATCGAGCGGCGGCGTGAGGGCCGCGCCGCGCTTCACGATGAAGATGTTGGCCGTGCTGCACTCCGCCAGCTCCCCGCGGTAGTTCCGCATGATGCCTTCAAAGGCGCCGCGGCGCACGGCCTCCTGCATGGCCAGCGCGCTGTTCAGCAGGTTGTTCGACTTGATGAGCGGGTTCACCGATCCCGGATGGTTTCTCACGACGGGCACGAGCGCCGCCTTCACGCCGCGCTCGAACGCTTCGGCCGGCGCCGCGACGTAAAGCTTGACGATGACCACGATTGACGGCTCGGGTGTGGCGGCCGGATCGTAGGAGAGCTCCCCGATTCCGCGCGTGACGAGAATGCGGAGATACGCTTCGCCGTGACCGCTTGGGCCGAGCCCGGCCGCCCGAACGGTGTCGCGAAACCGCGCGGAGATGTCGTCGTTCGACAGCGGCACACGCAGCGCGAGCATGCCGGCCGAATTGCGCAGCCGGCGCATGTGCCGGTCGAACAGGAACGGCAGGCCGTTGTAGGTGCGCAGCGTCTCGTAGACGCCCTCGCCGTAGAGAAATCCGTGATCGAAGACCGAGATGACGGCGTGCTCCTGATCGAACACGCGCCCGTTGACGTTGACTGTCGCCGACATGGGGACAGCGTACCGCCTGTGCTATTCTCCGTGCAACCGTACGGTGAGGAAACACCATGGGTTGTCGAATGTTGACAGTTCACAGTCGACAGTTAACAGTGGTGCCGAGCTGTCAACTGTGAACTGTTGACTGTCAACTGTGGACTGTCAACTGTTGACTGTGATCTGACAGCAGCAACATGCGCGTCCTGAGCTCAGCCCAAATGCGCGAGGCCGATCGGCGGACGATCGAGGAGATCGGCATTCCCTCGCTCGTGCTGATGGAAAACGCCGGCCGGCAGGTCGTGGCGGCCATCGAGGCCGTGCACAGCGAC
>Ga0156018_1063_pt1 | contig 19338 bp, 13 predicted proteins | sample RifCSPlowO2_02_FD_107672 | JGI IMG/M metagenome (GOLD analysis project Ga0156018, IMG submission 107672) | Acidobacteria bacterium RIFCSPLOWO2_02_FULL_65_29 | reverse complement strand
GGGCGTGGCGGTCGTCTCCCACGGCGTGGTGAACCTCCGGCGGAGCGCCGGCAAGCTCGCGAACCTCGAGCGGGTGATCGACGCGGATCCGATCGCGGGCGCCTACGGCATCGGGCACACGCGCTGGGCGACGCACGGCCGCCCGACGGAAGAAAACGCGCACCCCCACCGCGACTGCACCGGCAAGATCGTCGTCGTCCACAACGGGATCATCGAGAACTACCTCGACTTGAAGCACGAGCTCCAGCAACAAGGCCACACGTTCGTCACGGAAACCGACACCGAGATCGTCGCGCACCTGGTCGAGCGCGAGATGAAGACCGACGGTCTCGAGAACGCGATCCGACGGGCGCTGCTGCTGATGCGCGGTCACTTCGCGCTGGTGCTCCTCTCGGCCGACGACCCGGAAAAAATCGTCGCGGTTCGGAACGGGCCTCCAATCGTCGTCGGGCTGGGCGACGGCGAGTTCTTCGTCGCCTCCGACATCCCCGCGATTCTGAGCCACACGCGCGACGTGGTGTTTCTCGGCGACGAGGAGATGGCGGTCATCACGAAACCAGGCGTCGTGTTCACGGATTTCTTCGGCCGGCCCGTCTCCAAGGCCACGCAGCGCGTGCTCTGGGATCCGATGATGGCCGAGAAGGCCGGCTACAAGCACTTCATGCTCAAGGAAATCTTCGAGCAGCCGACCGCGGCGCGCGAGACGATCCTCGGGCGGGTGTCGCAGGACAGCGGCAGGGTCTTTCTCGAGGAAATGAAAATCACCGAGGCGCAGCTGGCCGCGACCGAACGGGTCACGATCCTGGCGTGCGGCACCTCGTGGCACGCGGGCCTGGTCGGCAAGTTCCTGATCGAGCAACTCGCTCGCCTTCCGGTCGAGGTCGATTACGGCTCCGAGTACAGGTACCGCAGCCCCATCGTGCTGCCGACGACGCTCGCCGTCGTCATCACGCAGTCGGGCGAAACGGCCGACACCCTGGCGGCGCTGCGCGAGGCGAAACGGGGCGGGGCGCCGAGCGTCGCCATCTGCAACGTCGTGGGCAGCATGGCCACTCGTGAAACCGATGGGGCCGTCTTCACCCACGCCGGGCCGGAAATCGGTGTCGCGTCGACCAAGGCGTTCACCTCGCAGCTCGTGGCGTTGTACCTGCTCGCGCTTCGTCTCGCGCAGGTGCGCGGCGTGCTGACGGCAGAAGCGTCAAAGCCGCACGTCGACGCGCTGCTGCAGCTGCCGGCCGTCCTCGAGCAGACGCTCAAGCTCGCGCCCGACATCGAGGAGGTGGCCGCGAAGTTCCACACGCGGACGGATTTTCTGTATCTCGGCCGCGGCATCAATTACCCCATCGCACTCGAGGGCGCGCTCAAGCTGAAGGAAATCTCCTACATCCACGCCGAGGGCTACCCGGCTGGCGAAATGAAGCATGGGCCCATCGCGCTCATCGACGAGCGCATGCCCGTCGTCACCATCGCGCCACGCGACCACGTCTTCGAGAAAATGGTCGGCAACATGCAGGAGGTGAAGGCGCGCGGTGGCTCGGTCGTGGCGCTCACCACACGCGGCGATACCGCGCTCCGGACCATGCTCGACCCGGCGCGCGACGTGGTGATCGAAGTGCCGCAGACGACCCCTCTCCTCACGCCGGTCGTGATGGTCGTGCCGCTGCAGCTCCTCGCGTACGACATCGCCGTGCGACGCGGCTGCGACGTCGATCAGCCGAGGAATCTCGCGAAGAGCGTGACGGTCGAGTAGAGGCTCGAGGCTCGGGACTCGCGGCTCGGGGCGTGTAGCGCAGGACTTTAGTCCTGCCTTCCGCTCGACAAGCGTGTAGCGCAGGACGTTAGTCCTGCCTTCCGCGCACCGCGCGTGCCTGAAGACTGGACGATGCTAAGCTGGAGCTCGCCGTGTTCTTCCAGCCCCCAGTCCCCAGCCTCTAGCCTCTGTCCCGGCATGCATTTCCTCGACGCCCTCAACCCCGAGCAACGCGAAGCGGTCCTCCAGATCCACGGTCCGCTCCTGATTCTCGCCGGCGCTGGCTCGGGCAAGACGCGCGTCATCACCAGCCGCATCGCGTACCTCGTGGGCGATGGCCACGCCGAGCCGCACGAAGTGCTGGCCGTCACCTTCACCAACAAGGCGGCCGAAGAAATGCGCGGGCGCGTCGAGGCGCTCCTGGGCTCCGACTGCGGCCGGATGTGGCTCTCGACGTTCCACTCGCTCTGCGCGCGCCTGCTCCGCCGCGAGGCGCCCGCCATCGGGCTCTCGCGCGACTTCGTCATCTACGATTCCTCGGACCAGCTCACCGTCGTGAAACACGCGTTGAAGGACCTGCACATCGACGACAGCTTCGTTCAGCCCCGCGCCGCGCTCGCGCGTATCAGCCACGCGAAGAACCGGATGGAGACCCCCGATCGGCTGGCCCAGGGCACCAGCTGGAACCGCCGCGATGAGGAAATCGCCAAGGTCTACGCGTACTATCGCGACGCACTCACCGCCTGTCACGCCCTGGACTTCGACGACCTGCTCCTCAAGACAGTCGACCTGTTCGAGCAGGCGGCGTCTGTGCGCGCCAAGTACGCCGGGCAGTTCCGGTTCGTCATGGTGGACGAATACCAGGACACGAACCGGCCGCAGTACCTGCTGATCCGGCGGCTGGCCGAGACGCACAGGAATCTCGCGGTGGTCGGCGACCCGGACCAGTCGATCTACAAATGGCGGGGCGCCGACCTCCGGAACATCCTCGACTTCGAACAGGATTTTCCCGAAGCCCACATCGTCAAGCTCGAGCGGAACTACCGATCGACGCAGAACATCCTCGACGCGGCGTCGGCGGTCATCAGCCGGAACCGCAATCGCAAGGACAAGCATCTGTGGACCGACCGCGCCGGCGGCGCGCGCATCGTCTACTACCGTGGCGCCGACGAGCTCGAGGAAGCCGATTTCATCACGCGCACGGCGCGCACCGGCCTGGCCGACGATGTGGACGCGACGGTGGCGGTGCTCTACCGCACCAACGCGCAGTCGCGAACCATCGAAGACGCGCTGATGCGCGAGGGCCTGGCGTACAAGGTCGTCGGCGGCGTGCGGTTCTACGAGCGCAAGGAAATCAAGGACGCGCTGTCGTATCTGAAGCTCATCATCAACCCGCACGACGACGTGAGCCTGCGGCGGGTGATCAACGTGCCCGCGCGCGGCATCGGCAAGGGCGTGATGGAGGCAATCGAGAAGCTGCCGCCCGACGGTTCGGGAGACGTGACCGTGGACGATCTGCCGTTGCTCGCGGCGGGCCTTCAGCCGACGCTCTCCGCCAACTCGCTGTGGGCGCGCATCGTGCGCGGCCTCGAGGATCGGGCGTTTCCGGGCCGGGCCGCCGCGTCGCTGGCGGTGTTTCGCGACCTCGTCATCTGCCTCACCGACATCGCGCGACAGGACACCGTGTCGATCGCGATCGGCAAGATGCTCGACCGCAGCGGGTACCTGCAGGACCTGCGCGAGGATCGCAGTGAGGATTCCGAGGCGCGCGTCGAGAACCTGGCGGAGCTCGTGTCGGCGGCTCGCGAGTACGAAAGCCGAGACGCCGAGGCGTCAATCGGCGGTTTTGTCGATCGCTTGTCGCTGCTGTCCGATGTCGACGAGGAGCAGGGCGACCGCGACGCGCGCATCTGGCTGATGACCCTGCACAGCGCCAAGGGTCTCGAGTTCCCGATGGTGATTCTCGCCGGCCTCGAAGAAGGGCTCTTCCCGCACTCGCGCTCGACCGTCGATGACGAGGAGCTCGAAGAGGAGCGGCGCCTCTGCTATGTGGGCATGACGCGGGCGCGGCGACACCTCGTGCTCACAGGCGCGGCGCGCCGGAGGATTTTCGGAGAGTACCAGGCGAGCGAGCCGTCCCGCTTCATCGACGAGGTGCCGGCCGAGCTGGTCGAGCGCCTGACGCCGTCCTATGCGTCGTCTTCGGGGACTTTTCCGCACTACGAATTCCGTACGAACCCATACGGCCGTGGCCGCCGGGCGCGCGAGGAGCCGGCCGTCTACGCCTACGAGGACGAGGATCAGTCGACCGGCATGGCGCTCCGGCCCGGCATGCGCGTCCGGCATCCCCAATTCGGCGTCGGCAGCGTCGTCAGCGTCGAGGCGCTCAGCGACGATACGAAACTGGTTGTCCGGTTTGCCGCCGTCGGGCAGAAGACGCTGCGCGCGAAGTTCGCGCGGCTGGAGCCTGGATAGTCGTTAGTCGTTAGTCGTTAGTCGTTAGAGCTGTTTGCGCTTCGGAGTAGCGCACATGCGAAGTTGACAGTCGCCAGTTCTCGGTTCACAGCAGGCATCTGCCCGACGGCTGTCGACTGTTAACTGTCAACTGTTGACTACACCGAACTGAGAAAGGCTCTAGTCGCGGTTGTGCCATGAAGCTGATTTGGGGATCGAATCCGCGGGCGACGCTCCTGCGCGCGGGGACGATTGTCGCGATCGCCTTCGTGGTCTTCCGCTTCATCCTGTTGCCGGTGCGCCTGCAGGGCATCAGCATGCTGCCGAGCTACGAGGATGGCGCCCTCAACTTCGCCAACCGGCTGTCGTACACGTTCGCCGAGCCGAAGCGGGGCGACGTGATCGCCATCCGTATGGCCGGGCTGAGCGTCGTCTACGTCAAGCGCATTATCGGCCTGCCGGGCGAGACCGTCGAGATTGTTGCGGGAACGGTCGTGATCGATGAAGAACCGCTCGTCGAGCCGACCGTGATGTACCGGATCCCCTGGAACATGCCAGCGCTGACGCTCGGCGCCGGCGAATACTTTGTCGTGGGCGACAACCGATCGATGAAGATGGAGAATCACGATTTCGGGCGCGCATCCCGCGGTCGGATTGTCGGCAAGCTGTTGTTCTGACGCCGGGCTCGGGGGTTTAGGGACTCGGACGCTGGAGCGTGTCGGTGCTCTCGACGGTTGCCAACACCCAGTCCCCGTCGAGCTTGAGCAGTGTGAGCTGTCCTTCCCGGGCATCCGTGATCGGCTCGCCCGACCGCGCGTCGACGTTCGAGATCTTCGCCGTGAGGGACACTTGCGCGGTGTCGCCCTCGCCGAGCGTCACCGCGACGTCCACGAACTCCAGCTTGAAGCCCTTCGACGGCGGCTCCCACCGGGCGAGGAGCGCCAGCAGCGTGTCGCGCGATACGATCTCGTCGCCGCCCAGGCGCACGCGGATGTCCGGCGCGAAATAGTTGCGGAGCTCGGCAATGCGGCCGACCATCGCCAGTTCTCCGCCCCCGGCTGAAGGCGAGAGCGCGTCGGCGAGGCCGTCGAGCCGGGTCCGGATCACGCGCTCTTCGCCGCGCCACCACTGGTACGCGAACACCGCCATGAACGCAAGGGACCCCGCGCAGATCAGAATCAGGATCGTTGTGAGCGCCGATCCGGATTGCGCCTGTGCTCCGTGGAGTCGTGTGCAACTCACTCTGGTCCCCAGCCCCGAGCCGCTACTCTTCTTCTTCCTTTTCGACCAGCCGCACCACGGAGACGACTTTGTCTTCGCCCTCCATCTCGATCAGCCGCACGCCCTGTGTGCCGCGGCCGATCAGGCTCACATCCTTGGCCGGCGTCCGGATGATCATGCCCTGCTGCGTGATGAGCAGGACCTCATCGCCTTCCTCGACGTACGCGATGCCCACAACCTTGCCGTTGCGCGCGCTCGTAGAAATATTGATGAGGCCGATCCCGCCGCGCGATTGCACGGTGTACTCTTCGAGCTCCGTCCGCTTGCCATAGCCGCGCTCGGTCACCGTCAACAGCGTTCCTGTGGGGCGGACGGCCTCCATGGCCACCACGTAGTCGTTGTCTCGGAGGGTGATGCCGCGCACGCCCCCCGCCGACCGGCTCTTCGGCCGGACCTCTGTTTCTTCGAACCTGATGGCCATGCCGTTGCCGGTACCGATGAAGATCCCGCCCTTGCCGTCGGTCACCTGCACGGCGATGACCGCGTCGCCCTCCTCGACATCCATCGCGTTGATACCGCCGGCACGAGGGTTGCTGAAGCCAGACAGCGACGTCTTTTTCACCTCCCCCTTGCGCGTCCCCATCACGACGACCTTGTCGGTCTCGAATTCCTTCACCGCGAGCATTGCGGCGATCCGCTCGCCATCCTTCATCGACACGAGATTGGCGATCGCCTTGCCCTTGCCGCCTGGACCGACGTCGGGCACCTCGTGGACCTTCAGCCAGTAGGCGCGGCCGCGGTCCGAGAAAATCATGATGTAGGCGTGCGTCGAGGCCACGAACAGGTGGCTCACGAAATCCTCATCGCGCGTGCGCATGCCGATGCGGCCCTTGCCCCCGCGGCGCTGGTTCCGGTACGTCGAGATCGCCGTCCGCTTGATGTAGCCCGTGTTGGTCACCGTGATCGCCATGTCTTCCTCGGCGATCAGATCCTCCACGCTCAGCGCGCTCGACTCGCCCTCGATGATCTCGGTCCGACGGCTATCGCCGTACTTCGTCTTCACCGCCCTGAGCTCGTCGACGATGATCTGCATCAGCAGGCGCTCGCTGGCGAGAATCGCGCGCAACCGCTCGATCGTCTCGAGGAGCTCCGCCAGCTCGTCGAGGATCTTCTGTCGCTCGAGCCCCGTGAGACGCTGCAGCTGCATGTCGAGAATGGCCTGGGCCTGGACCCGCGACAATCTGAAGTTGGCGATCAACCCGTCGCGCGCCTCGGGAGGCGTCTTCGACCCGCGAATCAGCGTGATGACCGCGTCCAACTGGTCGAGAGCGATCTTCAGTCCTTCCAGGATGTGGTACCGCGCCTCGGCCTTCCTCAGCTCGAACTCCGTGCGGCGGCGCACGACCTCGCGGCGGAACTCGACGAACGTTTCGACGAGCTCCAGCAGGTTCAGCACTTTCGGCCGGCCGCCGACGATGGCCAGCATGATGATGCCGAAGCTCGACTGTAGGGGCGTGTGCTTGTAGAGGTTGTTGAGAATCACCTCCGGCACCTCGCCGCGCTTGAGCTCGATCACGATGCGCATCCCCTCGCGATCGGATTCGTCGCGCAGATCCGAGATGCCCTCGATGGTCTTCTCGCGCACCAGGTCGGCGATCCGCTCGATCAGGCTTTTCTTGTTCACCTGATACGGAATCTCGGTGACGAGAATCGAGACCTTGTCGCCTTTCTTGTTGGACTCGATCGACGTCCGCGCCCGCATCATGATGGACCCGCGCCCTGTCGCGTAGGCCTGTGCGATGCCGCCGCGGCCGATGATGAAGCCGCCGGTGGGAAAATCCGGTCCAGGGATGAGCTCGATGAGATGCTTCAGTTTTTCGGCGCGCGAATGACCCCGGGCGGGACTGAAGTCCCGCACTACATCGCCTAGCCCGGCGGGAGTTGTAGTGCCGGTCTTTAGACCGGCCTCGTCGGCGGGACTGAAGTCCCGCACTACATCGCCTAGCCCGGCGGGAGTTGTAGTGCCGGTCTTTAGACCGGCCTCGCCGGCGGGAGTAACCCGCGCTACATCGCCTAGTCCCGCGGGGGGTGTAGTGCCGGTCTTTAGACCGGCCTCGTCGGCGGGACCAACCCGCGCTACATCTGCGGCGGCGGCGGCGGCGTCGACATCGTCGACGTCGTCCCCAGGGGTCGATCCGAGATGCGTGTGCTCGATGAGCCAGATGCAGCCGTCGACCACCTCATGCAGGTTGTGCGGCGGCACGTTGGTCGCCATCCCGACCGCGATGCCTGCGGCCCCGTTGACCAGCAGGTTCGGGAACGGCGCTGGGAGGACCGTCGGCTCTTCGGTGGTCTCGTCGTAGTTCGGCGCGAAGTCGACGGTCTCCTTGTCGAGATCCGCCTGCATGTCGTCGGCGAGCGCCTCGAGCCGCGCCTCCGTGTACCGCATGGCCGCCGGCGGATCACCGTCGACCGATCCGTAGTTGCCCTGCCCATCCACCAGCGGATACCGCATGTTGAAGTTCTGCGCCATGCGGACGAGCGTGTCGTAGATCGAGGCGTCTCCGTGGGGATGGAAATTGCCCATCACCTCGCCGACGATCTTCGCGCACTTGCGGTACCCGCGCGTCGGCGTCAGCCCCATCGTCTTCATGCCGTACAGCACGCGGCGATGCGCGGGCTTCAGCCCGTCGCGCGCGTCGGGCAGCGCGCGTCCAATGATCACGCTCATGGCGTAATCCATGTACGAGCGCTTCATTTCGTCTTCGATGTTGACGGGGTACTGGTGGGCTGCGATCGGATCGGTCATATCAACTGCTGGGGTGATCGAGATTCGGGATTCGGAACTGGCAATTACAGAAGAACGCTGGGCCTTCTTTCTCCCTAGTCCCTAGTCCCTAGTCCCAGTCCCTACACATCCAAGTTTTTGACGTCCAACGCATTGTCCTCGATGAACTTCCGGCGCGGCTCGACCTGATCGCCCATGAGCGTGGTGAACATCAGGTCGGCCTCGGTGTGATCCTCGGCGCGCACCTGCAGGAGCGTCCTCGCCGCGGGGTTCATCGTCGTCTCCCAGAGCTGATCCGGGTTCATTTCGCCGAGACCCTTGTAGCGGTTGACGGTGATGCCTTTCTTGCCGGCGGCGATGAAGTAGTTCACGAGCTCGTCAATGGACTTCAGCGTGATGTTGTTCACCCCGGGGGCCCCTGTCCCCCGGACGTTCACGCCGGGGGCCGGGGGTCGAGGCTCGGCGTTCGCGGTTCCGGCTTCGGGTTCGGGGCCGCCATCGGGGATGTCGACGACAGCGCTGTCAGGGCCGTCGGCCGACGACTTCACGACGATCTCGCCAGACAGAATCGGAATGTCGCGGCTATTGGCCAGAAGCGTGCGGTACTCGCCCGTCGTGAGGAAGTCCACGCCGATCGTGTGCGCGCGCGGGTATCCGTTCGAGCGATCATCGATGCGCAGCAGATACCGGTTGTGCTCCTCGTCGGGCAGCACCGTCACCGACCGCGTGGCCGTCGTCAGCGTCTTCGCGAAGCCTTCGAGCTTCTCTTTGTCGGCGAAGTACTCGCGATCGGCGCCGGCGGCGAGAAGCGCTTCGACGATCTCGCGCGGGTGCCCGCGGCGTTCCACCATGTGCATGAACTTCTGGTGGGCGATGAGCCGCTGCAGCAGCTTTTCGAGATCGGCGCCAGAAATTTCGGTGCCCGTCGCCTGCACCCGCACGACGCGCGCCTCGGCGGCCCGCTTCACGAGGTACGCATCGAGCTCCCGTTCATCCTTGATGTAGGTCTCGGCCTTGCCTCTCTTCACACGGAAGAGCGGCGGCTGCGCGATGTAGATGTAGCCGTTCTCGATCACTTTCGGCAGCTGCCGGTAGAAAAACGTCAGCAGCAGGGTCCGGATGTGCGAGCCGTCCACATCCGCGTCGGTCATGATGATGATGCGGTGATACCGGAGCTTCTCGATGTTGAAGTCCTCGGCGCCAATGCCACAGCCGAGCGCCGCGATCATCGTCTTGATCTCGTCGCTGCCGAGCATCTTGTCGAACCGCGCCTTCTCGACGTTCAGAATCTTGCCCTTGAGGGGCAGGATGGCCTGGAAGCGCCGATCGCGGCCCTGCTTGGCCGACCCGCCGGCCGATTCGCCCTCGACGATGTAGAGCTCGCTCAAGGCGGGGTCGCGCTCCTGACAATCGGCCAGCTTCCCCGGCAGCGAGCTGCCATCGAGCGCGCCCTTACGTCGCACCAGGTCCCGTGCCTTGCGCGCGGCCTCGCGCGCGCGCGCGGCGTCGATCGCCTTGCCGACGATGCGCTTGGCGACGCCGGGGTTCTCTTCGAGGTAGGCCCCCAGCTTGTCGTTGACGATCGCCTCGACAATGCCCTTGACCTCGGTGTTACCCAGCTTCGTCTTGGTCTGGCCCTCGAACTGCGGGTGCGGAATCTTGACGCTGATGACGGCCGTGAGACCCTCGCGGATGTCCTCGCCGGTGATGCTCTCCTTGAGGTCCTTCGCCAGGTTGTTCTTCGTCGCGTAGAAATTGACCGTTCGCGTCAGCGCGGAGCGTAATCCAGACAGGTGCGAGCCGCCCTCGTGCGTGTTGATGTTGTTGGCGAACGAGTAAATCATCTCGGCGTAGCCGTCGTTCCATTGCAGAGCGATTTCGGCCTCGGTGCCGTCCTTGTCGCCGCGCATGTAAATGGGCTTCTCGTTCACCGCCGTCCTGTTCTTGTTCAGGTGCGTGACGAACGACGTGATGCCGCCCTGGTAATGAAACGTATGACTCTTGCCGTCGCGCTCGTCGTCGAGCGTGACGAGCACGCCGGCATTCAGAAACGCGAGCTCCCGTAAGCGCTGCGCCAGGATGTCGAAGCTGAACGAGGTCGTCTCGAACACCTGCGTGTCCGGTTTGAAGGTGACCTTCGTGCCGCGGCGCTTCGTCGTGCCGGTGGCTTCGAGCTCCTTGAGCGGATTCCCGCGTTCGTAGCTTTGCTGGTAGACCTGGCCGTTCCTCCAGATCTCGACGTCGAGCGTTTCCGACAACGCGTTGACGACCGAGACGCCGACGCCGTGTAGACCCCCGGACACCTTATAGCTGTCGTTGTCGAACTTGCCGCCGGCGTGGAGCACGGTGAGCACCACCTCGGCGGCCGACTTGCCGCTCGTGTGGCGATCGACAGGAATGCCCCGGCCGTTGTCCACAACGGTGACCGATTCGTCGATGTGAATCGTGACGTTCACCTCGGTGCAGAAGCCGGCGAGCGCCTCGTCGATCGAGTTGTCGACGACTTCGTACACGAGGTGGTGCAGCCCCGACGGCCCTGTCGACCCGATGTACATGGCCGGACGTTTGCGAACCGCATCGAGGCCCTCGAGGACCTTGATCTTGTCCGCGGAGTAGTCGTCGGCCGCAGACCCGTCGCCGTTGTTTCCCGCCGGCACGTCGGGCGTCTGCGGCCGCTCCCGCTCCGTTGATTCGTCGCGTTCCGTGTGATCCATCAATCCTTTGTGCTGATCTCTCGGCCCGACCCCATCGCTTCGGAAACCCTCTCCGCCGGCCGGAAAACCACGGCTCCGGCTCACCGTCTCTAAACGAGGCGCGGGGACCCCCATCCCCACGCCGTTGACTGGCCTGCGCCGCGGTTTTCGTGCAATCGCGACGGCCGGCTCCGAAGGGTTTCCTGCGCGACGGGGTCGAGCCTCGCCTCGAGCCCCGAACCCCAAATCCCGAGCCCCTGTCTTTAGACCCGCATTGGCATGATCACGTACGTGTACTCGTAACCTTCCGCGCCAATCGGCGTCATCACCGCCTGGCTCACTTCATCTTTCAGCTCGAGCGCGACGATATCGGTGGCGACCGCCGCGAGAAAATCGAGCACGTACTGCGCGTTGAAGCAAATTTGCATGCTCTCGCCCGTGTACTCCACAGGCAGCGTCTCTCTCGCCTCGCCAAACTCCGGGCTGCTCGAGCTGACGTCGACCTTGTTCTTCTCGAGCTCGAACTTCACCGCGCGCGAGCGCTCGTTCGACAAGAGCGCGACGCGCCTGACCGCATTCGTGAGCCGATCGCGCTCGAACTCGATGTGCTTGTCGTTGCCTTTCGGAATCACGCGCTCGTAGGCTGGAAACTTCCCGTCGATCATCCGCGAGATGAGCATCCGGTCGCCCACATGGAAAAATAAATGGTTTTCGCCGCGTTCGAAACCGACGTCGCCGTCGCCCTCCATCAGGAGCCGCGCGATCTCGCCGAGCGTTTTCTTTGGCAGGATCGGCTGGGCGTCTTCTCCGCCATCCGCTTTCCCCACGCCATCGCGTTTGGTCGTCACGAGCGCCAACCGGTGACCGTCAGTGGCCACGAGGCTCATTGAATCGGGCTTCAGCACGAACAGTGCCCCGTTCAGGAAATACCTCGTATCTTCTCCAGTGATCGCAAACTGGGTTTTCGAGACCATTTCCTTGAGACCCGCTCGCGGCAGCTGCACCGCGACGCCGCCCGAGCCCTCGGGCAATGTGGGAAAGTCTTCGCGCGGCAACGTCTGCATCCGCGAGTCGAACCGATCCGCAGCCACTTTCACACCACTCTTGTCCTCCGCAATCCTGATGTCGGTTTCAGGCAGCGACTTGACGATCTCATAGAGCTTCTTCGCGGGAACCGTGATCGCTCCGCCTTTGGCCACCGTCGCCGCGCACCGGCTGCGCAGTCCGACCTCCAGATCCGTGGCGAGGAATTTCACTTCCTCGCCCTTGGCCTCCATCAACACGTTGGCCAGGATGGGAATCGTGTTCTTGCGTTCCACGATCCCCTGGAAAAGTTGCAGTTCTCGCAGAAGGTCGGTCTTACGGACGACAAGTTCCATGGCTCAGATTGACCTCGACAAAAGGCAGGGATTTTCGCCGGTCATCCCTTGAAGAAGAGGGATAGTTGAAATAAGAAATTATATAGGAAGAGAGGGCGTGTTGAAAAGCGACCTGTACGTATAAACCATTATTTGTCAAGTATTTACCCTGTGGAAAAATCGTACTTTAAAACTGACCACAAACCCCCGAATAACCCCCTTCGAGGACGTACAAGAACGCTCCACAAACCGTCCACAGGGGGTGACGCGACGAAGTGTTGAAAACGACGCTTCTTACCGGAATCCTTCGAGAAAGTTATTGATCTGGCTGTTGAAACTCAAATCCTTCTTGCGCAGGTCTTCGACCTTGCGAATCGAGTGAATCACGGTCGAATGGTGCTTTCCGCCGAAGCTTCGCCCAATCTCGGGAAGCGACGCACGCGTGAGCGATTTACAGAGGTACATCGCGACCTGCCGCGGCATGGCGATGCTCTTGGAATTGTTCCGCGATTTCAGGTCCACCAGCTTCAGGTTGTAGTGCTCGGCGACGAACTTCTGGATGATTTCAATCGTGACCGCTTTTTCCTCGTGGTCGAGGATGTTCTTCAGCACTTCCTGCGCCAAAGGCAGCGTGATCTCTTGCCCCGTGAGCGATGCGTACGCGATCAAGCGGATGAGCGACCCCTCGAGCTCCCGAATATTCGATCTCACCCTCCCCGCAATATAAATCGCCACGTCGTCGGCCAGCGGTACTGCTTCGGTGTCTGCTTTTTTCTTCAAAATAGCGACGCGCGTCTCCAGGTCTGGTGATTGAATGTCCGCGATGAGGCCCCATTCGAAACGGGTGCGCAGCCGTTCCTCGAGCGAGGGAATCTCGTGGGGCGGGCAGTCGCTGCTGATGACGATCTGCTTCTGCGAGTCGTAGAGTGCATTGAACGTGTGGAAGAACTCGGTTTGCGTTCCCTCCTTGCCTGCGATGAACTGCACATCGTCCACGAGGAGCACATCGACGGTTCGATACCGCTCGCGGAAGTCGATGATACGGTCGTAGCGCACCGCGTTGATCATTTCGTTCATGAACCGTTCGGCCGAGATGTACGTGAGTTTCAGGCTGCGATCGTGCTGCAGCACGTACTGGCCGATGGCGTGCATCAAGTGCGTCTTGCCCAGGCCCACGCCGCCATAGATGAAGAGCGGGTTGTAGGAGCGTGACGGGACCTCGGCCACCGCGCGGCACGCCGCGTGGGCGAACTGATTGGACGATCCGACGATGAAGGTGTCGAAGCTGTAGCGAGGGTTGAGGCCTGCGGCGCCGGGTACGGAGGGCGATGGGACTGCTGGTGGAGCGGTCTCGAACGCCGCCGCTTCGTCGGGGCTCATGCTGATCAAGGAGGCGTCGCCCGGGGCCTCGGCCATGAAATTCACGCTCAGGTGGCCCTTGCCCACCTCGCTCATTGCCTCGCCAATCACGGCCGCATAGTGCTTGGTCAGCCACTCCTTGAACAGGGCATTGGGGACACGGACCGTGACGGCTCTCAGGTCGGCCGAGACGAAGGTTGTGGGCTTGAACCAGGTGTAGAAGCTGTGCCGGTTCAACTTGGACTCGACACGGGCCAGGACTTGGTCCCAGACGTTCATGGCGCCACGAACCGGATGTGTTTCGACGGACCTTCGCCAGGCAAAACAACGTATTTCATTAGGGTTTTTGCCTGCCGTGCCTCGAAACCCCCGAATTTCCACAGTTTTTTCCACAGGTGTGGAAAACTTTGGGGAGAGACCAAACGGACATGCCGCCTAATTGGGATCTCGTACGAGTTTGCGAAGAAGCGCGACTCTAACACAATCCTCTCCGCGTTGACACGTTCGGAAGGCGAACGCTAAGATCAACAGATCGTTTCAGGTCGTTTTTTTGCCGGCGGAGCCGGCCTACTAGGAGCGTGTTCACGTTTTTCGAACACGCTGCTAGAAAAAGGGTTTCGGGAGCATGAAGGGCAAGCGTACGTTCCAGCCGAATCGACGCCACCGCAGCCGCACGCATGGATTCCTCGTCCGCATGAGCACGAAGAACGGCCGCCTGGTGCTCAAGCGCCGTCGTGCGAAGGGGCGAAAGAAGTTGACGGTTAGTGATGAATAGAAGTCAACAGTCAACAGTTAACAGTCAACAGTCAAACAGTTTCGGAGCGACTGTCGACTGTGAACTGTCAACTGTGAACTAGCGAATATTCTAATCGTGTCTCGTTTCAGACCGAACGAGCACATGCGTCAGCGCGCGGAGTTCGAGCGGGCGTACAAGCGCGGGATCAAGATTCACGGCCGTTTCACGACGCTCTTCGTCCTGCCCACGGCGCTTCCTATTGGGCGGCTGGGGATTGCGGCCACGAAGCGGCTGGGGGGAGCGGTTGAACGCAATCGAGCCAAGCGCCTCGTCCGCGAAGTTTTCCGGCGTCACAAGATCGCGCCGGGTTTCGACGTCGTCGTCGTGCCGAAGCGTGAGTTGCTCGACGCCAGTCTGACTGCCCTTGAGAGCGAATACCGCACCAATATCGAACGAAGCGTTCAGCGTGCAGGCAAGTCCGGCTGAAGCCGGACACGACACGGTCGCGCGCGACTACCCGCTCGCCCGCGACGAGTCGCGCCGCGACTATTTCTCGGACACGCTCCTAGTGCTGATTCGGGGTTACAAGCTCCTCGTCTCTCCCTATTTCTATGCGTCGTGCCGGTTCGTGCCGTCGTGTGCCGACTACGCGAGCGAAGCCGTGATGCGCCACGGCGCGCTCGCCGGCGGATGGCTCGCGCTGAAGCGACTCGCACGTTGCCATCCACTTTTCAAAGGCGGTCTCGATCTGGTGCCGACCCGGGCCACGAAGACACGAAGACACGAAGAAGAGCCACGACGACAAGCCACGAAGACACGAAGACACGAAGAAGACCACATCACGAAGCCAGGCGCCACGAAAACACGAAACCACGAAAAAGAGCCACGAAGGCGCGCAGACACGCAAAGTAAATAATGGAACGTCGCGTCCTCCTCGCCATCGTTTTGTCGTTCCTGGTGATTTATCTCTACCAGGCGCTGATCGTCCCGCCGCCGCGGCGAGCCACCCAGCCGGCGTCTTCGAACGTACTCATTCCCCCAGGGCCCCCAGGTGCGCCAGGATCTCCGAGTCGTCCAGACGCCCCGCAACTGACTGCGGCGCCAGAGGCCGGCGCGGCCATGCCGGCCCCGGTCGAAGCGGCGACGCCCTCTGCGCCGTCGACTCGCGCGGCCGCGCCGATCGTGGGCGAGCAGGACGAGCGCGACGTTCGCATCGAGACGCGCGACGTCATCGCCACGTTCACCAACCGCGGGGCGCGGCTCAAGAGCTGGCGACTGAAGCACTACCCAGACGAGAAGGGCGAACCGGTCGAGCTCGTCTCGCACGAATTCGGCGATGCGCAGCCGCTGCCTTTTTCGCTGCGCGTGTCCGACGCGGCCGTCACGAACACCCTCAATGCCGCGCTGTACGTCGTGACGGGCGCGCCGGCGAGCGAAGGGCCGCTGACCGAGTCGACCGAGGTGAGCTTCGACTATCGCGACAGCGCCGGACTGAGCGTCGCGAAGCACTTCCGATTCGAGCCATCGAGCTACATTGTCGCCGTCAGCGCCACGGTCAGTGCGGGCGCGCAGACATTCGTGCCGGCAATCGTGTGGGGCCCCGCGCTGGGCGACGTGGACAGCGCCACCGGCCGGTACGCCGTGCCGCCGCGCGGCCTCGTGTCTCTGGCCGCCGACGTCAAGCGCGTCACGCGCCTGGCCGCGGCCGATGTCGCGGAGCAGGCAAACCATCAGGGAAATTTCCAACTGGCCGGCGTCGACGACCACTATTTCGTGACGATGGCGCTCTGGCCGGGATTGTCGACCGTCAGCTTTCAGCCGCTGTCGATTCCAGCGGCCGCCGGATCGACCGCCGCGCCGCGCGAGCTCATGGCGTACACGCTGCAGACGGGCCGGCTCGATCCGCCCATTCGGTTCTACGTCGGCCCGAAGGCCTTCGACACGCTCTTCGCGATCGATCCGAACCTGACCAACACGATCGATTTCGGCTTCTTCCGCATCATCGTGGCGCCGTTGCTCCGAACGCTCAACAGCATCAACGGCGTGATCGGCAACTACGGCTGGTCGATCGTGCTGCTGACGGTCGTCATCAACCTGATCATGTTTCCGCTCCGTCACAAGCAGGTCGTGTCGATGCGGAAGATGCAGGCGATTCAGCCGGAGGTGAAGGCGATCCAGGATCGCTACGCGAAGCTCAAAGCCACCGATCCAGCCAAGCAGAAGATGAACCAGGAGCTGATGCAGCTCTATAAAGATCGCGGCGTCAACCCGGCGGCGGGTTGCGTGCCGATGCTCATCCCGTTCCCGGTGCTGATCGCGTTCTACGCGCTGCTCACCACGGCCATCGAGCTTCGCGGCGCGCCGTTCGCGGCGTGGATTCAGGACCTGTCGCGGCCCGACCCCTACTACATCACGCCGGTCTTGATGATCGTGACCCAGGTCGTGCAAAGTTGGATGATGCCGGCGGCGGGCGTCGATCCGATGCAGCAGAAGATGATGCTCGTCATGCCGCTCGTCCTGGGCTTCATGTTCATCTCGTTCCCGGCGGGCGTGGTGCTGTACTGGGTCGTCAACAACTTCTGGGGCATCGGGCAGCAGTACGTCACGAACCAATTGATAGGTCCGCCCAACGTCAAGACCCTTCGGCCGGCCGCGGAAAGACAGCTGAAGGTGAAAAACTAGAAGTTAGAAGTTAGAACTTAGAAGTTAGAAGGACAGAACGACGAACGTGTCGTGCAGGACTTTAGTCCTGCCCGCACCGAACGCCGAACGTGTGTAGTGCAGGACTTTAGTCCTGCCCGCACCGAACGATCGAACGTCGAACGTAGCACCAAGAACGAAGAACGACCATGAATGACAGCACTCAGCCGATTGTCGACTTTCTTGCGCGGTTCGTCGAGGCGCTGGGCATCCGCACGCCGGTGGACGTCGAGGACACGCCGGACGGCCCGCGATTCGATCTGTCAGGCGAGGAAGCAGAGATTTTGGCGCGCCATCGCGGCGAGCCGCTCAAGGCGCTCCAGCACGTGGTCGACATGGCGTACGGCCGCTCGCTCGATGGCGACCGCCGTGTGTTCGTCGACGCGCTCGGCTATCGCAAAGGCAAGGACATCGAGCTCAGGCAGATGGCGAAGTTCCTCGCGGAGAAGGCCAAAGAGACCGGCGCCGACCAGCAGCTTGGGCCGCTCAACCCCTACGAGCGGCGCCTCGTCCACATGGCCGTGGCGGAAGTGCCCGGCGCGACGACGGAAAGCGTCGGCGACGCGTTTTCGAAAATCGTTCTGATCTCGTCACGGAAATAAATAAGTCGATAGTCGATAGTCGTGAGTCGCTAGTCCGATAGCCGGACCGACTGACGACTAACGACTATCGACTAACGACTATTCGTGTTTTCCACCGCCGATACGATCGTCGCCATCGCGACACCGCCCGGACGTGGCGGCCTCGGTATTGTCCGCCTGAGCGGGTCCGCGGCGCACCAGATCGCGTGCGCGCTCGTTGCACGCCGCGCGCCGCTCGAGCCGCGCCGCGCGACACTGGCGAAGGTTCGCCGGACCGTCACCGACGCGATCGATCAGGTCGTTCTCACCTATTTCCGTGCACCCGCCTCATACACGGGAGAAGAGGTGGTCGAGGTGAGCGCGCATGGGAGCCCGGTGGTGCTCAAACACATCGTGATCGCCGCAATCGGCGCGGGCGCGCGCCTGGCCGAGCCCGGAGAGTTCACGCTTCGCGCCTTCCTGAACGGCCGCATCGATCTGACGCAGGCCGAAGCCGTCGGGGATCTCATCGATGCGGTGACCCCGCTCCAGGCGCGCGCGGCCTTCGACCAGCTGGAGGGCACGCTGACGCGCGCGATCGCTGAGATCGACGCGGCGCTCTTCGATCTCGTCGCGCGCCTGGAAGCCTCGGTCGATTTTCCGGAGGAGGGCTATCACTTCGTGGCGCCCGCGACGCTGGCGCAGGCCATCGACGAGATCATCTCTCGCACGCGCGCGCTTCTCGCCGGCGCCGCGCGCGGACGCCTCGTGCGCGAGGGCTTGCAGATTGCGATTGTCGGACGGCCGAACGTCGGAAAATCCAGCCTGTTCAATGCGCTCGCCGGCGCCGCGCGCGCGATCGTCACCGACGTGCCGGGCACGACCCGCGATCTGGTCACCGAGACGATCGATCTCGAGGGCCTCCGGGTGACGCTCGTGGACACGGCAGGACTCCGCGACACCGCCGAGATCGTGGAGGCCGAGGGCGTGCGCCGCTCGGTCGGCGCGGCCGAGGTTGCAGACCTCGTCCTGTTGGTGGTGGACGGCACCCAGGCGCCCGACCAGTCAGATCACGACGTAGTCAACCAACTATTTGATAACAAAGTACTTATCGTCTCGAACAAGGCGGATCTCGAAGGTGTTGGCGCCGCTCCGGCACACGTCGGCGCGGTACCTGTTTCGGCGCTCACCGGGCTGGGGCTCGACGCCCTGCGCGCGCGCATCCAGGAGGCGCTGCAGCTTTTCGACGGCCACCCACTTCGCGATCGGCCCGAGATCACCAACGTGCGCCACGCCGCGCTCGTCGAGCGCGCGCAGGCCGCGCTCATCCGCGCGCGCGACGCGGCGCTTGCGGATGGCGGGTCGATGCCGGAAGAATTCGTGCTCGCCGATCTGCAGGACGCGCGGGCGGCGCTCGAAGAGGTGACGGGCAAGCGCGCGCCCGACGATCTGCTGGCGCACATTTTCGCGCGCTTTTGTGTTGGCAAATAGAGCCACGAAGGCACGAAGACACGAAGAAGACGACGATCACCGGCAGAGCACGCAGAGAAGATCAGGCCACGAAAACACGAAGACACGAAGAAGACCCACGTCACGAAGACCAGGCCACGAAAACACGAAAGCACGAAAAAGAGCCACGAAGGCACGAAGACACGAAGAAGACGACGATCACCGGCAGAGCACGCAGAGAAGATCAGGCCACGAAAACACGAAGGCACG